>Ga0255769_10005339_pt1 | contig 12131 bp, 8 predicted proteins | sample 041ome_9_FD_179637 | JGI IMG/M metagenome (GOLD analysis project Ga0255769, IMG submission 179637) | Coastal salt marsh microbial communities from the Groves Creek Marsh, Skidaway Island, Georgia - 041413US metaG (version 2) | ecosystem: Environmental > Aquatic > Marine > Intertidal zone > Salt... | reverse complement strand
TCCTCGTGCCTGCTTCTGCCGCTGCTGACTGAGGTCGCGCGTTTCTTTTTCGCGCGCGATGTGTCGTTCACGCAACAACAAACGCTGCACAACAACAACAACAACACATCAAATCACAAAAGAAGAACAAAAAAAAGTTACTACATTAGTTTTTCATAAAGAGAGACGCGCGCGGGAAAATGGGGAGCCGCGTCGCAAAGAGAGCGATCGAACGCGCGATCGCGTCCGCGTCCGCGTCCGCGTCGAAATCTCCTCTCGTTAGCTTTAGGACGCGATTTACGTCGAGCGCTGCCGCTGCTGCTAATGCGTCTTCTCCGTCCTCCTCCTCGACGACTTCGCCAACGACGCTCTTGAAGAATTTCGACGTCTACCGGTGGTCTCCGGAAGCCCCGAAAGGCTCGAAAGACAGCAAGCCGCACTATCAATCGTACCAAGTTGACTTGAACGACTGCGGGCCGATGATGCTCGACGTGCTCTTAAAAATTAAAGACGAACAAGACCACTCGTTGAGTTTCCGCAGATCGTGCCGGGAAGGCATCTGCGGATCGTGCGCTATGAATATCAACGGCGTGAACACGCTAGCGTGCCTATCGAAAGTGGATAAATCAACCGCCGCGGAGACGACGAAAGTAGCGCCGTTACCGCACATGTTCGTCGTCCGAGATTTAGTGGTGGACATGAGTAATTTTTACGCGCAGTATAAATCGATCAAACCGTGGTTGATTCGAGACGACGAAGACGAGACAAAGACGAGCGGGAAAGAAAATTTACAATCGAAAGAAGATCGCGAGAAACTGGACGGTTTGTACGAGTGCATCTTGTGCGCGTGCTGTTCGACGTCCTGTCCATCGTATTGGTGGAACTCGGACAAATATTTAGGCCCGGCGGTGTTATTGCAAGCGTATCGATGGATCATCGACTCGCGCGACGCGAGGAAAAAAGACAGGTTGATTCAAGTCAACGACGCGTTCAAGTTATACAGGTGTCACACGATTATGAATTGCACCAAGGTGTGCCCGAAAGGGTTGAACCCGGCGAAAGCAATCGCGAAGATCAAGACGATGGTCAAGTAGTAATACTAATTAAAGTTCGCACCAAACACGCACGAGAAGATCGAAAGAGCGAGAGCGTACACGAGTTCTTCTTGGTCAAAAGTTGTACATCAAAATAAAAAAAAGTCCAAAAATACATCAAAACTTAAATATTAACTCACACACACACACACGCGTATACATACATCATCATCGTCGATGTTTAAGAAATTGTGCAGCTCGGTGAAGAAGAGCGCGACGGCGGCGGTGGTTTTGCCCGACGATGGCGGCGGTGGTTTTAAGAGCACTCCTCCTGCGTGTCGCACGGATGAAGAAGAAGAAGAAGAAGAAGAAGAAGAAGAAAAGGCAAAAGTTGTTTTTGACCCGAACCCGAACAACGTTTCCATACACCCGCGCACGCCCATCCGAAACTTCGAGCTCGGTCCAATCATAGGCACGGGATCGTTCGGGATCGTTCCGATAGCTAAACACCGCGATTCTGGGTTAGTCGTCGCGATTAAAATATTATCTAAAGCGCACGTGGCGAAGACGAAACAGATCGCGCACATCGTTCAGGAGAAAAAAATACTCGAGAGGTGTTCCGAGAGCAAGTTCATCGTGCGATTGTTTTCGTACGCGCAAACGAAGGAAGAAATTCATTTGGTGATGGAATTCGTTCCGGGTGGAGAACTTTTTAATCAGTTGAGGATTTATCGACGATTGAAGAATGACATCGCGCGGTTCTACGTCGTTGAAATCGCACTCGCCTTTGAGTACTTGCACGAGACGTGCGCGAAGCCGTGTCGAGTGGCGTACAGAGATTTGAAACCGGAAAATGTTTTGTTGGATGGGTACGGGTACGTGAAGCTGGCGGATTTCGGATTCGCGAAGCAGTTAGGGCCAAAGATTATTAGCAAGAGGAACGAAGGTGGTGGTGGTGGTGGTGGTGTCGCGACGAATCGAAGAGAGGAAGAGATGCGCCAGAAGGTTGGATTTATTGAAAACGAAAAGGCGTACACGTTGTGCGGGACGCCGGACTATTTGGCACCAGAAGTTATCTTAAACGGAGGTCACGACGAATCCGTGGATTGGTGGGCACTCGGAGTTTTGTTGTATGAACTCGTGAGAGGTATGCCACCGTTTCAAAGCGAAGACCCGTGGGCGACGTATCAGAAAATTTTGAAGAGAGAGTTTACGTTTGGGCCGAAAGAGCCGAAGAAGGCAAAGAAGACGAAGAAGAAGAATGGTAAAAAAGAAACATCGACGACGACAGCGAGCGGAATGAAGAAGAAAAAAATTAAAATAGACGACGATAATGGGAAGCTAAACGACGTTGAAGAGGAAGAGGAAGAAGAAGAGGAAATTGAAAACGCGTTCGGATTTACGAAACAAAGCCGAGACTTGATACGTAAACTCTTAACCGTGGAAAGTGCAAATCGTCTCGGCTCGACGCACGGATCGATTGAAATCAAAAACCATCCTTGGTTTCGCTCCGTCGATTGGAACTTGGCGAGTGAACGCAAATGGAGGAAACCACCGATTATTCCACAGTGTCCGCGATCGGAGAAGGAGTTATACGCGATGTTGCAGAAAATCGCCGAGGAGGAAGGTTTCGACGAAGAGAGCAGTGCGAGAAACGATGCAAACTTTGTCGAACTTTCCCAAGAGGACGAGATGGCGTTTCAAGCTCTCGAAGAGAAGGACGAGAGTGAGTTTGGTGGAAATGAAAGTGATGTGATCGTAAACATCGAAACCTGACATGTCGACGATGCACTTCTTCTATGAATTATTTTATGTATTACGCAAGAGCGCTCGCCCGCGAGTCATCTCTCTCTACTTTTAAAGTCTACGCTACAAAAGCTACTAGAATATAAATACTATCCGCATTGAAACGATTCTCACGCCTTCTTCTTTACCTTTTTCTTCATTCTCCACGCGAAATCGTCGTCGTCGTCGTCCGAATCGTCGTCGTCGCTGCTCTCCTCCTTCTCTTCCTCTTTCCCCGACACTTTCTTCGCATCGTCGTCTCCTCTGTTGTTGTTGTTGTTGTTCTTCTTCTTCTTCTTCATAATCTCCATCGCCTTCTCCCTCAACGCGTCCACCTTATCAAACCCAGCCACGGTATCCGCTATGACCTCATCCGCTAACTCCTTCGCGTGCGCAGCCGCCTCTTCTTCCTCTCGCTTCATTCGCTCCTCCTCTTCTTTTTGCTTCAAGTATTCTTGCCCACTCAACTCGTCCGCAGCAACGGTATTCGCGCTCGCACTCGCGGTCTTCTGCTTCTTCTTTTCGCTCTCGAAACCACCTCGAACATCCACGACGCCGTTGTAGTCTCCTCCTCTCTTCCTCTCCGTCTTCATCATTTCCTGCTCCTCCTTCGCGGCGTCGAAAAACCCAGCCGGCAAAGCCTTCTCTGTTCCATCGTTCGCTCCTCTTTTCGCGACGAGAAGCGAGTCAGAATTTTTCTCCTCATCGATGCTTTTCATCCCGTCTCGTCCCTTTCCGCTCGACGGTCGTCCCGCGGAAAACCCACCACATTCGCTGCTCCTGTTCTTCCTCCGCGCGTTCGTTGTGTGCTGCTGTCGCTCCACTTTCGCTCTAAACGCCGCTCGGAAGTTTGCGTTCGTCATGAGTACACTTCCAATTTTTTTTTTCTGATGCTTTTTTCTCGTCGAGAGTTTTCCACCAAAAGAGGGTGCCAAGAAATTTTTCCTAAACCCTAAATAATTTTTGAAAAAAAGGAACGAAACTCTTCCCCTGTTTCTCCAAAGAGATTTTTGATTTTGCGCACACACGACGCGAATACAAAAGAATAAAAAAAAGATGGGTTACGCGTCCACGATCAACGAGTGCTACGAAAAGCTCGAAAAGATCGGCCAAGGGACGTACGGGAAGGTGTACAAAGCTCGCGAACGGGCGACCGGGCGATTGGTCGCGCTGAAGAAGACGCGTTTGGAGGTTAGATTTTTCTTCTTGTTTTTTTTTTTTTGTTTTTTCTTTGTTTGTTCTTCCCCCAAGAGAGAGAGGGAAAAGAGGGAAAAGAGGGGCGAGATCGAGTCCCCCGTTTCCCGCTTCGTTTACGTTTCCGGGAGAGAGAGAGAGCGCGTGCGTCCGAACAGAGCCACGCGTGGACGACGCGCTTTCTTCTCTCTCCCTCTCTCTTTTCTCTCGTTCGGAAGAGACGTTCTTCGGTGTTTTATATTCGCGCGTTTAATCTCTTCCGAGAGACCCTCGGGAGAGGGGAACTCTCTCTCAATTTTTTGAAAATTTCTCTTCTCACTCTCTTCTCTCTCTCTCTCGCACGCCGCTGCTCGAAACAGATGGAAGAAGAAGGCGTCCCGTCCACGGCGCTGAGAGAAGTTTCCTTGCTCCAAATGCTCTCCGAGTCCGCGTTCATCGTTCGCCTGTTGAAAGTGGAACACGTCGAGGAAGACGGGAAAGCGATGCTGTATTTAGTTTTTGAATATTTGAACCAAGATTTGAAGCACTTTATGGATGAAACGGGACGCGGACCGGCGCACCCGCTTCCGAAGGCGACGGTGCAAAACTTCATGTACCAACTTTTATTGGGGACCGCGCATTTGCACAAGCACGGCGTGATGCACAGAGATTTGAAACCGCAGAACTTGTTGGTGGATAAAGCGCAGAACGTGTTGAAGATTGCGGATCTCGGTTTAGGGAGAGCGTTTTCGGTGCCGGTGAAGAGTTACACGCACGAGATTGTGACTCTTTGGTATCGCGCGCCAGAAGTTTTGTTGGGAGGATCGCACTATTCTACTCCCGTCGATATTTGGTCCGTCGGGTGCATCTTTGCGGAAATGGCTAGGAAACAACCGTTGTTTCCGGGTGATTCCGAGTTGCAACAGTTATTGCATATTTTTAAGTTGTTGGGAACGCCGAACGAAACGGTATGGCCGGGTGTGACCAAACTGAGAGATTGGCACGAATTTCCACAGTGGAAACCGCAAGATTTGGCGAAAATCGTTCCACAGTTGGATGAGAACGGGATCGATTTGTTGCAGCAGATGTTGGAGTTTGATCCGGCGAAGAGAATTCACGCGACGGAAGCGTTGGAACATCCGTACTTTGCGGATTTGGAAAAGACACAGTTTGCAAAAATCGAGGAGCAGTTTGAGAAGGAGAACCGCGTGAGTGTGAACGCGCAATAATATACTACTAATAATAATATCAATAGCAGAGAGAAAGAACTGAGATGTGTTGCTTTACATTATATATACATATATAACCAAGAGAGAAAGAAAGAGAGACTTGCCTCGCGCAGCCGGTGGTTGCGAGCCCCGCGCGAAAGCGTAACACTCGAAAGAGGCGCGCGCCCGCGAGGAAAAACCATCAAACGACGCGAGGCAAAGAAGAGAGAAGGAGAGAGCATGAAAAGAGACAAAATCGATAAACTTATTATCAATAAACAGCGAGAAAGAGAGAGAAAGAAAGAGACTGTTGTGTACCAATATTTTATTCCCATACAAATATCATCACCATTTAAAAAATTCAAGAAGAAGTAACACGTGATACGCGAGAGAGATTTTTCTTCACTCACGATATCCAAAACTCATCGTCTGAGAGAAAAACGATGCAACCGAACGCTTCGTCGCTCCTTCTCCGACGATGTTCTTCTTCTCCGACGACTTCACCTTCCACCAGCAACCGGTGCACGTCGTCGAACATAACTTTACCGTCATCGCGAAGAATGTTATCCTCCTCGCGCGCGGCGTTTACGAATAAGATGTTTGACAAAAGTCGTCGAAGAAAATCCAAAAACTTCTCTCATCGCGTCGTCGTGCGGAGCGCGATATCTGAACCACCGGAAACGAAAGAGAAGAGGGAGAACGGAGAGGAGACGTACTACAACGGGGCGCTGTTCCCAGGCGTGGAAATTCCGAGGGATAACGGCTCCACCGAGGCGTTGCTGAAGAAGTTTTCGCGGATTTTTCCGTGGGGAAACGGGGCGCCCATAACCGAGAAAGTTTTGTTTGATTTGTTGAAAGAGGAAGTGAGGAGGGCGCCTTTGTTTGTGCCTCTGTACCAGTATTATCGAGACTACGGCGGGGTGTATAATCTCGGCGCCGGACCGAAATGGTTCGTGGTGGTGTCCGACCCGACCGTGGTGAAATACATGTTCAAAGACAACGCAGACGCGTTCTCTAAAGGCATTTTAACGGACATCATGCAACCCATCATGGGCGACGGTTTGATTCCGGCGAATAAAGAGTTGTGGGCGAAACGAAGGCCGGTGGTTGGAAGCGCGTTTCACGGGACGTGGTTGAAACACATGACAGATTTGTTCGGTAGGAGCGCTATGAATTTGAGCGATAAGTTGGAAAAGCACGGAGAAACGGAACAGATTGAGATTGAGAGCGAGTTGTACTCGATGGCGTTGGACGTCATCGGCGAGGCGGTGTTTAATTACGAATTTGGCGCGTTGAACGAAGAGACGCCGATCATTAAAGCCGTTTACAGAGTTCTGAGAGAAAGCGAGCACAGAAGCACGTTTCCTTTACCGTATTGGCAAATTCCTGGAGCGATGGAGGCGGTACCGAGACAGAAACAGTTTAGCGAAGATATCGAAATGATCAACGCGGAGTTGACGAAACTCATTCGAGAGGCGTTGGAGAACAAACAAGACGTTGATTTGAGCGAATTTGAATCGAGAGATTACAAGAACGTGTCGGACGCGTCTTTATTACGATTTTTAGTGGACATTCGCGGCGACGAGGCTTCGGATAGGCAATTACGCGACGATTTGATGACCATGCTCATTGCCGGTCACGAAACGACCGCGGCGGTGCTCACGTGGACAATCTTTTGCCTTTGCAAACACCCAGACGTCATGAAAAAAGCTGCAAAAACAATCGATGAGATTGTGCAGGATCCGAACGGTATCCCAACGGTCGAGGAAATTCGAAAACTTCGCGACGTTCGCATGTGTCTCGTGGAAGGCATGCGCCTCTACCCGGCGCCTCCCATCCTCATCCGCCGCGCGATTGAAACCGTCGACTTACCCAAAGGCGGCATGGGCAAATCCATCCAACTCAAGAAAGGCACGGATTGTTTCGTCGCCGTCTGGAACCTCCACCGCTCTCCCGACCACTGGGAAAACCCGAACCTCTTCGACCCTTCGCGATGGGATCGCAAATTCACCAACCCAAAAATCGAAGGCTGGAACGGCTACGACCCCGAATTAGTCACCGGATTATACCCGAACGAAGTCGCCACGGACTACGCCTACGTCCCATTCGGCGGTGGTCAGCGTCGGTGCGCCGGCGACGTCTTCGCCATGATGGAAGCGACGGTCGCGTTGAGCGTTTTGTTGAAGAAATTTTCCTTCGAGCTCGCGTGCGACGAGAAAGACGTGGAGATGATCACGGGCGCGACCATTCACACGAAGAAAGGCTTGCCCGTGAGAGCCGTGCGAAGAAAAGCGTGACCTCTTTTTGCGCGAGAGAAGAGGTGTTCTTTTTTTATCTCTGCACATGTAGTCTTTTTGCTTTATCGATGTAATACTAATTACGATTTAATGTACCCGTAAATAGCTCGAGCGGCGTTTTTGTGGCCACAACGAAAGACCGTTTTTGTGTTTTTCTCTCTGCGCGTGTTCTCAAAATCCACAAAAAAAGAGAAGAGCGAACGCTCTCTCTCGCACCCACATGAGCTCTCCTCGCGGCCGAAACGTCGGTAATAACGCCGCGACGACGTTCGCACTGCTCGCGTCTTGGTGTTTAGCGTTTCTCTGCTTTTCGTCATCGTCGTGGTCTCCTTCGCGTTCCTCGGCGAGCGTTCGCTACGCGCTCGCGGCGGCGACTTCTTCCTCCTCTTCTTCTTCCTCCTCGTCGTTCGATTATTCCGGCGTCGATGATTTTGAAGAGGCCTCTCCCCCGGTCGTCTCTGTCGACGCGCCGAAAAGGACGCTGCTCTGGTCGCACAAAGCGCCAGATTTGAATTTGCTCGACGCGACGACGAGCGCGGAACGAGATCTGTCGTCGTCGTCGTCGTCGTCGTCCTCCGTCGCGGACCAACTCGTGAAGGAGTTGGATACGGTCGTGGATGGTACTTTGCAAAGGGCCGCAGAAGAGTTAGTCGATGGCAATCAGAAAATCAGTTCGAACGATATTGAAAACGCCATCCTCGACAGCGAAGCGTTTCGAGCGAAACTCGAACAAAACGGCGGGAACGATCCGGGATGGACGGACGAAGACCGACAACTCGAACAAAGTTTAGAGACGAAATGGGTGGATAATCCTGAGGAGGACATTTCGCCAAAGTGGCACGACGCGTACGAGGAAAAATATTCCGCTGGAATCGTCGACGATAAGAAAGAGGAAGTGTTGGAGATCGAAGAGGAAATGGAAAAGAACGGGGAGTTGACGTTTGGGGAGTTGATGGCGAAGAGCGCGACTAGTGGGAAGAAGAGTAGCAAATCAAAAAAGACGAGGAAGGAGAAAGCTTTGAAGAGTAGCAGCGACGTGTTGAACGTCGTTTTAGTCGGGAATGGGAAGTCGGTGTTGAAGAAAAATAACGGGAAGACGATTGATAGTGCAGACGTGGTTGGGAGGTTTAATTACTTCCAGACGAAAGGGTTTGAGAAGAAAGTTGGGACCAGATTAGATTTGTGGTTTTTAGGCGAGTTGAGACAACCGGGGCCGCAAGGGTCAAGAGGGTCGAGGTTGAGTACCGGGAGGATGGATATGAAGATGAAGCCAACGTTGAGGTACATCGTACCCGTCGTGTACGAAACTCCGAGTAAGTGCTCGAAATTGAGTTGTAAGCCGAGTAACGCGAAATTGAAACAACGATTAGGGACGATTGGAACGGTCAAGAAGGCATACGCCAAGTACGGCATTCGCAAGTCGCTCGAAATCATGCCGATTGAAGTCCAACATAAACTATCCACCAAGTACGGGTACACCGCGCATTGGCCGTCGTCGGGGATTTTGGCCATCGTTTATTGCCTCGAAAAATACCCGAAAGCGACGGTTACAATCACTGGATACGATTTCATGGGTGGAAATTTAGGCCATTATTGGGAAAAAGTGAAGAAGAAAGGTACTGTCCACTCAATGAAAGGTGAAGCGTCGTTTATAGCAAAGTTAGTGAAAAGCGGGCGGGTAAAAGTTATATAATATACGTGCTGGAGCAGCCCAATGTTTTTATGTGAGCGCATATGTATGCACATGAAAGAATAGATGAATAGTATTACAAGTTTATCCTTTTCCGTGTCTCTCCTCTTCACTTTTACACTTTTGATAGTAAACAGATACACCAGAGAGAGAGAGAGAGAAAGAGAGATTGTGTAGATCTCTCGCGGCATATAAATAATATTACTTTGTTGGTACAATGGTTGCCACGGGTTGTTCGTGCGTCGCAGACTTCTTGGTGTTATTGTTTGTCGCGACAGTGCGTCTTCCTCTTCGTCTCGTATCGCCGAATTTCTTTTCCAACTCCAAAACGTCGGCGAGCAAACTCATAGGCGTCTCTCGCTTGCGTCGACTTTGCGTCGGTAGATTTGCCAACTGCAACAAATTACGCCATTTATCTTTCAGATCCATGGCTGTGCGGCGACCGAGTCTCTTCAAAGTCTTCTTCTCGATGGCATCCGCTTCGTCGCGCTTTTTTATTGCCGTCCAGCGGCATCCGCCGCATAATCGAACGCCATCAACTAACGCTTGCGATTCTTCCAAGGTCCACGGAGAGTGGTGTTTCGATCGACGATGTCCTTGAACGTATGGAACGTGATGTTGTTGTTTTTCGTCAGACTTCGAGACAACAATGGTGTTGCGTTCGACGAGCGCCGTATTTTTTTGTTGGGACGACTCAGCGTTGTTATTAGCGACAAACGTATCGTCTTCGCCATCTTCGTTCGTATTGCTATCATTTCTATCGCCGCTCGTCGAGGGTGACCTAATACCCGCGGTGTTTGTTGTATGTGCAGCCGTCGCTGCGGAGGCGTTGTTGGCCGCAAGCATTTCTTTCTCCTTGGCCGTCGCGAGCAAACGAATGTCCTCCAGCATGTTCTCTGGAATCTCCGTCGCCTCCCGTTTCTTATACAACACCGGCGATAAAGCCGTTCGCATGACATTGCGCCACTTATCTTTTAAATCAACCGCGGAGCGTTGGAGCAAAGCGCCCGAAATATTTTCGTCAGCCAAGGATTTAATATCCGCCCACTGGCCCCGACCGCACCTTTTGACTCCGGCGACTAAAGCTTTGACTTCCACTAAAGACCACGGTCTGTGGACCTTCTGACGTTTGTTTTTGCCGTTCGTAGTACCGCTGATATTGTGAGTAGTATTGTTAGTAGTAGTAGTAGTAGTAGTAGTAGTAGTAGTAGTAGTAGTAGTAGTATCGTGTTGTTGTTTTTGTATTTGTTGCGTCGAAGCTTTGTTGTCCTCATTTACGCGTGAAGTCGTCGTTGTAGCAGCAGCTTTCAGCGAGTTATCTTGCCTACTTTTCCCCGCGGTCGTCGCCGTGATGCCGTGCAACACAACCGCCCCATTCTCCCCACCGTTATCTTCTTCCAACGACGAACCAGACGAAGACCTTCGCATATTCTTCAATAAACTCGATCGTTTTCGTCTGGGACATTTCAAATTTAGCGGGATAACTTGCCCGGTACACTTCGTCGTCTCCGCGTTTGAATTTCGTTTCCGGTGTTGGCGGTGCGCGGTAGGACGCGTCGCCGCAGCCGGAGCGGCAAACAAGCCTCCTCCGTCGCCGTCGCCGCACAAAGACATGAGCACGTCCGCAGCCGCGGAAGGTGAGTTCATGAACGGCGTTTCCGGTCGTTCAACGATTGCGTTGATTTCATTGTGCGTCATCATTGTTTTTCTTTTCTTTGTCAATAATTTCGACTGTTCGTCTTCTCGAAAGTCGTCGCCGGCGTCTTCTTGAAACGAGTCAAATCCACTCCTCTGAGAGTTTTTTTCCTCCTCCTCCTCCTCTTCTTTTTTCACCGAGCTTTTATTAGTGTGAGTCAAACCGGCCGGGAGCGGTGGTGCCATCATCATCATCATGCCCGCGTTCGGAGGCATCACGGTTGGAACGAAGGCATTATTTGTGCCGTATTGCACCTGAGGTCGCGTCAAGTGCACGTTCGGAAGCCTCTGAAACGCGTCCACGCGAGGATTTTGCGCGGAAGAAGAGGGAAATTTCGGCGCCGGTTCGTTAACAACTTCCCTCGAAATGTCGTTGGAGGAGACTCGCGCGAACAAATTGCGAGATATCTGTTTGAGAACGCGAGAAAGCGAATAAAAAGTCAATGCGAGTGGATAAATGCGCGAAAAAAACGCTCGCGCGTTCAATTTAACCTCGAGATCAAAGAAAAACGAATCGCGCGATGGCCTTTGACCCGTGGACCGTTCTCCGTCTTTCGTTCCATTTCGCTTCGACGCAAATATCAAATATTCGCTTTTGAAAAAAATAAAAATGAAAAGTCGTTCGCGAAAAGCGCACCGGAAACGGCATCAGCGAATACTGCAGCGGGACAAATCTCACGGGATCGCCCGGTATTTTTGCGAAAGTCACCGGTGTTCCGGCGAAAACGCGCGTTTCAAAGTCCACCATCGAGAAAAGGGAACGCGCGCGAATTTCTTTTTTAGTGTAACGAAAATTCGACAGCGATTTTTTACGAGAGGTCAAAAGAAGAAAGTTGCCCTCACGCGAGAGCAGAGTTGAAGCGACCTCGAAAAAATCACTCGAAGATATCTGAGCCTCGCTGGCAAAAAAAAAGACGCAAAAAACGGGACGTTTCTCATGCGTTCGCGACGTTCGCGTCGATTTCGGGAGGTAAAATCAGTCCCAAACGAAAGCTCGACGCGCGTTTGTTTCGTTCGTTTCGTTTTTTTCCGCGTCGACGAATCGATGCGCGTCGTAAATCGCGCGCAAAGCGCGACACCTTTTCCAAAACTTGAGCCCACGCTTTTTTGAGAAAGGGGTGGTATTTTTTGTGAACCGAGAGAGAGAAAAAAAAGAAAAGTTCACGGGACGACGACCGACGACCGACGGACGGACTGGACGGACGTCCATCGCAAGCGCGCGAGCGACAAAGGCAAAAATAAAGGTCGCGCGCGTCGCTCAGATTTCTTT
>Ga0255769_10005334_pt1 | contig 12138 bp, 8 predicted proteins | sample 041ome_9_FD_179637 | JGI IMG/M metagenome (GOLD analysis project Ga0255769, IMG submission 179637) | Coastal salt marsh microbial communities from the Groves Creek Marsh, Skidaway Island, Georgia - 041413US metaG (version 2) | ecosystem: Environmental > Aquatic > Marine > Intertidal zone > Salt... | reverse complement strand
CTTCCATCACCTTGGAATGAACCACTAAATGAGCCAGAACTTAAAGATCCTGTTGAAGTAGCAGTTGCTACTCCATCTGCATTTCCTACCCAAAAATATCCTTGTTGTATGTTAGGTACATCATTTGATCTACCTGAACCGTATACAAATCCTGATCCTTCTGTAGCATCTACTTTAAGTACTATTCCTAAATTTTGAATGAGGTTTGATCCTGTAGGTTTTTGGTTTGTATACCCACCATTAGGTGCAACATAGATTACATCTCCTACTGTAAATGCTGATGTATCAACATCATAAATGTACCCAATAGATAATGCTGTGCCTTGACTTCCAGAGAGAATATCTTCTTCTACAACAAAAGTAGCAGGCATTAAATTAGAATCGCTTGATTTTGCTATTTTAACTCTAGGTACTGGACCGTCACCTTCAGATACAACATGAACTGGGGTTCCTTTTTGTATAGTTGTAGTTTCATCACTTATTACTTCAGTCTCAATATTTACTATACCTGAAATGTTTTCTGAGGTAATTGGCTCGACTGTTCTAACTTCAATAAATCCATTAGCTTGACTTCTAAGGACTTCACCTACTGTTATAATATCAAATGGGAATGGGGGAGGAGTGTTTCTAAATCCAGCTGAGCCTGTTTGTAAGTATAGTACATCACCGGCATCAAATGCAGTTGTATCAATACCTCTTACAACTCCAAATTCGGTAACATACCCAACAGAATTATCTTCTATATCGTGGGTTGCAAGCCCTATGATTTTATTTTCTTGGGCATCATATGAACCACTATAAATGTTAGTAGAAAATGTGGGCCAAATATAAGGTACATCTCCTTGTGATCCTGATATTCTTACAGGTGTTCCATTAGATATTAGACCACCAGAATTGTTGTATACTCTTTTATAGAATTCTTGACCAATTTGTAGAGTAATGTCTGCTTCTTCATTATAAAAACCTAACGCACCATTAGGTTGGTCATAAAATAATCTACCTTCAGTATGAGGTGGTGTTATACCAGTATTAAAATCTATATAGTCAGGTCCAGTAATAGAACCAGATATAACTGGGTTTTCATTATAAGAAGAAGTTAAAGCAACAGATGCTGTTTGAGATAGTTCTACATAAGAGGCAGTGTCAGCGGTTGCTGCTGAATCAGCACGTGATGCACTTGTTGCAGTAGTTGCTGTAGAAGCATTACCTGATAAATCACCATTAAAGGTAGTGGTGGTTAAAGTATTATTAAAAGGATTATATAGTAATCCAGCATCAGTAAGTAAAGTTCCATCACCATCGGAAGTAGCGGTAAAAGGAACGTATCTGTTTGTATTGACATTATCGGCGGTTAGTGCTATATTGTCTGCGTTAGTAGCATTAGTAGCATTAGTAGCATTAGTAGCTGTTGTAGCACTGTTGGCTGTTATTGCTGAATCGGCATTTACTGCATGACTGGCTGATGTTGACGTATCGGCACTTGCTGCTGAGGTAGCTCTTGAAGCAGATGTAGAATTTAGGGCTGTTAAGGCGTATGATGCAGTAGCAGGTACATTCAATGCAAAAGAAGCTGTTAAAGCATATGATGCTGTATCAGGTACATTTAAAGCATGTGATGCTGTAATTGCATATGAAGATGATACAGCAAAAGCAGCATAAGATGCAGAATCTATCTGTCCTGATGCAGTAACATTGGTTAGTTGAGATCCATCTCCTACAAAAGAACCAGAGAAAGAGCCGGTGTAGGCCCCAATAGAAGGAACTTCACCTGCAGGGCCTTGTAAACCAACAGATGTAACTGTTACATTAGTATTATCTGGGGAGATTACAACAACATTTGGAGAATCTGGGTTTATATTAATCATGATATAGTAGTTACTTCTTTAGACAATTTAACTGTTCCTTCTAATAATCTTATTACATATTCACAATTACTACCAGAATAAATTTCTAAATCATAAACTGCTTCATTAAAATCTAAAGCAGAAGAACTTGCAGCAGAAATGTAAATGCCTATAGAACCTGAAGTTGGTGGGTTAGTTCCTCTAGAACCACTAAAGTTTAATCCGGTACCGCAAGGTCCTAAGCTACTTGATAAATTTATATATTCGGTTCCCCCAATAGCAGATTTAATAGACATTCTACCATTGTAATCTGTAAGGTCTATAGGATTATTACCCCCATCTTTATATAAAATTTGAAAATCAGTAGTAGCGCCTTGTTCTATTATAAAATTATATTTTCCAGCTGCCATTATTATAGTTTATTTATAAATATTAAATTGTTTCCTATTAGTACATATATAAAAAAAGCCCGGCAAAAGCCGGGCTAATTTTATTAATCGCTTTAACCTCTTATTATAGAGTGTTAAGACCAGAAATGTTAATTTTTCCGTAGAATTCTGGACGAACGATTTTCTTAGCATAACGAGTCAAGAGACCTTTACGTGGAGTAAATGTATCTGGATCGTATACTAGAGGAGTCATGATTAATGGAATGTAAGGAGAGAATACAGCACCACTTTCAAGGAACTGTCCACCACGGTATCCTAACAATACTTGGTTTTGAGTCATGTAAGGGTTTTTGTATACTTTAATCTTACCACCACCTAAAGCACCAATTTTCTGTACTCCGAAAGCATAATCTTTCTTAGTAACATCACCATCAACATCAGCAGCAAATCCAGGAATAGATTCTAGGATAGTACCTACAGCAGGGGCGATAACCATAAAGTTAGCACCACCACGTAGAGTTCTTTGGTGAATAATGTTGCTTAGTTTAGTAATTTTAGTTCCTAAAGTTTGGAACCATTGTCCTTGGCTGTTGTAGAATCCAAGATCAGTAACAGTACCATCACCAGTTCCAGTGATTGATTGGTTGTTTACAGCTGACCAAGTTTCAGTACCAGCAGAAGCATTTTCAAGTAGCATATCAAGGATTTCTAGATCGATTTCTAGAGAGATATACTCACTTAACATTGAAGTTAATTCAGCTTCAGCGTCAATACTGTGGTAAGCGTTAAGATCTTGTGCGAACTCAGGAGTCCATACAGCTTTTAGCTTACGTGTTTTAGCTACGATAGCAGATGATTTCATCTGTACGTTGATCTCAGGAATTGAGATAGGATCGTTACTAGTGTTTAGTCCAGTGTTACCATCTTCAAAGTCACCTCTGTTGTTATCAGCAGTAGCTTGAGAGTACTCAATAGCTAAATCAGCACCATCAGCAGCAGTTCCAAGAACAACAAAGATAGTACCATCATCAGTAGTATTTCTACGAGTGAAAGCAGCTACATGTACATCAGGACCACTAACAGAAGAAGAAACAGTAAATGATCTTACGGCTTCAGTGTCAGGAGAAGATAACTGAGTATCAGCTACTTCTACTAAACGATAATCATCAGCAACTGCAGAAGCTGAATAGTCAGAATCAAAGTTAAGATCAGACCAAGAGGCTGTAGTTACAGTAGCAGTTACAGCAGATACAGAAGATGTAGTGTTAATAGAGTAAGAGAAACGTCCAGCTCCATAAAGACCACCTGAAGTGTCGTTAGAAGCAAATCCAGAAACGTCACCATATAGTGAGTTACCAGCAGTAAAGTTATCTTTAGTAGTTCCATATTGGAAATCTAGATAAAATACTAGCCCAGAAGGCAAGTTCATAGGTTGTACAGAAACAAATTCCTGAGCGGCAATTTGTCCAAATACTTTTCTTACAAGTGGAAGAGCGATTCCAGCCCACTGCTCACCATCACCTACTGTGAAGTTAGCACCACCAGAGTTTGTATTAGAAGCTTCAACAACAAGTTGTTTTGCTTGGTTCTCAAGAATAACACCCATATTGGTTTTGTGTGATCCTTCAAGACCTTCTAATAGTCCGGTTTTTTCCCACTTTTCAGATAAACGTGCAGCGTCAGAAGATACTGACTTAAAGTTGTTTGCACTTTCTAAAAGAGATTGTAAACTCATGTCTTTAAAATTAAAAGTTTAAATATTAAATAATTCCAGCTAATTTCTTAAATCTATCAACCATAGCATCGCTTTCAACGATTGGTTGTTTAGCTACAGGAGCTGTACCTGTTGCTTTAGATGCGCTACCTTTTACTTCATTAATTGTAGGTCTTTTCTTAGAGATAAGTCCTTCATTAAGAGTTTCAAAGATAACTTTGGCTTCTTTAACTGTAGATGCTTTGTCAAATGCTTTAAGCACTTTAACTTTTTTATCTTCAGTTAGATTCTTGTCACGGAAGATTTTGTTTGTGTAAAGAAGTTTAGCGTTTAGAAGATTTACTTCGTTAAGTTCTTTCTTAAGTTCTTCAACTTCAGCAAGAGCCTTAGCTACTTCATCTTCCATTACACTACCTGATCCTTTTTCGAATCCACCTTTAACACCAGCTGAATAGCTAATATCTTGTTTTAGCTTAGCGCATTCATCACCTGCCCAATCTGATTTTTGGCAAGCAGTAAATTTGTCAATACCGGTTACTTTGTCAAAGATTTTTTCTAAAGCACCTATAATGTTAAGGCCTTCTTCAACTTCTTCTTTTTCTTCCATCATTGGCATATCTAGATCATCTTCTACTTCGATTTCATCTCCGGCTTCGCCTTCAAATTCATCACCAGCTTCAATTTCTCCAGTTTCTACCATGTCTTTAATTACATCCTCGATAAATCCTTTTAGATCGTCAGATGACATATCTTCAAGGTCAATTTCTTCTTCTTCTTCACCTTCTTCGGCTTCGTCTTCACCTTCTTCTTCAGCTTCATCTTCATCAGCTTCGGCAACTGGTTCTTCAGTTTCCTCAATTTCTTCTGATTCTTCGATTTCTTCTGATTCTTCTAGTTCTTCTTTAGCTTCATCAAGTTCTTCAGATTCGTCCATTGATTCGAGTTCTGCAAGCATTTCATCTAAATCGAGTTCTTCCTCGATTTCTTCACTTTCGCTTACTTCTTCGGATTCTTCCATTTTATCCTTATCCTTATCTTTTCCGTATCCTTCATCAACTGATTCTTCAGTTTCTTGAATTTCTTCGGTCTCGTTTACTACATCTTCAGTTTCTTGGATTTCTTCAGACTCTTCCATTTTGTCATCGTCTTCTTTGTCCATTTCTTCTAATTTAGCAGCTAACATAGATTTTAGATGTGGAGTAAATGCTTCCTCTAAAGCAGCTTTAGCGTTTGCTATAGCGGTTTCTTTAACAGCTTTAGCATCAGCAATTGCTTCTTTAAGCAAATCTCTGTTGTTAGACATAATCGCAAAATTTTTAATTTGTGAAATACGGTTATTAGGAACCGTAATAGGAAAGTTAATATCGTTTAGTGTTATAAAAATAACACATTACGATTATACGTATATGTAGATTTATAGAGGATTAAAAGATTGGGCAAGATCCTTTAGAACATAATATCTCTCTTATGATATTATTGACCTTACTATAATTTACACTGGAATGTTGTTTACCTTCTTGCAGAACACCCATATATGAGCCTGGGTTTGAAGGTGTAGAAACAAAATCCCAACATAATAATTCGAAGTCATCTTGTACTTCCATTACGCTACCATTTTGTTCTAATGATCCCATACCACGGGAAGAAACACCTACAGTTACACCTGCTTTAATTAGTGCCTCTAATATTTGACCTGAGGGGGTAGGTAAAATTTCTATTTTACCCATTATGTTATCACCATCCCACCAAAATTCTCTAATTAAATGAGATACATTTTTAAGTTCTACAACAGTTTTTTCGGGGTGATCTAATTCCCCAGTTGAAGTTCTATTATTGATGGCTTCTTGGTATTTGTCCATTTCACGTTCCCAAAGTTCTCTGGGGTAGTAACGGCCATTGCCATTTTTAACTTCAGCTGTAGCTAAAATGCCTTCAACTATGATATTACCATTTTCCTTTTTGACATTTTCAGTCAATAAGGAATTGGTATTCCAAAGTTGTGTTTCTATTAATAATTGAGCCATTTTTAGTTTTCTCTGGATTGTTCCCATTCTGAAGCTGGTCCATCACCTGTCATTCCTACTTTTTGGGGAGCTGGGTCTAATGAGGCTCCACTTTTAAGATCCCAATCAACTGCATTCATCTCATCAATTACAGGTGCAGTATAAGCGGATCCATTTAATTTTTCATACATTTTTTTCATCTTGTTAGCACGTTTCTCTAACAATTTGATTTCTTTACGCATTTGGTTTACTTTACCTTTATCAAGTAGTTCTGCCATTTCGCTATCTTCATTTACCATTGATAATCTTTCTTCTTTAGTAGCAATAGCCTCATCAATAGCCGCAATTTGAGCTTCTAAAGTAGTAATTTTACCTGCAGCTTCAATTTCAGCTAATTTAGAATCAATAGTTTCTTTCTTTATTTTTTTAGCTTTTTTAGGAGCAGGAGTTTCTTTTTCTTCCTCCTCTTTTTCTCTAAGCATATCATTGATTACTTCATTTTGTAAAGCAGACATAGAATATGGATTACCTGTAGTAACTACTCCACCTAATGATTCTTTAACTAATGTTTTTAGTTTATCAGAATACCCACTTTCTTTATGTTTACCAGATACTTCTTCACTTTTCATTTCTTCGAGGCCAAGACCTTCTACCCCGAACATAGCGTTTTTCTTGTAATACAATTGATCTTTAGATAAATTTTTAGCTACAATTTCTTTAATTTCTTCAATTGATTTATCTGGGTTTTGTTTTGCTTCAAAATAAATACCTTTTTGTACTTCAGATCCAATTTGGTTATCTAATGATTTAACATCAGTATAATCGTAAGCAGCAGTTTCAGCTTCTTCTACTTCTTTGGTTGCTTTTTTCTCTACTACTTTAGCTTCTTCTGCTAAAAAGTCAGCAAATTTAGTTTCCCAATTTTGTTTTTCACGAGCTTCAATAGTATTAATAGGTTGAAGACCAACTACTCCTCCTAATTCTTCAGCAATTACACTTCTGTTTTTTAAAATCTTAGTTGTTTCTTCAAACGTAGCGGCGTTTGTGATCATGTTTGGAAATTTAGCTTTAGCCTCTTTAAGGAAAGTTTCTTTGCTTCCTTTTCCTTTTTTAATTAAATTGTACTGCTCTTGTAAAGTTTTCATATTATTGGTCTTGAGTGAGTAATTCTTCTATATCGTTAAAATAATCATTTATCATATCTGTACCATAAACTACTGAATAACTCTTAGGGTTTTCTCTATAATACCTTTGAGTTGATAATTTACCTTGACGTAATTTTTTACGTAAAGTATCTAATCTTCTTTCTAACTCGTCAAAATCCTGAATACGTTGTTGTTGAAATACTTCAACATCGTTTTCAGCTTCAGTTAGTTTATATTTATACATATTATCCCCTTCCATTATCTTTTTATAGTCTATAACTTTTGATTTTCTATTTGGTATAGATGGTGCGGGTTTGTAGCCTAATTTATAAGCATATTTAGTAGCTCTGTTAGCTTTCTTTTTACTTTTATTAAAAGCGTATGGAGTAGCATATTGAGCCCCAGTACCAGGGGTAAATGTAGCACCACCTGAATTGGTAGTAGACATTTCTTCTAATTCCTCTTCATTGGTTTGGAATTTTTTATAGGCATCTGGGTAGTTTTTTCTGATGTGGGTACGATATCTATTAAATTCTGCTTTAATTTTAGCAGCTATATCGTCTACTGTAGTATCATCAGTTTTTTGGTCTAGTTGAGCAATTGCTCTTCTTAGTTCATCAAATTCTTTATATACAGAATCGAAAGCAGGAACATATTCTATATCCCAAGAAATAGTTCCAGTTTCAGGGTCAATGTCTTTGACTGTGGATTTTATTCCTTTTTCAATATCAACATCGCCTACCTTTCTTTCAGGTAATTTGTATTTATACTTTGCCATTTGCTACCTTAATCTCTTTAATTAGTTCATAATATTGTAACAAATCAACTAAATTGTCATTTGAAACTTTATCATTTTTATCTAATTCAGTAAGGAATTTAGAGATTTCTTGTACTTTTACTTGGGTAGCTTTATCAGTAATAGTTTTAGATTCGTTACTTAAAACTAATTTTAACTCATTAATTTTAGTATTATAAAATTCTCTTAATTTGGGGGTTGAATCGATAGAATTAATAAATTCTTTTAATACTTGTTTTTGTTCGTTTGATAAATCTTGATATTTGGAGTTAAATTTTTCTAAAAGTACTTTATAAGTAAGAATTCTTAAATCTTTATCATAAGTTTGGAATTCATTTAGTACATTTTCTTTAACTTCCTTAACTTCAACATCTTGTTTAGTCAAGTATTCTAATAATGTTACTTTATTATCAACTATTTGGTCAGTGTTAGTTACCTCCTTAGTATTATACCCTTCAATTAAAGTATATAAAGCAGCTAATTCTTTATAGTTTTTAATTTTGGTACCAAAAAAGTTATCTAAATTATAGTGATTTTTAATTTCAGCAATTAAATTGTATTTTTGCTTTCTTACAGAAGTACGATTTAGTTTTTTAGAAGTCTCTAAAATAGTACTAATAGTTGCATTAGCCTTATGCTCTGTTACAATTTTAGATTTTAAAACTGATTCATATAGTTTGTATTCGACCCCTAATTCGCTTTTAACAAAATATTTTTTAATTAAATCAATAGCAGGGGAATCAGTACCTTTTAGGGTATCTGCTGTAGCTTGGCGTACTAGTAACTCAAACAGAATACCTGTATTTTTGTACTTTGAGTGTTTAATTTTCATCAAAAAATATATTTATTTATAAATATGTAGAGGATATTACTCTTTTAATTGTTTTTCATCTAATAGAGCTTCACCTTTTTGATCTTCCTCAAAAACTAAGCGTTTTTTTGGTATTTTCTTAAACATATCTTTGTTTTGCAAATAAACACTTTGGGCTGACTCTAAAGCAATAGCATTTCTATTAGTGTCTGTTCTACTATCTGCAGAATCATTTTTATCGGTATCTTTCATACGTTTAACACCTAATCTATCTTTACCGAAGTTACTATCTTGTGTTCCAATTTTAGAAATAGAATCTTTAGGACGTCCTACAGGATCATTTTCATTATACCCGTCTGGTACATTGCCTGGGTCAGAGTACATTCTTCCTTTACCATATAGGGAGGCTAAATCATGAGGTGTACCATATGATTTACCTGTTTCAATTGGGTCATTACCTTCTTCTTGAATTTGGTTTAATCTAAAGTTGCGTTTAGCATCTTCTCTAATTAAATCTCTATATTCATCGTATTGATCTTCACTTAGATTATAGATATTATCATAAATCCAATCAGTAGGAACAATTTTTTGTTCTAATAGTGCTGAGGATAATTCTGCTTTAGATTTTAACAATTCTACTTTTTCTTGTTCAAATATAATTGAAGGTGTAGTTAGTGATAATTCAAAGTTAGTTAAACTTTCATCTGTGTAACCTTGAGTATATAAATGAACTAATGCAATTTTATTTAATTCAGATAGAATAATACGTTGGATACGTTCTACTGTTCTTGCAAATCTGATGTCTTCAGCCGCTAATGTAGCTTTACCTTCTACATCTTCTTCATAACCCATAAAGGCTTTAGGTACTTTTAAAGCAGCAAATAATTTTTCTCTTAAATATTCTACATCTCTAATACCATCATAATCTAAACCTTTAGTAGTTTCAATTTTAGTTGTAGTATCATTCCCACGAATTGGAATATAAAAATCTTCCATCATGTTTTGCATGTTATACTTTAAGTTATATTCACCAGTTCGTTGATCAATATAAGGAGTACGTTTCATGTTTGAGATAGTTTTTTGCATAAACGCATCTACCTCATTTGGTGGAATAGATCCTACATTAATATAATGGATTCGTTTTTCTGGGGCGCGAGCAATTCTATGAATTAACATTGCATCCTCCATCAATGTATATTGTTTAAATAATTTACGAGCTGGTTCTAAATATGCTCTACCATAAGGTAAATAGTTAGTATCAGCTAGTAATCTAAAGTGAGCCATTTCATAGTTGTCAAAATGTATACCACTATCTTGTTGACGCTGGTTTGGCATGCTATACATTCCTGAACTTGGGTTAGCTAGACCTTCTGGGGAGTATAAAAAACGAACATCAGATGGGTTTTCTGGGTTGTATCCTTCTTCTCTTGAAATGTGGTAAGGTGTGTAAGGTATTACATTATATACCCCAAATTTTTCTGCAATTTCTAGTTTTAAGAAGAAATCACCATATTTACACATTTGGCGAATCCAAGACCATAAATTAAATTCGACATTTAATACATCATAGAATAAATTATAAAGTATTTTTTGTATATCTTCGTTTGCACTTCTAATTTGAAGCACTTCACCCATGTCATTTTTTAGGGTAGATTCATCTGCTATAATATCTAAAGCTGAGGCAATAATAGCATCTTGATCCATTGTATCATACTCTGAGTATAATTGTGGTCTCAAGTATTGGTAGTTCATATTGAACTGCTGGCCATAGAGTGAGGTTGGGTTTGTAGAATAAATTCTATTGTATCTATCTACTAGAGAATTAGTTTGTAACTCGCCTGTAGCTTGTATTTTGCTACTATCTGTTACTTTTAATTGATTTCCTCCTACATTACGGATAATTACATCAGTAGAGAATAATCTTTGTAGTCTTGAAAATATGCCTTTATCAGCCATTGTATATAATTATTATTATAAATATTTACCTAATTAACCAGCTAATGTCTTCTTTACCACGAGTTGTATCTACATGATAAGGATTATCAGCCCCCCTAGAGAAATATGCTCCTTGATATGCTGTTCTATTAACTGACATATTATTTAATGCTTGTTTCGTTAAATCTATGCCCCTTTGTCTATATTTCAAAGCTGTATCTCGAATATACATGGCTATTCCAAAGGCCATTACTAAATCATCGTTATACCCTTGTTGGGCTTCCGGTCTTCCATTGCGCCAGATAAATGTTTTCATTTCTTCTATCAATCGTTTTGATTGAATAGTTACACCTTTATCACTAATATATTCTTGGAATTTACCTACTACCATAGGTCTAGTTCTAGATGACATTGTAAAACCAGCTGTCATTCTAGAGTGATCTTGGTATTTGTCAAAATATGAATCTACATTAGATTCAGTTTTAGGTGAATAGTATAAATTGGGGTAATTTCTATCTATAGCAGCTTGTATAGTAGCCCACCCAATATTAGCATTTTCAATTACAAGTAATGCCTCGTTATATTCTGAGGCTATTCCTACTAGTAAGTGGCCATATTCTTTAGTACCTATTTGTCCTTTATATTCGGCTACTTGTACATTACTCTCTACATCTATAACATGAAATGCCGAATAATCTTTTCCATCACCTCTAGCTACGTCAGCTACTACTATATAATCTCTTGAGTAATCAGGTGATTCCCAAACCCATAGATTTTTATCTGCTCCACGTCTTTCTATTGGGTCTTTAGTATATGATTTTTCGTAAAATTCTATATATTCAGGATAAAATACAATATCACCAGAAGTACTAAAATCGCAGTCACATTCTTGAGCTGCCATTCTAGGATCACCTAATAATTCATCTTGTTTGTCTCTCCAAGCTTGGTCTCGCTCTGGATGGACAAACCAAGGTAATCTGATGGGTAAAAAGTCATTTTCATTATTTTCAGCTCGAACCCATGTTTGGTGAAACCAGTTACCAGTACCATAGGGGGTAGATAGGGCTATACACCCCCCTCCAGTTGCTAAAGTTTGTTGTGCTGAGGCCCATATCTCACCAATATTATCAATAAAAGCGGCCTCATCAATTAATAGCAAAGATACTGCTTCGGATCTACCGGCATCTGAACTTGCTGAAGTGGCTTTAATTTGTGATCCGTTGGTTAAACGTAGGTTAAGTTTGTTGTTTTCGGCTGCATCTACTTTAAGCCAGGAAGGTAAATTTTCATACATAAATTTTACCTTGGTTACCATGTTCTTGGCTGTTTCCTGCTTTGTAGCGATACACAGTATATTTTTATCTTTATGGAATAACATTAACCAAAGGGAATAACCTGCGGATAATGTTGATATACCTAACTGTCTAGATTTTAAGATAATCGAATATGGATTATCTCTCATTAACGTTAATACTTTTTCTTGGAATGGGTATAAATTAAA
>Ga0255769_10005325_pt1 | contig 12157 bp, 13 predicted proteins | sample 041ome_9_FD_179637 | JGI IMG/M metagenome (GOLD analysis project Ga0255769, IMG submission 179637) | Coastal salt marsh microbial communities from the Groves Creek Marsh, Skidaway Island, Georgia - 041413US metaG (version 2) | ecosystem: Environmental > Aquatic > Marine > Intertidal zone > Salt... | reverse complement strand
GGCGTTTTAAACGTTCAAAGGTGTAAAAATGTCCTTTTCAAACAACCCGCGATCAACTTTATTTTTCTTTGTAAATATTGGGAACCTATTCTTACTGTTATTACCATAAATTACATATTTATAAGGAATATATAATTTTTATTAGGAAGGAGGGAAAGGAAAGGGGGGAAGAAAAAACCCCGGCGATAGGACCCGTCATACGGGCGCTTCGCGCCCGCATATATTTTAGTAAATCAACACAAAAATTGATTACTTTATTATTATATTATATAATAGATAGATAATATGGAAAATAAACAGACAAAAGGTTTAAACCGTAATACAATTGATAAATATTATACTAGTGATAATGCTGTTAATATATGTATAACATATATTAATAAATGCTTTCAAATAAATAAAGACGATGTTATTATTGAACCTAGTGCTGGAAATGGTTCATTCATAAAAGCTATTAAACAAATATCAAATAATTATAAGTTTTATGATTTAGAACCGGAAAATAGTGAAATTATTAAACAGGATTATTTATCATTTGATTACAAAAATATCAAACAAAAATATGATAAAATACATATTATCGGCAATCCTCCATTTGGAAGACAATCCTCATTGGCAATTAAATTTATTAAAAAATCTTGTGAATTTTGCGATACCATTTCATTCATATTACCAAAAAGTTTCAAAAAAGATAGTTTAAAAAATAAATTCCCTTTAAATTTTCACCTTTCCTTCGAAAATGATTTACCCGATAATTCATTCCTTGTTGATGGTATTGAATACGATGTCCCTTGTGTATTTCAAATATGGGAAAAAAAAGACCATGAAAGAATACATAAAGAAAAACTTGAACCATTACATTTTACATTTGTTAAAAAAAATGAAGATCCAGATATTTCATTTAGACGCGTTGGTGTTAATGCAGGTAATATTGATATTAATACTTCTGATAAAAGCATCCAATCACATTATTTTATAAAATTTAATAATAGACACAATAAGACGAAAAATATAGATATATTTAAAAAATTGGATTTTGATTTTAATAATAGTGTTGGTCCAAAATCAATATCTAAACAAGAACTTCTTCATGCTGTAAATGATCTTTTACAATAGTAGTAAATAACTCATCTTTTTTATTAAATGGAACTTTAAATTTTTTATAATTCGCAGCCAAATCCTTTCCGTTTTTAAAAATTATTTTAATATTTGGCAATTGTGTGATGTCAACACATATGTATATTAATTTATTTGATTTTTCAACAGCAATCTCCGGATTTAATTTTCTACCTGAACCTATCTGATTACTTGGCATAAAATTCATACCACCTTTTGTAAAGTTTTTTGCATCATACATGTTTCCATGTTGATCTATGTGATCATGATCTTTATTTCCTTTAACATGTGTCAATGATGGAAACCATTTACATAACTGTATTTCTAATAATGGTGCTGAATATCTTCCATCACTTAAAATCTCTATTATTTCATCTTGATTCAAATCCGCAAACGATAAATTGTGTAATGTTTTTTCATATACTTTATCAATTTCAATGTCAATTTCACTCATTATTATATGTGTCTAATACTTATATAAATATAGGTATTAATCATTCAATTTTTCTTTCGGGTTTCCCAGTGAGACCCACTTATACGGGCGCTTCGCGCCCGCACTTACTATACCCAACATAATTATTCACATTTAATACTAATAATTCCTTTTGTATCGAGCGTTCCAGTGTATTTATATATTTCTTTATATCTTCAATGTCTATATTTCTATTTACCCGTGTAAGTGCTTTTAGTTCTTCATATGAATTATTTATTTTATGCTTTCGCATAACAGTCTGTATTCCTTCCGATAAAATTATCGCATTCTCTTCCAAATCTCTCTGGATTATTTCATCATTCAATGCTATCTTATTTAATCCTTCTAATGTTGAACCATAAGATAATAAACAGTAACCCATTACCATTCCTATATTTCGTAATATTGTACTATCAGTTAAATCTCGTTGTAAGCGCGATACTGGCAATTTTCGCGTAATACCTTCTATTAACGCATTCGCAATATTTATATTTCCTTCACTATTTTCAAAATTTATTGGGTTCACTTTATGTGGCATCGTTGAAGAACCTGTTTCATTTGGATTAATCTTTTGCTTTAAGTAGCCTTTCGATATATATAACCAACAATCTATGTTTAAATCATTGATTATATTATTAATCGATTTCAATAAATTCAATGTATTGCATAAATTATCATAATTACTTATTTGTGTCGTAATACATTCTCTTTGTAATTCCAGATCATTTTCAATAAATTCATTCGCAAATATATTCCAATCAATGTTCGGATATGCAAATACGTGAGCGTTGAAATTACCTACCGCACCTCCAAATTTACTACTATGTACGCTGTTTTTCAAATTATTTATTTGTATCTTTAATCGATATATGTATACATCTAATTCTTTTCCCATTGTTGTTGGTACACCTGGTTGTCCGTGTGTAAATGACAACATTGGTTTTGTTTTCATATTTGAACTATGGATACTTAAAACATCGGCTATTTGTGATAATTTGGGTATTAATACATCATTAATGGAATGCTTACACATTAAACTATTAGCACTTGTATTTACATCTTGTGACGTTAACCCAAAATGAATAAAACATACATATTGTTTCATTTTTTCATCAATAAATATCTTTTGTATATAATATTCCAATGCCTTTACATCATGCTTTGTTATGGATTCGTAATTTTTTATTATTTTATAATCAGTTATACTAAAATCATTGTAATATTTCATTAATTTATCTGCTATTTGACATTTTATCCCTTGCAAATCAGATAATTCCGGTAAATAATCTATTAACTTGATAAAATATTTTAATTCAACGTATAAACGATATTTGAAATATGCTATTTCACTGCAAAAATCACGTAAACATTCAGTGCGTTCGTAATATCTACCATCAAGCGGACATAACGCACTTTCCATTCTATACACACTTTCTATTCTAATATTTATACCGTTGAATATTTAAGTTCACACAAAACCAAATAAAAATTATACTTTGAATGTGTAAAATAACACTATTTATAGAGGTATTTTATTTTTTTCTTTCGGGTTTCCCAGTGGGACCCACTATACGGGCGCTTCGCGCCCGCTTAACGTTTTCTTATCAAGATGAACTTTCTCTGATATATATTTCATTATTGTATTCGTATAACATCCTAATGATTCATCTATTGCCATTACAATTTTTGCTAATCCTATATACCAATTAAATTCTTCAGAATCCACATCATGTACGTATTCAGAACACTTTTTATGTATATAATCAGTGGTTTTATTAGATATTTCTTTTATTACATATTTTATTTGTTCGTTTCCTTTGTTTTTATCCCATGAACCATTTTCTAATTTGGAAAGAAACACATTACGTTTTAAATCCGTACAATGCAATGGACGTTTATAAATATCTATCGCACCAAATGTTCTATCAATGATACTTTTCATACCATTATTATATGTTGAATTCGCAAATACCATAATGTCTTCTAATGTTATTATTATTTGATCCAAGAATGTTTTCAGATCAATGGCATCCTTACATTGTTCGTTCAAGAAAAACTGAAGATTAAAATTATTCTGTGTATTATTTGTCACTAATGACATTGTAGATACCTTTTCTGTAAGATCCTTTATTATTTTATTATTCTCTTCATCACGTTTTTTATGTTCTTCATCTCGTCTTTTATGTTCTTCGTCTCGTCTTTTATGTTCTTCGTGTTGTTGTACTAACATATTCTTTATTGATATGAATTCATTTGTTGGTTCACTCGGTGTTTCCTCTTCACATGGTAGTGGTTTTACAATTTGTGCTACATTACATTTCTTTTTATGATACGACAATGATGATTGATGTTTATATTTTTTTCCACAATTACACTGAAATTTGTAACAACCTTTTATATCTACATTATTTCTAGTTTTTTCCATGTTTTTTTTATGTTTTTTTGTCTGCATATGCTGTTGAAATGCGTCTGATCTTGGTGCTTGATAACAGCAATATTTGCAATAATACTGGTTTTTGTTAGGATTTTTAGTATTCTCCATGTTTTTATGCTTTCGTGTGGTTAAATGAAGATTATAATTATCTTTTCGCTCGGTTTCATATCTACATTTTTCACAAAAATATTTCATTTTTATTTTCCCTAGTTTTTTTCCTAAATATATATATTATATAGTAAGAAAAACATGGATGAAAACTAGGAAAATCTCACTGCATGAACTTCAAAAACGCATTTTTCTATGTTTTTCTCCGTGTGGCCCAGTAAGATGACACAACATAATATTAAAAGGTTCTATGGATCCATTTTTGGACATTTTTAAAAATGTCCTTTTCAAACAACCCGCGATCAACTTTATTTTTCTTTGTAAATATTGGGAACCTATTCTTACTGTTATTACCATAAATTACATATTTATAAGGAATATATAATTTTTATTAGGAAGGAGGGAAAGGAGGGAAAGGAGGGAAAGGGGGGGGAGAAAAAACACCGGCGATGCGACATAAAATTGAATTACACCTATGGACGTTTACATCCTTGAAGATTTAAAATTGTAATAGTTAAATAATGGAAAGTCCTTTGCTAAAAATGGTAAAATCACAAAATCCTGATAAAGAATATCCTTCAAATTTCGGACAAAAATGGACTGACGAAGAAGAAAATACATTATTACAAGAATTAGATAAAAATATAAATATTGAAATTATAGCACAAACACACAATAGAACTATTGGTGGTATAAGAGGAAGACAACGAACTATAGCATACAATATGTATGTAAAAGATGCGTCTATTGAAGAAATAATAATAAAAACAAAGTTAGATAAAGAACAAATACTGGAAACAATAACAAAAAAAGAAAATACACAAAAAAAAACTAAAATAATTCAAGAACCAAAAGTAGAACTAAAAACGGTTTCATTAGAAAATGAAATAATTGGAATGATAAGTGAGATAAAAGAATTAAAAAATACAATAAAAGAGTTAGTTGATATGATGAAAGCAGTATATGAATTTGAAGATGTCACTTAATTTATTTTGTTTATAAGGAATATATAATTTTTATTAGGAGGGAAGAAGGAGGAGGGAAGAAGGAGGAGGGAAGGAAAGCCTGTCTTCTAATGTTATTATTATTTGATCCAAGAATGTTTTCAGATCAACATCCTTACATTGTTCGTTCAAGAAAAACTGAAGATTAAAGTTATTCTGTGTATTATTTGTCACTAATGACATTGTAGATATCTTTTCTGTAAGGTCCTTTATTATTTTATTATTTTCTTTAACTAGTTTTTTATATTCTTCGTGTTGCCTTTTATTCTCTTCGTGTTGTTGTACTAACATATTCGCTATAAATTCATTTGTTGGTTCACTTGGTGTTTCCTCTTTACATGGTAGTGATTTTCTTCCTTGTGCTATATCACATTTCTTTTTATGTCTGCTTAATGACGATCGATGTATATAAGTTTTTCCACATACACAATGAAATCCGTTGTGTTCTTTTATATCTACACCATTTATAGATTTTTCCATGTTTTTTTTATGTTTTTTTGTCTGTGTATGCTGTTTATATGCGTCTGATCTTGGTGCTTGATAACAGCAATACTCACAGTAATACTTATTTATGTTAGCATTATTAGCATTCAACGCATTTTTATGCTTCCGTGTAATTAAATGTGTATTATAATTTTGTTTTATTAACGTTGAATAATCACATATTTCACAACAATATTTTAAAGAATCCATTTTATATTTTTTGTTTGCCTAAATTATATAATAGGCTAACAAAAAAATGGAAAAAAATATTTAATAACTCAAAAACATTTTCACAAAATTAAATTTGATATGATAGATAAACATTATCTATTTCATTTTTAACTTTATTTATATCAGTTTCAGGTCTAATTATTACTACAAATCTTAATGTTTCATTATTTGTTACATCTACATAACAAGGGTAGTATGTTCTCCAAGTTTTTTCACCATTATTATAGCCGTATGCTGTAGGTACTTTAGATATAGCATCTGTTAATGAAACTACTTCTTTTTTACGATTTAATGATGTTTCTTTAAATCCTTGCGAATTATTTTTAGTAGTTCTGTAAGTATAACGAAGAATACTACATACTTTTTTAACTATATCTTCGTTATCATATATTCGATAAGTGTCTTTATCAACATTATTTTCATTATTATTATTGTAATTCAAATTTTCTATATATATTGGATTTACAAATATTTTTTTTGAACCAGTTGTGCTATATTTTGAGTCTCCAGAAGGATTTTTATAGAATTCTTCATATTCATTTATAGCAGAAATAGATGTTCGATGAGGACCAGTTTTATGTCCTCCTTCTATGATATCTCTCCAATACCCACTAATTCTGCCTGGTAATCCTTGAACTTGAACGTTAGTATCGGGTTTTTTTACATATCTTTCATGTGTAGCACCCACTTTTATTTTCCAAGCATTAGGAATTAAATCGGAGCGACGATATAACCCTTTAACTACTATAACTAGATGATTATTAATATTATTAAATAGATATACCAATTCTTCATGAGTTATTCTGTCATCTGATGTGTGATTTTTAAAACGTATATTATTTCTTATACAAGCATTAAATATGAAATCTACATTATTTTTATCACTTCTAATTATATGAATCCTATAATCTGAACCATAATTTTGTAAAATATCTTCTTGAATCCATTTTTCAGCACTTTTATCATCTTTAACTGGATAATATTCTTTAATAATACCAAGTTCTAAAAATTCTTTATGTCCTATATAATTAGCTGGTATAGTCATATAATGTATATAATGTTTATCTCCCCATTTGAATAATTCTCGCAACTCATTTACGATCGTTGCAGAAACAAATACAAACCGAATATTATTTTCTTCCATATAATTTATATCTAATATAGAACTTTCCTTTAATAATAAATGTAATTTTTGATCCTCTTTATCACCACAATCAATCTCATCCACTATTATTATAGCATTTTTAATATTTATTAATTTATTTTTTAATCTTTTTAGTTTACCATGATGATATACATTATCTTCGAAACATGATGGTATTTTATCTTTCATATTTTCTTCCCAGGATACATTACTCATCGCAGTAATAAAGAATATATTTTGTCTATGTAAAGTAAAATTATCATCAGGATGTGTAGCCATATTTTTTGCTATTTCAATCATAAGTCCATCCATGCCTACTTTTGTTCTCTTTACAATACTAATAACTCTTACATTCGTATCATGAAATTTATTACATATTACGATAGAATCTTCTTTTTGATTAGGATAGCTATATTCACTACCTGCCCTTACATCACCATTAATATATCTTTCCTTATTTATGTTTTCAGCACTTTTATAATCATTTAATACAATTTCTCTATTCAAATCAATGATTGAATTTGAATGTTCCATTTTTATATTTATATTTTACAATATATTATTTATTATCTTGTTCAATTTTTATTAGGAGGAATGGACATAAAATTGAATTAAAATAGACGATAATATTATTATATTATTACCGTGTTGTTATGGAAACTACAGATGACATTCTATTCTATAAACAAAGTCTAATTGAAACAGAAAATGATATAAAATCGATGCATGAAACCGGAAAAGCATTAAAGGACATTGTTGGAGCAGCATTTGAAACACACCGCAAACGTATATGGAATTATTTCGGTTTTGACGTCTCTAAAGAAAAGTATGATGCTTTGTTTGATATTGACTGGTCTATTACCTATAAAGGAAAACTAATCGCATTTGAAGAAGACAAAGGTCATTATTTAGATTCATGTTTCCTTGAGCGTGCATTAACTGGATTTTGTAAGACAATCAATAAATACCAACAAATAGAAAAAAATCTCCCTATTTTGATTATCCACAGCTTTACACGATACAAAAAATATAACGAAAAATTAGAAGAAGATATGGATACGAGAAAAACCCAGATAAAAGACGAAATACAAAAAAAATTAGTATATACTACACTTGTTGATTGTGATAGATTACCACAAAAAAAATGGTTCTCAAAAGACTTGTATAACTGTTATTCTGTAAATGCGAGTGATGATTTAATTCGTAAAGATATAGAGTTTATACGGTCTCTGATTCCTGTTTCTGAATAAATTCAACTGCCTTATTATAATATGTTTCATCTAATTCAATACCTATAAAATTTCTATTGTTTTTTTTCGACGCAATACCAGTACTACCTACACCCATACAATTATCTAAAACCGTATCACCTTCGTTCGTATATGATTTTATTAACCATTCAAGCAAATCAACTGGCTTCTGTGTTGGATGTGCTGGCCTTTCTACACGATTAAATTTCAATACTGTTGTAGGAAGTCTTTTTCCGTCACTTTTGGCAACATTCTCTTTATGATTTCCATAATTACTTTGTTTATCAACCGCTTTTTGTGTATTCCATCTTTCATACGGTGTGCTATACCAATATTGTATATTGTATGTCGGTTGCTTTTTGTAAAATATACAAATATCTTCATTGGTTTTCATCGGTTTTCTTTTTGCATTCAGGAAATCACTAAATTTATTTTTTTCCCAAACTAAACAATATCTAAAATGTTTCATATTACTTGAAATAAGCATTGTAGTGAATGGTTGACTGCCAAATAACACAATAGCACCATTATCCTTTATGATTCTATTATATTGGGCCCATAATTTGTCAAATGGAATAACAACATCCCACTTATTTTTTGTCATTCCATAAGGTAAATCACACAGTATTAAATCAACAGATTTCTTATCAATGTTTAACATGACATCCAAACAATCACCATTTACAAGACAAACCTTTTCGCTATTTAAATATTCACGTGTAAATTTAACTGGTTTATTTTCAGACATACTCTTGTTTAGATATAATTATATTATTGTTGTTACTATATTTATGTATTTTTAAAATCAATTTTTTCTTTTCAATATCGGGAACCTACCCTTATTGTTATTACCATAAATTACATATTTATAAGGAACATGTAATTTTTATTAGGATGGATGGAAACATCGGCGATATGACCCGTCATACAGGCGCTTCGCGCCCGGAAGTATCCTTATCATTTTTCATTTTTTCTGCGTTCTTTTTATGATTTTCCGACTGCATATGAGTGTTAAATACTGTTGTATTTGTTGTTTCGAAACAGCAATGTAAGCATTTATATGTATCTTTTTTTTTATTTTTAGTCATTTGGTTGACTTTATGTTCCCATGTGGTTAAATGATGAGTATAATATTTTTCTATTTGTGTTTTATAATTGCAAAACTCACAATAATAATTAGTTATTTCTATCTTTTTGTTTTTCATAATTATATATTACACTAATAAAATCTAAAATACAAAAAATTATATCCACATTATATATAGTGTTATGACTGGTACAATGAAAGCTGAAAAAGCTACTCGTAAAATATTTAAGAAACCACCCAAGAATAAAACACGTAGCTGTTATGGAGGTATGACAAAAGAGGAAAAAGCACGTGTAAAAGCTGAAAAGGAAGCCGCCAAGATGGAAAAACGCATCGCCAAGGAAGCCGCGAAAGAAGCGGCCAAACAAGCCAAGGAAGCTGCGAAAGCAGCAGCCAAACAAGCCAAGGAAGCTGCGAAAGAGGCTGCCAAACAGGCAAAGGAAGCAGAAAAACAAGCGAAAAAAGCCGAGAAAGAACAAATAAAGGCAGTCAAAAAAATGATGGCCGATGCTAAAAAAGAAAATGATAGAATTGCAAAATTAGCTATGAAATTAAATACCTCTGCTAACAATGTGATTGCTGCTGAAAAAAAATTGGAACAAAAGATCGCTGAAAATATCAAAAACGATGAAAGCATTGACGAAGAAGAATATCATATAGAACTTGATAAATCACAGAAAAAATTATTTAATGAGGTTCATAAAATGATTACAAAGATCGCCAAAGAACCCAATCAAGCGGATGATGCTGTATATGCGAAAATATTAAATAATTTGAAAACGATTATCAGAAGTGATACACGTGATGAAGATGAAATAGACGAACTCAAAGATGATATTACAGCATCATTAAATGATAAAATCAAAAAAGATGTGAAAAACACCAGTGATAAAAATAAACTTGAAAATATATTAAATGAATTTTGGGAATCTAGTTAAGTAAATCGGGAACCTTAATGATGATAATCACAACGTAAAAATATATAACTACCATTTATATATTTTCATTTGTATTCGCATTTTCCAGCGAGGCATGAAATATGAGTTCAAAAATAGTATATGAAGGATTTTTACATATTTGAAATTGCATATAAAACATATTTCTTATAATATTATAATATGTCATTCAGTGAATTGTCTATCACCCTTTCCAAGGAAATAAATAAAGCAGATAAACAAAAAGATGGGATCTATTTTACGCCACCCAAAACTATTGAAAGTAACTTAAAATTACTATCTAAACACTTTTCAAAAATAAAAACTGTCCTTGAACCCTCTTGTGGTTCATGTGAATATGTGAATGCTATTCATTCCAAATATCCCACATTAGACATTACTGCCATTGAATTTAATACTCATATTTATGACTCCATCAAGGATTTAAATAATGATAATATTTCTATACAACACGCGGACTTTTTATCCACCTCTGAAGAAAATAAATACGACCTTATTATCGGGAACCCACCATATTTTGTTATGAAAAAAAGCAACGTGGATAACGAATATCACGACTATTTCGATGGGCGACCCAATATTTTTATCCTATTCATCATAAAATCACTCAAAATGCTTAATAAGAACGGCATTATTAGTTTCATCTTACCAAAGAATTTCCTGAATTGTTTATATTACAACAAAACACGCGAATATATATTTAATAGTTTCAAAATACTGAATATTGTCAACTGCACCGACGATTTTATCGACACAAAACAACACACCATTATCATGAATATACAAAACAAAACAGATGTTAAAAACAATAACAAATTCGCCATCAAAAACGGAGAATATATCATCTTCGGGGAACCAAATAACATCAAAACACTCCAAAAATTATATAAAAATAGCAAAAATCTCTATGAATTGGGTTTCTGTGTCAATGTCGGTACCGTTGTATGGAACCAATGTAAAGACATTCTAACCGATAACAAAGAAGATACAACACTCATTTATAGCTCTGATATCAGAGACAACAAACTCGAACTACAATCATATACCAATAAACAAAAGAAGAATTATATTTTGAAAGAAGGAACCAATGAACCCCTTTTAGTTGTAAATCGCGGTTACGGAAAAGGAGATTATAAATTCAACTATTTGTTAATCGAGGGCGGTTTTGAATACCTAATAGAAAATCATTTGATTTGTATCAAATATCAAAACACAATCGAGAACCAGCCACTCATTGAAATGTATAAAAAAATCATCATCTCTCTCAATGACGAACGAACCAAAGAATTTATCGACATTTATTTCGGTAATAGTGCTATAAATGCCACCGAACTATGTCATATTTTACCCATTTATGGTTTGTAATTGTAAAATTGAAATTATATATACATATCTTATTATTTATATATAACAAAAATACACATCATGCAATTATTACAAATATTAAACGATATTTTAAAAACGAAAACCATTCAAGATGTAGCAAAAGAACTGAATGTAGCAAAAGGAACCGTCCAACGATGGTTAGAACTATCTAATGTGCCTCCCTCATATTGTTTTGAATTATTTTCGCTGGCAAAAATAGACGTAGATTATTCACAATTCACCTATAAAGAAAAAGATCAATTCTTCACCCCTACAGAAACATGCCAATACTGTTTACAAAAAACCACCAATATTCTAGCAAAATATAACGATGATATTAATGAATATTGTTTCATTGAACCCAGTGCTGGTTCGGGTAATTTCTTGAATATTTTACCACAAGGGCGACGTATAGGAATTGACGTCGAACCCCGTCATCCCGAAATCATTGCGTATAATTATTTGAAGTGGAAACCGCCGAGTAGTGGCGATGACAATGAACTACAC
>Ga0255769_10005323_pt1 | contig 12161 bp, 12 predicted proteins | sample 041ome_9_FD_179637 | JGI IMG/M metagenome (GOLD analysis project Ga0255769, IMG submission 179637) | Coastal salt marsh microbial communities from the Groves Creek Marsh, Skidaway Island, Georgia - 041413US metaG (version 2) | ecosystem: Environmental > Aquatic > Marine > Intertidal zone > Salt... | reverse complement strand
AGAGCTTTAGAGGTGATTAAATTGCCAGAAACGGCATCTGCAAATGATATATATAACAGTTTTTCACCTAGCGTAATTAAAGGTGGTTTGGATGAGGTTAATATTAATTCCGATGAAATGGAAGTTCCTGTACTTGGGAAAATAGCTGCTGGAACTCCAGTTGAAGCTATACAAAATGAAGTATCAAGAATTCCTCTACCAAGTAATCTAGAAAAAAATGGTGATTATTTTGGATTAAAAGTTCAAGGAGACTCTATGATAGAAGCTGGTATCAATGAGGGTGATACTGTAATTATTAGAAGAACAGATACTGCTGATAATGGAAAAATTGTAGTAGCTTTAATAGATGAGCATGAGGCTATGCTTAAAAGAATTCGTAAAAAAGGTAAAGTGGTTGCACTTGAAAGTGCTAATAGAAATTATGAAACTAAAATTTTTGGACCAGATAGAGTTAAAGTCCAAGGAGTTTTGGTATCTTTATATAGAAACTTCTAAAAAAATAGTCTAAACATCACTGATGTCAAAAGTAGCAACTAGATTTGCTCCCTCACCTACTGGAGCTCTTCATATTGGTGGTGTAAGAACAGCACTCTTTAATTGGTTATTTTCTAAAAACCAAAAAGGGACTTTTCACCTTAGAATTGAAGATACTGATAAAGAAAGATCTAAAGATGAGCATAAAATTCAGATTATTAAATCTTTAAAATGGCTTGGTATAGAACATGATGGAGAAGAATATATTCAATCAACTAAAATTAAAGATCATGTAAATGTTGCAAATGAACTTTTAAAAAATGGTAATGCCTATAAATGTTATTGTTCAACAGAGGAAATTGAAGAGCAAAAAAAAAGAGCTAGACAAAAAAAACTTCCTTATATTTACAATAGGAAATGTAGGGACCTACCAGAATCTGAAGCCCCTAAAGATATAAAACCAGTCATAAGGTTTAAAAGTAAAATAGATGGATCAACAATATTAAAAGACTTAGTTCAAGGCGATGTTGAAATTGAAAATAGTACAATTGAAGATTTTATAATTTTAAGAAAAGATGGTACACCGACATATAATTTATCTGCTACAGTCGATGATCACCAAATGAGTATGACACATATTATTAGAGGAGATGATCATAAGATTAATACTTTCAAACAAATGCAAATTTATTTAGCGATGAATTGGAATTTACCGAAATTTGCACACATACCACTTATTCATACAATAGAAGGTAAAAAATTATCAAAAAGGGATAATGCATCAACATTAGATGACTACTCTAAAATTGGTATAATGCCTGATGCTTTGAGAAATTATTTATTAAGATTAGGCTGGTCTTTTGAGGATAAGGAAATTTTTACTTTAGACGAGAGTATTAAACACTTTAACCTAGAAGGAATTGGTAAGTCACCATCCAAACTAGATATGAGTAGAATTTTATCAATGAATGAGCATTACATAAAAAATATTGATGAAAATGAACTCTACAAACACTTGGTAGAATATTGTGAAATATATAAAGAAAAAATAAATTCAGCAAAAGAAGTAAAAATAAAACCATCATTATCTTTTCTCAAAAACAAAGCAAAAACTTTAGAAGATATTTACAATAATGCAAAATACATAATATCTGACGAAATAAAATTTGAAGCTGAAGATTTAAAATTAGTAGATGAAAAAGCAAAAAAAATTATAAAAGAATTTAATAATTATCTAACAAGTGTAGAAAGTTTAAATAAAGAAAATCTTGAACCAATTGTGAATGAATTAATAAAAAAATATGAAACAAATTTTAAAGGAGTTGGTCAGCCATTGAGAGTAGTTTTAACGGGTTCTAAATTTGGCCCAGGCCTTTATGATATTGTAATTTCTTTAGGTAAAGAAGAGGTTAAAAAAAGATTAGAAAGCAAGATACTTGCTTAAGACAGAAGCTGACTCATTTGAAGATGATGTTTTGGATCTAATACCCTCGATAGTTTTCTTACAATCATTTAATTGTTTTTCTATTAAATTAGGATTTTTTAAAAAATAAATAACTGTATTAAAAATTTCTTTAGCATTACATTCGTTTTGTAATAATTCAGGAATCACTTCTTTGTTATTTATTATATTAATAATATTAGCAAATTTGACATTCACTAATAATTTAAAAATCATAAAATTTATATAACTCAATTTATAAATTATGATTGATGGAATATTTGAACTTGCAATTTGCAAAGAGACAGTGCCTGATTTTGAAACTGCAAATATAGAATTAGATAAAATTTGTGATTTAATATTTTCATCAGAAACAACATCAATATTATTTAATCTAGAATTATTAATTTGATCAAAAATGAAATCTTTATTGTCTTCAGTTGCATGAAAAACAAAAGAATAAATATTTTCTTTATTATTCATTAGTTTTACAAAATCTAATAATATAGGTAAAAGAACATTAGTTTCAGAATTACGACTACCAGGGAAAATTGATATAATTTTTTTATCTTTAGAAATCAAGTCATTTAAAACAGTTTTAACATTATCTTTTTTTTCAATTAATGGATGTCCAACAAATGTGTTTTTTATATTTTCCTGATCAAAATATTTTTTTTCAAAATTAAACAATAAAAGCATATGATCTATAAATTTTTTAATTTTTTTTACTCTATTCTTTCTCCATACCCAAACTTGAGGAGCAACATAATGAATTGTTTTTATATTGTTATTAATTTTTTTAACTCTTTCAGCAACTCTTAAGGTAAAATCTGGGCTATCAACGCTAAACAATATATCTGGATTAAATTTTATTATTTCATCTACTGTTTTGTTTATCCTGTTTCTTATTTTGAAAATATTTAGTAAAACACTTGTAAATCCAAGATATGTAATTTCTTTGAGATCAAAAATTGATTGAATTCCTAGCTTTTTTATATGCGATCCACCTACTGAAAGATACTCAACATTCGGGTTTTCTATCATCAGTTTTGAAATAACTGTTGAGGCTAATTTATCTCCTGAGGGCTCACCTGTTAAAATGAAAATTTTTTTCATATAATTTTAATAAATATCTTATTTTTATTAGCAAAATTTATGCATTTAACTTTATCTAAAAAAATATTTTTCTTTGATTTTAAAACAATGCCTTTTAATCCATATTTTTTACAATCTTTTAATGTGTTAAGGCCAATTGTAGGCAAATCCATTCGTAAATCTTGCTTTTTCTTAGGTAATTTTATTAGAATTCCATCTGATCCTTTTTTTAATTTTGACAACATCTTTTTAGTTCCTTGGTTTCCCTCAGTAGCTATAACTTTTTCATTATTAACAACTAAGGCCTGAACATGATCTAGGTTGTTTAATTGATTAAGATAAATTACTCCTCTTTTAATAGATTTCATATTTTCAAGATTTGGTTTTATTTTTGTATAATTTCCTGCCTTTAAAGATAATTCAGGATTGTAAAAAATAGAGCTTATAACTTTTATATTTTCTCTCTCAAGTATCTTGATAATTGCTTTTATAATTGCTGCATCCCCTGATTTCGCAGCTTTAAGAACACTTGGCATATAATAAATACCTTTAAGATCAAGTCTTAATGTTGAAAATTTAGGTTTAGCAATTTTTCCTGCAAACAAAACTTTATTTGATTTTTTTTCTTTAATTAAATTTATTATTTCTCCAAATTTACCTATGCTTATTCGATTTGAATTTTTATTTTTTTTAAATTTATTATTTTTTGAAAAATCTATTATGAAATATTTTTTTTTTAATTTTATTATTTTTTTTAGAATAATTTCTGAAAAATCAGTATCACCTAAAAATAATCCAATCATTTTATTTTGAAAAAGGAGTGCATATTGGTCTTTTTTTGTCTTTCTCTAAAAAATTTACTACATCCATTACTAAATGACTCTTTTTAAAATCTTCACTTAAATTATTTAAATTGTCAGTTAAATTTTCATTTTTGAATATTTCCTTATAAGCATTATTTAAAATCATTATTTCTTTATTTGGAATGTTTTTTCTTCTAAGTCCAATAAGGTTTAATCCTTGTAAAATACTTCTATTACCATGAGCTATTCCATAAGGTATTATATCTCGTACAACACCACACATACCACCAATCATTGCTGATTTTCCAACTCTAGTAAATTGTTGAACTGCTGAATTACCTCCGATGATAACATTATCTTCAATTTCTGCATGTCCACCTAAAGGAACATTGTTTGCTAGAATTACATTATTTCCAACCATACAATCATGTGCGATGTGCGAAGAAACCATAAAAAGACAATTGTTACCAATTTTGGTCAGTCCACCGCCACCGTTTGTACCAGGATTAATGGTAACATATTCTCTAATTTTGTTATTATCTCCAATCTCTAAATTTGTCTTTTCACCACTAAATTTCAAATCCTGAGGATCATTACCAATAGATGAAAAAGGATATATTTTGTTATTTTTACCAATTTTAGTGTTGCCAACAATACTAACATGAGTTTGTATTTCTGAGTTTTCATCAATTTCAACATTTGGTCCAATTAAGGAATAAGCTCCAATTTTTACATTGGAAGAAATTTTTGCTTTTGGGTCTATAATTGCAGTTTTATGTATCATCTATTTTCTTTCAAAAATTTTCTGATATTTTTTGCTGGATAACCCATGACTTTAGAATTATCTGGTATATCTTTAATAACACCTGATCCACCAGCAATTTCAACGTTGTTGCCAATCTTTAAATGTCCTGATATCCCTGCTTGACCACCTATTTTTACATTATTGCCAATTATGGAACTACCAGCAATTCCCACTTGACCTGCAATAATTGAATTTTCCCCAATTCTAACATTATGAGCAATATGAATTTGGTTATCTAAATAAGTATTTTTACCTATGAAAGTATTTGACATTGAGCCTCTATCAATAGTTGATCCGCAACCAATTTCACAATTATCCTCTATTATAACAATCCCCATATGAGGATATCTTAAATTTCTATTATGTTTTGGAAAAAAACCAAAACCATGCTTGCCAATAATACAGTTATCTAAAATTTTTATATTATTTTTAATTAAGGTATTTCTGATAATAGTATTTGATCCAATAGAACAATTATTTCCAATAACAACATTTTTTTCAATGATTGTGTTATGGCCAATTAAACAATTTGAACCAATTGATACATTTTTACCAATTAGTACATTTCTACCAAATTTAACCTTATCACTAAATTTAGTATTATTAATCAAATCAACTGTTGCATCGAAATCATCTTTAATAGCCTCTGGATAAAATTTAGAAGTTACAGTAGATGTTGAGAGTAAAACGTTATCAACAATTATTGGCATACAATTTGTGGGTAATTCATTTTGTAAATTTTTAGTTGTTAAGCAAAAAGAAGCTTTTGTATTATTTGCAATTTCTTTATATTTTTTTGAATGAAAAAAAGTAATTTCGTTTGATTTAGAATTTTGTAAATCTTTAATATCAACTATTTCATGATTCAGATTCTTATCTATATTTTCAAGTTTAAGATCCTTCAAAATATCTCTTAATCTAAAAGGTCCATTGTTCTTAAAAAAGTGATTATCCATATTTGCTTTTAACAAAGCAAATTATTTTAGGTTATCAATATTTATTGCTATTTATTTCTTATCTACAATAGTTGCAGACCACATTGCATCTGCCATTTTTTTATCATCAACAAAAGCTTCGCCCTTATATTTCCAAACTCTTCCATGAGATCTTATTGCTTCAATTTTAAGTAAAAGTTTACAGTCAGGTATTACAGGGTTTCTAAATCTTGCTTTTTCAACCCCCATTAAAAAAACGAGTTTGTTTTCGTAGGTAGATTTATCAATTCCATGAGCAGTTAAAGCTGCAGCAGTCTGACCAAAAGCTTCTACTATTAAAACGCCTGGCATCACTGGCTGACCTGGAAAATGGCCTTGAACAAAAAAACTGTCTTTTTTCACATTTACTATACCAGTTGCTGAAGTTAATTTTTTAATATCATGGAGTTCATCTATTAACAGCATAGGATCTCTATGTGGTAACAAATCTTCAATTTCTTTTTTATTTAAATATATCATCTATTTTATTTGAACGTTTCTAATTTGATTGTCAATTAGTTCAATTAAATTTTTTGTTATGTCATAATCTTTATTTGCTATAAAAACATTTTTTTTATCTATCAACATATAAATTGAGTTATCAGACATATATTTTTCTATTATTGGATTTATCAGACTTAAAAAATTTACAATATTTCTATTTCTTTTTACTTTTAAATCATCAATTTCTTTAATCTTTTCTGTTCTATATTTTTGAAATTTTTCCTGTAAAATTTTAATCTCATTAGTTAATTCATTTTCGGTAATTAAATTTTTTTTTGCTAATATTTTTTTTTCTTCATTTTTAAAATTATCATCATTTGATTTGAATTTATTAATCATTATTTCTTCTTCTTTTTTAAGTTTATTTAAGAGTTCTTTACCGGCAACAGTATTTGATAAAACTTGATCAATATCAATAAAGAAAACTTTTTCATCAGCTTTTAAAGAATTAATAGTTAAAGAAAAAAAAATTATGATTAAAAAAAAATTTTTGTACATATCCCTTAAAAAGTTGTACCTAAGTTAAATCTAAAAGTTTCAGTTTTATCACCAGTTTTTTTGGTAACTGGATATGCAAAACTAAAATTCATTGGACCAATTGGACTCATCCAATCAAGTGCTACACCAACAGATGACCTAATACCATCTCCTTTTATAGACGAATTGTAATCAACACCCCATATATCTGCAGCATCAGCAAAAATTAAAAAATCTATATTTTGTGACTCTTCAAATATTTGAGGTACATTTGAAGCAATGTTAATTGAATAGGCATAATTTCCTCCTACATAATCATCTCCATCTTTTGGACCTATTCTTCCTGCCTCAAATCCTCTAAGTTTATTTGATGGTATAGTTATTCGCTCAGATAATTTAATATCTTTATTATTTAAAGAATGAGCAGACTGAAGATTAATTGAAATGGATGAAAAATTTTTATTAAAAAAATCAAAATAATGAGAATAGTTGTAATAATTTTTAAGAGTATTAGTGTCACTTATTAAAGGCAAATCAACTGAATAAAAAGATTTAAATCCATCGCTTGTTTGAAATTTTTGATTTCTTTTATCATAATTCATATTAATCTTAATAAATGAGTCCCAATAATTACCTTCTTGCTCTTGTTGTTGAGCTGAAGCAGTGTTGTTGGTTTCAATCACTTCATAAAAATTTGAACTATTAATTCCTACATAAAAATCATTAAAGTACTCAAAATCTGTTCCAACACTTATCCCCGTTTTACTAGTTTTGTAACCAAAAGTTTTATAATTATCGTTCTCTAAGGCTTCAGCAGAAAGAAATAATGTTTTATCTGAATTATTAAAATTAGGATTTATAACAGAAAATTTTCCTTTGATAGACTCACCTGAAAGTAAAATATTTGTATTTAAACCAATTCCATTTCCTAAAAAATTATTTTCTTTAATTCCAAAACCTAATGACGCGCCATTCGTACCCGCACCAGCTGATGCAAAAATTTCTCCAGTTGGTTTTTCCTCTACCACAATTTCGATTGATTTAGTATTATTATCATTATTGTTTAAAACTTTAGAATTAACTGTTCTAAAAAAATTTAAATTTTTAATATTATTTACTGATTTATTTACTAAAATTTCACTGAAAGGGTCTCCTTCATCAAGCATCAATTGATTACGGATTACAGTCTCAGCGGTAACAGAATTTCCTAAAATATTAATTCTATCCACATAAAATTTTTCACCTTCTTCTACATGAAATTGTAAATCTATAGAGTTTTTATTAATTGTTTCAAATACATTAGCTTTAATGAATTTATACTGTTCTAAAGTTGTTATTTGATCAATTTCATCAAGAATATCATCTATTTTATTTATAGAATATGGATTACCTTTAATTTTTTTAAATAATTTTTTTATAGAAGAGAAATTATTTTCATCAAAATCAGTTGGTAGTTTGAGGTTTAATTCTCCAAAATAAATTTTAGATCCTGCTTCAATATTAAAAATCAATTCAAAACTATTGTCATCAATTAATTTAGCAAAAGACGAATTGATCTCTACATTGTAATAACCATTATTTTTGTAAAAGTTTTTTAAAAGTCTTTCGTCTAAAATAACAGAATTTTGATTTAAAAATTTTTTACCGGAAATAAATTTCCAAAATTTATATTCGGTAGTCGTTATAACTCTTCGAAGTTTTTTATCTTTAAAAACTTTATTTCCAATAAAAGTTATTTTCTTTATTTTTGACTTTTTTCCTAAATTGATATCGTAAGTAATAGATACTAAATTATTTTTTGATTGCTCAACAAGAACATTTAAAGATGAATTATAATAACCTAAGGATTTTAAAATACCTTCAATTTTTAATTTATCATTTTTTATAGTTCTTTCATTGTATGAAGATCTTTGCTTAATTGATGTTCCGTCTTTTATTAATTCTAACATTTTTTTACTTTTAATTCCATTATAAGAAATATTTTCTATGATAGGATTTTCGATAACATTAATTGACAATATTTGATTGACAAATTTTACACTCACATCTTTAAAAAAATCTGTCTCATAAAGATCTTTTAAAATATTATTTAGCTTCACTTCATTGATTTCATCTTTAATATCTACTGAAATAAACAATTTAACTGTTTCATCTGAGATACGATCATTTCCATTTATTTCAATTTTATTTATAGTGTCTGAAAATGCTTTACATGAAAGAAACAACAAAATTATAAAGAATGATTTTAATAAAATTTTAACACTTTTCATAATTTTTATTTAATTATTTGACAAATTTTTTTTCTAACTAATTTATTTAAAGAAATTATAGATTGAATACTTCCAGGTTTATTTTGACTTATATTTATAATTTCTTTCATGTTAATTAATTTTTGAAGATGTTTATTTATATCAGTAAAATTAACCTTTTTTAATAAAAAAAGCTCAACTAATTCATCATTAGCAAGGACAATAATTGTTTCTAGTAAGGACTCTTTGTTTTGAAGTCTTTTTATAATTTTAATTGATGGAAATTTATTTTTATCTACTTTTTTAAAATCAAGAAAATTTAATTTATTTAAATTAAGTTGATCTACTTGAATATTTTTTTGTTTATTATCATAAAGTGAGTTGAAAATTGGAATTTTCATATTTGTATCATGAGCAACTATATTAATCATGCCATCTTTAAATTTTGCAATCGCATGAACATAAGATGTTGGATGCACTAATATATCTAGTTTATCATAATTTAAATCAAATATTTTTTTTGCTTCAATAATTTCAAAAACTTTGTTCATCATTGTGGCTGAGTCTATTGAAATTTTTTTTCCCATTTTCCAATTTGGATGTTTAATTGCCTGAGAAATTTTAATATTTTTAAATTTTTCTTTGGGAATATTATTTAATGGACCTCCAGAAGCTGTTAAATAAATCTTTTCAATATTAGAAATTTTATTTCCTTTTAATGCATAGAAAATTGAAAAATGTTCAGAGTCAACAGGTATAAATTTTGTTTTATGTCTATTTAGATTATTTTTTATAAGGTGCCATCCACAAATGATGGACTCTTTATTTGCTATTGCAATTTTTTTTGTATATTTAATAATTTTTATAGTAGGTTCGAGTCCATGAATTCCAGAAATTGCGCTCATTACATAATCAATTTTTTTTTTAAAAATATTACCAAATGAGTTAAAATTATTGAAAATTTTAATTTTACCTAATTTTTTCTTTTTTAATTCATTAAATGATTTTTTGTTCGTTATAATCAAATTTTTTACATTTAAAATTTTTGCTTGTTTATAAATTTCTTTATAATTTTTTTCAGCTGCTAGCAGAACAATGTCAAAGTTTTTTTTATCTTTATTAATTATTTTAATTAAAGTTTTTCCAATTGAGCCAGTTGATCCAAGTATGGCTATTTTTTTTTTCATTTAGATCAATTGTAATAAAAAATAAGAAAATGGGACAGCAAAAATTATTCCATCTAATCTATCAAGTACGCCACCATGTCCAGGTAATAACTTACCTGTATCTTTTATATTAGCTTTTCTTTTAATGAATGAAATAAATAGATCACCAAGTTGACTAATTAATGAAATTAACAAACAAATCATTATATTTGTAAAGTTTAATGTTAAATCTAATAAACTTGTTTTTAAAAATATTATTAATGGAATCATTGAAAACAAAAAAGAACCAACTGTACCTGATATTGTTTTGTTAGGACTAATTTTAGATAATTTTTTACCACCAATTGTTTTACCAAATAGATAACCGCCAATATCTGTACAAAAACATATACTTATTAGATATAGAAAAAAAACTGAGCCTTTAGTCTCATATATTTCATAAGATAGATTGCAAAATATAAAAAAAATATAACAAAAAGTTATTATATTTAGGATAATAAATTTGATGTTAAATAGGCTTAAAGTAAGATTTTCTTTAGAATATTTTTTATTTAATATTTTTGAAAAAAGATTATTAGCTTCTAAACATATAATCATCCCAAGAATTAAGATTGATAGAATAAAAACATATCGATGGCTAAAACTAATAAAGATTAACATAGATAATAAAATAATTGATGTGATTATTCTTTTTATAAAGTTATGAGGCATTATATATTACCAAAGTTTCTTTTTATCCGCTTAAATTTTTTAAGAATTCGAATGTAATCTTTTTCATTAAAGTCAGGCCATAACTTTTTTTCAAAAAAAATTTCAGCATAAGCTAATTGCCACAATAAAAAATTACTTAATCTTTTAGTATTTCCAGTTCTAATTAAAAGCTCAGGATCAGGTATATTTTTTGTTTGAAGATACTTTTTAAAATTTTTTTCATTAATGATATCGTTGTTTTTATTCAATTTTTTTAGAGCGTTTAAAATTTCAAATTTTGATCCATAATTTAAAGCAAGATTTATTTGTAGAGTTGTATTTTTTGAAGTTTTTTTTTCTGATAAACTTAAAAGTTTATTCAATTTTTTTGAAAAACTTTTAACTCCAATAATGTTAAGTTTAATATTCTTTTTATGAAGGTCATTGATTTTATTTGAAAGAAAATTCTCAAGTAAATTAAACAAATAATTTATCTCTTTTTTAGGTCTATTCCAGTTTTCAGTAGAAAAGGCATATAAAGTAAGAAAATTAATTTTTTGTTTTATGGACTCTTTTATAATTTTTTCTACAGTTCTAAGGCCTGCTTTGTGACCTTCATTTCTAGAGTTTTTATATTTTAATCCCCACCTTCCATTACCATCCATAATAATGGCTACGTGATTAAGTGGGTTCATTTATATGGTCATTATTTCTTTTTCTTTTAAAGAAACCTTTTCATCAACTACTTTTATATGATCGTCAGTAATTGTTTGAACATTTTTTTCAGATGATTTTTCTTCATCTTCACCAATTTCTTTTGCTTTTAAAAGTTTTTTTAATTCTTCATTAGCTTCTCTTCGAATGTTTCTGATTGAAACTTTGCACTTTTCACCAATTGATTTTATCAATTTCTTTAACTCAGTTCTTCTTTCCTCATTCAACTCTGGAACTGGAAGTCTTATTAGTTGTCCATCGATTTGAGGATTCAAACCTAAATCTGACTTTTTAATTGCAGCATCGACTAATGGAACATTGTTTGCATCCCAGACTTGAATATTGATCATTCTAGGTTCAGGTGTAGTTATACTACCAACTTGATTTATAGGCATTTGTTGGCCATAAACATCGACCTTTACTAAATCGAGCATAGCTGCATTAGCTCTACCTGTTCTTAGTGATGACAGTTCTTTTATAAAAACCTCAATGGCTTTATCCATTTTGATATTATATGACTTTTCGTCAAACATTTATTCTCCAATTTTAATTCTATAAAACTCTTTAATTTTCAAATCAGCAATTGAAAGTTCTTTAACAATATCCTGTACTTTTTTTTTTGGCTCCATAACCCAAGCTTGGGTTAAAAGAGAATTTTCTTCTTTAAACTTATTCATCTTACCTAAACTAATTTTTTTTGCAATTTCCTCAGGTTTTCCAGAGTTTTTTAATTCCTCTGTTACAAGTTCTTGCTCTTTATCAATAACTG
>Ga0255769_10005314_pt1 | contig 12175 bp, 11 predicted proteins | sample 041ome_9_FD_179637 | JGI IMG/M metagenome (GOLD analysis project Ga0255769, IMG submission 179637) | Coastal salt marsh microbial communities from the Groves Creek Marsh, Skidaway Island, Georgia - 041413US metaG (version 2) | ecosystem: Environmental > Aquatic > Marine > Intertidal zone > Salt... | reverse complement strand
TCTTAAAACGCGTTTTATGGACTAATCAATCACCATCCAAAAAATGGAAGAGCGACATCCCCGGTGGGGTGCCTGGTCTTCAAAACCAGTGAGGTGCTGAGACAGCGCCTGGTGGGTTCGACTCCTACCTCTTCCGCCAAATCAGAGCTCAGCAAAAGCGATCCCACCCTCCCGCGGGTTTATAAGCCTATCGACTGATATTCCTCTCGATTTACACCTCTTATAGAGATGTTGACCGCTGGCTCTTCGTCCTTTTTCCAATCGATCTCGATAAGGCCGTAATTGTTTACGATTACCTTAGGACCAAGCGCCCTGCTATTGATTTCCGGGAACGCTCTGCTCCAGGTATTAGTCAGTCCGCTCGAAGTGACATCAACCAAGCTTTTCTCCCAAGTGCCCATCTTTTGTGCCGATATTTCCGCGGCGTGCCTATCGCCAGACACAACGAATAGATTAGCTGGTTTTGTTCTTTCCAAAAGTCGATAGAGCCGCTTCTGCTCATTTGGAAAATTTGCCCATTTCTCAAAGCGGTGTTCACTTGCAACCACCTGAATTGAGCTCACGAGCACCGTGACGTCAGCTTCAGAGTCTGAGAGTTGCTGCTCCAACCAAAGCCATTGCTCAGCACCGAGCACTGTCCCGTCTGTGTTTGCGATATACGTCGCGTCCTTACCTGCTGTTCTTTCCAGCGAATCGCGAAACCATCGAGTATCTAACAGTATGACTCGAACTCTCTGCTCAGGCGGTCCGTAGTCGTAACTTCTGTAAGCGCCCTCTCTTGAACGCGACGGGTCATTGTCCGGCACCCGCAAAAAGCGATACATCTCTCGCTTGGCGAGATGCTTTTTCGGGTATTCAGACCCACCATCGTTGAGTCCATAATCGTGATCATCCCAAATACCTGTTAAGAACGGGACCGACTTTACAAATTTGGAGTAATCCTCGTTTGCAAGCTGGCGGTCATATTTCTCGCGAAATACGTCGGGGTCTTCAGTGTCTGCATAAATGTTATCGCCGGTCCAAATCCAGAGGTCGGGGTTTTCCTCTTCAATTGAGGACCACAGCGGTTGAGGTTTATCTTGCGAGTTACATGACCCAAATGCGATACGGGACAAAACGCGCTCAGTAACAATCAAATCGGCATTACTTGCTGACGCACTAGCTGACCAAAGAAGCAGCGCGCAGCCGGACAAGAAGTATTTCATAGATAGTTGCACCAATACCTTCAACCTAATTGAGAAAACCGGAGAAATCATGTGTTTTTCCTACCAAGAACCGTGCGAGATATCCGACCTGCAAACACAAGCCTGAGAAAGTCTTTTTTAGTGGTCAATTCCTTACAACCCACAGCCCAGCCCGTTTTTAATGCTCGTTAGCAAACAGCGACTCTGGCAAACAAACGATCATACTCTCCGCAATTTCAGTGTTCTCATTGTAGAGCGTTATGAATTCGTTCCAAGCAGCACGCCTATATGCTCTTGGGATTTCACACTGACGACAGAATTGAGGTGTATGGTTGCCACTCTGGACGAATCCTTTTTGAAACTATCAGTCTCCCTGTCGTATTGAAGCAACGGGATCAGAACCTGTTTATTTCCAGTTACGCCGTGGGATTTATACCATGCATCATGCTTTGAAGACGCTTCCCTGAGACCTTCCTCAGTTCCCGTATCCACATAATTTGAAATTCTCAGAATAGAGATTACGCCGTCACATTCACTTGTTTCTTGAGCTACGGCACTAGCTCCTAAAACCGAACTTGCCACTGCTATCACTGACATCAATACGCGCTTCATCTGCTTGTCCCTCATCAGATTGGAATGGACTTTCTATGCTAAGAAAAGCGCATGACATCGGCATAAAGCTAAGATGACACTTTTTATTCTGTTGCTTAGCGTGCGCGCCATTGCGGTCAAGGGTCGATGGGATTAGCTAGCACTTGATAAAAGAGCACCTCAAAAGAGGCGCAAATAAAGAAGTCCCTGTGTCACTAAAAAGTGACATAAAGGAGGTTAGATTAGGCTTGTTGCATCATCGTCACGTTTGGATGAACGTTGCAAGACGACTAGCACGGTGTCGCAAAAACTAATAGAAAAGTGTCAGCGTCTCGCCAATACAACCCATGCAAACATCCAATTTATCTATCGTTTATCCTGAGATTACTCTAGGTTATCGATATCCAATAGTTGAGGAAATGAGCCATGCAATATGACGCGGTAGTTCTAGGGCGCAGGAGTATTCGTGGTTATAAACCCGATCCCGTACCGCAGTCCCTGATCAAAGAAGTATTAGCATTGGCCATGCGCTCCCCCTCCTCAATGAATACCCAACCTTGGAATTTCACCGTAGTGACGGGTGACGCTCTAGACCGCATCCGCCAAGGGAATACGGAGCGAAATCTGGCGGGTATTCCTCACTCCCGTGAGTTTCGGATTGGTTCGCCGTTTGCCGGACAGCACAGAGATCGGCAAGTGGGCGTGGCGAAACAACTGTTCGCAGCGATGGATATCGCGCGTGAAGACACCGAAAAACGCCAAGATTGGGTGCTTCGGGGTTTTCGCCAATTTGACGCACCCGTCTGTATCATTATTACCTACGACGCCGTGCTGGCAGACAGCGATGATACCGCCTTTGACTGTGGTGCAGTGACGACAGCGTTGGTAAATGCGGCCTGGTCTAGAGGTCTCGGTGCTGTGATAAACAGCCAGGGGATCATGCAGTCGCCCGTGGTTCGAGAGCATGCCAAAATTCCCGACGACCAAATCATTATGAAGGCGGTAGCGCTTGGTTGGCCCGACGACTCATTCCCTGCCAATGCGGTGGTCTCCGAGCGTAAAAGTGTGGACGAAGCAGCAAGGTTTTTAGGCTTTCCTGAATGACTTTGAGAAGCAAGGTCGCACCGCTCGCTCTGAAAGTTACTCGGGCACCTCAGCTAAGAATTGAACTCTACTGCCACATCTGTTGGCCTGATGGTCAGCTGAGCTTAAGAGTCCAACAGTAATACTTTTCAGTTAGCTGATAGGGTCGTTTAACACTAGGCGACCAAGAATCATCACCACCAACACCCATATGAAACCCGTCAAGATAAAGCGACAGGTAATCGTTGGGCGCTAGATCAGTTGGATGCTTGGCGTCCCGAAGTTTCGCTTGATCATAGGCGGAGATGCTGAACTGAAAATCGCCAGTAACTCTTATACCGGCCAGTTCCAACTCGCTGCAGTCAGACCGTAAGCCGTTGTCAGAAGGGAAAATGTAATCGGTATGCATCTCATTCACAGGAAGCTCCCAGCATCCAAAATGCGCAGAGGTTTTTCTGTCCGGGTAGTTCTCATGCGGCCCTCGACCGCGCCATCGCACTGACATTTCACTGCGCAACTTTTCGTAATCCAGGCCCACCCTCATGCCTACTCGTGCCAGAGGAGGTACGTGATCCTCTACAAAAATTTCGTGCTCGATCACCATCTCACCAGTCGACGAAAACGACATCGCCCAGCGAGTCTCCAAAACTGCGAGTCCTTGATACGTGTACCCATGTCGCGCTGTTATCACGCCCTGTGTGCAATCTATTTCAAGCGAGAGCAATTGATGTGCAAGGTCCCATAGTCCCGCTTTCACCCATCGGCTGTGCCATGCATTTGGATCGGGGCGATCAACCTCGCTGATGCCGATATCATTATCCAGCGGTGCTCTTACGAAACTATCGACCAGCGGTGTTGCCAACTGATCTACCCCATTTAGTATCCATTGCTCGATAAATCCACTCGCTTTGTCGACGCGCCAGCTGCCGCGCGCCGCGGTAACCGTTATCGCCGCATCCATCTCGATAAAGGTGGCGGGCGTTTCAACGGTAGGCAATTCTGTCACGTGCTTCTGAATAACAAATTGTTCGGTGGCGACAGTATGACCTGCGCCTGACCAAGCAGTCTCAGCCGGCTGAACAATGGCTAAATTTAAATATAAATCACCCGCATCCCTTATAGGTTGAGGAAACGTGTACACCTTTGACCTACCGGGCGCTAAATCGAGTTGAACCCGTTCAGCTTCCGTAATGACACCATCCTCCATCCACTGCCATTGAAGCACTTCGTTATCTGTGACTCGAAATAAATGTTCGCTGGACACCCTCACGCTAATTGGGTCGCGGCTAACGAGCTCAAACTGAAAGGGCTGCTGAACTTTTTTCGCTTCGAACAGGGCGGGGTGCGGACCTAGATCGGGGAAAACCAAGCCGTTGATGCAGAACTGCCGATCATTTATCTCGTCACCGAAATCGCCACCGTATGCCCAGAAGTGACGACCATCCTCCGTCTCACAGTCGAGTCCTTGATCGACCCAATCCCAAATAAATCCGCCTTGAAGTCTGGGCTCAGCGCGAAAGGCATCCCAGTAGTCTTTGAAATTTCCCAGCGAGTTACCCATCGCGTGTGCGTATTCGCACAGAATCACCGGACGGGTTTCCTCAGGTCGCTGAATCCAACTCATAATCGAGGGCACAGACTCGGTCGCACCCGGATACCAAATTTCCTCGTCAACACGCGCGTACATGGGGCAGATAATGTCTGTCACTGGCGTATTTGACCCGCCAGGCTCGTATTGGATGGGCCGCGAAGGGTCGAGCTTCCGAATGGCGGCGTACATCGCATCATGTGCGGCACCGTAGCCTGCCTCGTTGCCCAATGACCAGATGATAATGCAAGCGTGATTCTGGTCGCGCCTCACCATGCGTTCGCCACGGGAGACAAAAGCCGCCTCCCAAGGGGTGTCCTCCGCGAGCGCATTCATAGGCTTCATGCCGTGGGTTTCAATATTGGCTTCATCGACAACCAGGAGACCCAAGCGATCACAAAGATCATAAAAACCTGGCTGGTGCGGATAGTGAGAGCAACGCACGGCATTGAAATTATTCTGCTTAATGAGTTTGAGTTGCTGCTCCACCCGCTCGAGTGGCTCTGCGTGTCCGGTCGCGGGATCGTGCTCATGCTTGTTTACACCCCGAATCAGTAGAGGCTGACCATTAAGGCGCAGTAACCCGTCTCGAATTTCCACCTCGCGAAGCCCCACGTTGCAGGCTTCAGATTCAATTTCATCTCCGACCTCGTCGAGGAGCGTGAGTGTCAGGCGGTACAAATTGGGACTTTCGTGGCTCCAGAGTTTTGGGTCCTCGACAGGCAGCTCAATCGTCAGTTTGGGAACCCCTTCCCCCATCGCCGCACCCGTCTCAACCACCTGCTCCGATACGAGCTGATCCTCCCAGTAAAGACGCCCCCGCAAGCTGCCCATGCTGGCTGCAATAGTGCGATCAGTCCCTGCAACCTCAACCTCGGTAATGAGCAGCGCCTCTTGCTCAAGACATCGTGTCGAGATGACCTTGTAGTCCGTAATATGGATCTCGGGTTTATGCAGCAGCTCGACAGAGCGAAAAATACCACTCAACCACCACATGTCTTGATCTTCGAGATAGCTTCCGTCCGACCAGCGCAAGACCATGACGGCGATACGGTTGTCGCCGCTCTCTAAAAAATCCGTTAGATCGAACTCCGCGGGCAAGCGACTGTCTTGCGAGTACCCCACGACCTGTCCGTTGCAGACAAAGTAGAAGGCGCTGTTCACGCCGTTGAAAATGACTCGCGTCCGTCCCGACGATAGCCAACTGTCAGGCACCGTAAATACCTTTGAATAACAGCCGGTGGGGTTTTCCTTAGGAACACGTGGCGGGTCCACAGGAAACGGATATTTCACATTGGTGTAGATGGGCTTGTCATAACCCTGAAGCTGCCAATTGGCTGGCACGTGGATAGCATCAGAACCTCTGATATCTTCCGATAGCCAAGACGCGGGGACGTCCTCTGGGGAATCGAAAAAACTGAACTGCCAATCACCATCAAGCGACTGTGTTCTTTCGCTTCTCTTCCCCGCCCACGCATTATTTTCCCCCTGAAACGATCGCAGAGGTGAATGTGTTGGCAGACGATTAATCTCGAAGCACTCCGGATTCTCCCAATCCCGAGATGCCCGAGGGCAAAGAATATCAATAGCACGCTGACTCATGATCTACCAGCTTACCTGGCGACATCCTTTGAACAGGACAGTGAGCGGTAAATGCAACGCGGCAAATCGCATTTAACGTCAGTCACTCGCAATCCTTGGGATGCGTCGTGAACGTTTGCCAAAGCGCACCGTTATAACTGTGCCACCTTCGCGTCTCACTGACTCCGTGGCTCCGAATAAAGCCATCGGGCTTACACGCTATGTCTTCCTGAATAGCCTGAAAGGCCGCGAGCTCTCGTGGCGCAGAGCGTTTCAACAGCTGATAGGACGCCTCTGCGGTACCTGGCTTGAGTGCGTAAACAACCGTGCCAGTTTCGCAGTCAAAAGACACGTCCGTGTAGGTGGTTGGCAACCAGACAAGTACATTCGATTTATCGACTTTTCCGCGAGTGACATTAGACGGCATACTAACGGTAATAGGGAGCTTGGCGCTGAACTCAACCATCGCATTCGTAAAGGCGGAACACAGAGCATCGCTCACTTCTGCACTCGCCTTAAGGGGGAACACCCCTTGCAGCGGCAACAACAGAATACAAAAGCTCACCACCCAAAACTTTTTCATTGCTCCCCCCCAAGCTCTGCCTGCTACCAAACCGTAACCGAAGAATAACTGCTTTAGAATCACTTCCCGCAATCCCCCCAAGGCACCTTCGCCTTGTCACGATCTTCACGCACTCACACATCGAAAGCCAGAGGAGAGCTCAGACGCAGACGATAAAGAGTAGCGTAGTCATTGAGCGATGATGATCGTCCCCGACCGACAGTCTCAAAGACCAGAAATGACGGTTCTCTTGGGTGCGATAGCTCAGTCTGAAAGCGTGTCGAAGTGCGCTTCCATCGCTGCAAGGACAACGGACGGGTCAGAGCGACGCTGATAGTCTGTGGACAAATCTCGCCAAAGCACCACTCCCTGGCGATCCACTAAGAGCGTCGCTGGTACCGGAAGCGCCTTTGCAGGCTCATTACTCGGGGCTGAGTGAATGCCCTGATTACGTAAGCCAAATGCATCAGTGACCACCAATTGCTGATCCGACAGCATCGTGGCCCGCAAGCCGTGTAAGTGCCTGCGATCGGCGATGACCTCGGGCAAGTCAACGCTCACGGTGACGACTTTGACTCCACGCTTATCAAATTCTGCTCTTAACTCTTCCATTCGACGCAACTCGCCGATGCAGTATGGTCACCAGTGCGCCCGGAAAAATTTGATCAATACCAGGTGACCGTTCAGTGACCGCGAATCGAACTCGGCTCCCTTATCATCGATCGATGTAAAACGGGGAATCGTGTCGCCCACTTCAATAGCTACCTCAGGAGAAACCACCTGCTCGCTAATCATCATTGTGAAGGGGAAAAACAGTCCAACGGCGATTGCAAACAAGGGAGGTAATGCACCCAGCCAGCTTGTGCGCTTTACAAAAGCGGCAACACCGAGGCCAACACAGCCCAAAAAGACCAGAACAAAAAGCGTTCTGTCGTCCGGTAATGCAACGCTCTCAGTTAGACGAAACCAATACCACGCGGCCAGCCCCGCAATGGTAGCGGCCAAAAGACCAATCTTGGTTCCAGACTTTAGAGAGTTCATGACGAAAAGATAACCCGTGCAGCATCCAATGCAAAGCCCTACATGCGTCACGAAATAAAGTGCGTATCACTCACACCACGATAGTATCTGAGCCTCTGCGCATGAGCTTCAGGCAGGCAAAACCAAGGTCAGCCATGTCAGCAACTCAAGGGCAGGCTGCACCGAAGGCAGAGGGGCTCTGAGCGCAGTCACCCTTCTCTCTCCTGAGGTTTCTTTTCGGTAGAAAATACCCCCCTTCTCGATGCTATTCTAATCACATCAAAGGTTGAGCGAGCCAGAACGTGACACTTTCAGACGTTGAACAGCGGGAGTTTTTCGAGAAGGGATGGCTTATCAAAGATGCTCTCTACACCCTCGATGAGGTGCATGAGATGCGAGCCTGTTTCGATCGGCTCGAAACCCGCGCCGGCAAACTCACGGAGACAGGCTTAAGCGACGGAGCATATTTTGTCCTTGGAACGAGGGCTGGCGAACAGATTATCAAGCGGGTGGTATGGGCAGGCGGCGCCGAGCCATTTCTGCTGACGGTTGGGTCTGATGCCCGCCTGCTAAATCCAGTAGCCACGCTCTTAGGATCATCAAAGATGGAGCAACTGCTCAGTCAGGCGCATTTCAAGCGTCCGGGTGATGGCGTGACATTCGGGTGGCACCAAGATATCCAACATCGCGACAAAGGAAACGATACGTGGCGCGATATCAATGGCCGCGGCAGCTTCGTGCAGACGCTTATCGTGATCGATGAAATGACGCCTGAGAGTGGCCCCCTAAAATTTATTCCTCGTAGCAGCAACTGGGGCAACCTGCAGCTTGATGAAGCTGCATACGACTCGGGGGAGACCAACAACGCTCAGCTACCATTTGATCCTGAAACAGCCGTTACGATAGAGGCTAGAGCGGGCGATACGATTTTCTTTGGTCCGTACACCGTTCACGCGAGCTTTGAAAACACCTCTACACAATACAGACGCGTATTTATCAACGGATATGCCTACCCAGGAGCAAACAACCGCCCATATCCTGGCAATGGGGCTTGTCGACTACTGAGTGTTGACCGTGTTTAGCGCTCTCGATTGGACCATAGTCGCTACGTATATCGTCATTACCACATGGGTTGGACACCGACTGAAAGGTCAGCAGGAGTCCACACGGGACTTTTTTCTCGCCGGTCGCAATATGCCCTGGTACGCGGTCAGTGCCTCGATAATCGTCACAACCATTAGCGCTGTTACCTTTATCGGTGTACCCGCAATTGCTTATGCTGCTGGCGGTAACTTTACCTACCTTCAGCTCGCGCTCGGCGGCATCATCGCGCGACTCCTGATCGCTCGGTACCTGTTACACGGCTATTACGAGCGGGAGTACTACAGCCCCTATGACTTCATGAGCGATCGCTTGGGTCCAGTGGTGGCCCGAGTCACTGCGGGACTTTTTTTGATTGGAGGCGTCCTTGGCCAAAGCGTGCGCGTCTATGCAACCGCGCTTGTCATTGAACTGCTTACCGGCTGGAGCATGGGGCAAAGCATTCTTGTGATTGCCGCCTTCGCGATTCTATGGACATGGATGGGAGGAATTGCCGCTGTTATCTGGACCGACGTGGTGCAGTTTTTCGTTCTAGTGATTGGCGCAACTGGTGCACTAATCCTCATAGTTACCGCATTACCAGAGGGCTGGAATTACTTGTTCATGGTGGGAGAAGCATCGGGCAAATTCAAACTACTTGAGTTTACGACGGACCCTCGGATAGCGTTTACCTTCTGGGCTGCGTTGATTGCTCTGCCCTTTCAAGGCGTTGCCGTTTATGGCACAGACCACCTTTTCACACAGCGGTTGATGTGTTGTAGAAATGCGGATGAGGCCAAGAAGGCACTCCTATGGAGCATCGTGGGTGAATGCATACCTGCGCTTATGCTCCTTGTCGGTGTGGGCTTGTTTGCGTTCTACAGCCTATATCCACTAGACCCAACGCTCGGTGCACTTGTCGCTGAGAAAGGCGATCGGATTTTCCCTGTTTTTATTCTCAGCCAGATGCCATCGGGCATGAAGGGGTTACTTATTGCTGGCGTTTTGAGCGCCGCAATTTCAAGCCTAGACTCGATCTTAGCTGCGCTTTCACAGATTTCCGTGACCATGTTTTATCGCGTACTCATTAAATCTGATGCCTCCGAACTACATTATTTATCGGTCTCTCGTATCTTTGTCTTGCTGTGGGGAGGACTACTTGGCAGTGTCGCCTGGCAATTTTCGCAAAACCCCAGTGACCTCATAACACTCGCGTTTTCGATGACTACCTACACGCTCGGGCCCATGCTCGGCCTCTTTATCCTCAGCCTAATAAGCCGACAATTTCGTATCGGCGGTATCGGTCTAGCTGTCTGTGTGAGCGTCCTGGGCATTGTTTTCCTCAATGAACCCGAGTTATTCTCCAGTCTCATTGATCATTCACAGAACGAACCACTCGTCGCCTGGCCCTGGTTGTTTCCGATCGGAACGCTCGTGTGTGTAGCAGTAGCGTTTCGAGGTCGAAGCGAAAAAAGTTGTCTCCTCGCCAAAGACGCGGATTAGCATCGACGCCTTTGGGTGGGCCATATACACTCGGAGGGTCAATCACCAGTCACAAGTTTTAGCCATCATGTATGTAACTGCACCGAAGTCGGCGCTAGAAGGCATCGCCTTTATCGAAAACGCCACCGACCCAACGCTCATCGAGCTCATCAAAACATCAGAATTTGAGCAACGCCAGTCAATATTGGATGACTACCAAAAAGCCTCACTTGAGCGACAGGGTTTCACCGCTGCGAAAGGTCAAACAGCTTGGTTAAAATGTGACGATCGATTCAAGGTAGTGGTCGGATGGGATGGTCGTGATGACCTCGCCACACTAGGAGGCCTGCCCCTAACGCTTGTAGAAGGGGATTACGCTTTGGAGACTACCGTGTCCGATCTTCAGCTCATTGGTTGGGGGATGGGCAGCTATCAATTTGCCCGCTATCGCAAAGAGAGTCGTGGGCCTGCGCGGCTTATTCTCCCCGGGGACGCAAACCGTAATTACGTCGTAAATACCACACGTGCGGTGGCTCTCTGCCGCGATCTTATTAACACACCTGCTCAAGACATGGCGCCTTCCCACCTCGAAGCAGAGGTTCGAGAGATGGCCAGCTGCTTCGAAGCAAACATCGATGTCACGCTGGGTGATGCGCTGTTAGACGCGGGCTGTGGGGCCATACATGCAGTCGGCCGAGCCGCCGCAGATGCTCCTCGCCTCATCGACCTAAGCTGGGGAGACCCAACTGCACCTAAGATTACGCTCGTAGGAAAAGGCGTCACCTTCGATAGCGGAGGCTTAGATATGAAACCAAGTTCCGCGATGCGGATGATGAAAAAGGACATGGGCGGCGCTGCCAACGCGATCGGCCTTGCCTATTTGATCATGGCCGAAAATCTACCTGTCCGATTGCGCTTGCTAGTACCCGCTGCAGAGAATGCGATCTCCGGTAATTCGTTCCGTCCAGGTGATATTTTGCATACTCACAAAGGGCTGACTGTTGAGATCGACAACACCGACGCTGAAGGTCGACTGTTACTTTGTGATGCGCTGTCCATCGCCGCGGAAGATAAGCCTGAGGCTATTTTTGACTTCGCCACATTAACGGGCTCTGCACGTTCTGCAGTAGGAGTCGAACTCTCAGCTATGTTCTGTAACGACGACGCACTTGCGGATGCTGTCTCTCAAGCAGGTCGAAATGCGGACGATGCGGTGTGGCGCATGCCGCTGCACGGTGACTATAACCACATGCTCAATTCGAAGGTTGCGGACATGGTGAACTGTGCACCCTCGCCCTACGCCGGTGCGATCACCGCTGCGCTCTTTTTAGAGCGCTTTGTAGAGGAAACCCCCTGGATGCACTTCGATATCAACGCCTTTAATGTCCGGAACCGACCTGGACGTCCGGAAGGTGGAGAGGCTATGGCACTGCGGGCGGTGTTTGACTACTTAAACGGGAGCTATACGTAAGTCTCGTTTGCAGCAGGTGCACCCCGTTAAGAAACTCAACACCGCACAGTGAGAGGTCTGGGTCTACAAATCAGGGTCGCATTGCCCACGTACGAAGTAGGACACGACACCAGAATACGGCATATTGGGGTAGCATCCCGCAACGTAACGTATAGAATGCGCTGTCTCTGTCGGCTCAGCGCTTAAGAGTCGGCGGCAACACGAAACTCGTTGTTGAAAGATTTAGAGTGGCAGTTGGCCACCAAATAGCGCGCTCGAATTTGCCATCGAGTGAACCGCAATTGTCAGGGTGCTGTAAGCGTGACATCAGACGCGGTTCGCCAGCTCATCGAGCCAGAGGGAAAATAGGATCTTAAGGCAGGTAAGCCTTTAGTAAATACAAACGGCACGAGAGCGCATTTAGCGAGTGTAATCCGCTGCCACACTTAGATTAGCGAAACATTAAATGAACTCTGACGCTCTTCCTGACATTACCAGTGAAGCACTTGCCCAACGCGATTTGCCGCTCCAATGGGTGGGTATGGAGCAGTTGG
>Ga0255769_10005313_pt1 | contig 12177 bp, 9 predicted proteins | sample 041ome_9_FD_179637 | JGI IMG/M metagenome (GOLD analysis project Ga0255769, IMG submission 179637) | Coastal salt marsh microbial communities from the Groves Creek Marsh, Skidaway Island, Georgia - 041413US metaG (version 2) | ecosystem: Environmental > Aquatic > Marine > Intertidal zone > Salt... | reverse complement strand
GCCTCTTTCTCTCTCAAGATCTTTTTGTCCGCGGCCTCTCTCTCGATGTGATTTGATGCAAAAGAAAACTTTTATGTTATCGCGCACGAAAACTCTCTCTAAATCTCTCTCTCTGTAAAAGAAACGCGTTCAAACAACGAGAGGAAGATCGCGGTGGTACTCTCTCGCGCGTCGTCGAGAGATGCAATGCGTCAAAGAGCGCGCCTTTTTTTTGGTGTTTACGTACTCCGCTCTAGGGAAAACGCGGACGCGTCTTTTCGTGTTTATTTAGGGTTTTTCTATCTATCCATATTTACGAAAAGTTGTGAAAAAAAGGTAGAAAAGAAGAAGAGAGAAAAAAAGAAGGCTTTGCGTATTTTATACGAGTTTCTTTCACAAACGGTAGCAGCGCAAAGTTACAAAACGAACGGTATCTTTTGGTCTTCCGGTAAGTCGTCGTCCGAGTGTTGGGTGTCGTCGAACTCTCCCAAGCGGTCTTCCACCGGTATCGCGTCGTGGTCGTCTCTGTCGCCTTTGAAGTTCGGGTCTATTCTGTTCAAGAAGGATAAGTGACGCTCGTTCGGTTTGACGTTTTTGTTCGCTAATAAGCGAGTGACTTCCTCGCAACTGGCGCCGATCCACGCGGCGACGGCTAACGCGCCTGGGTCTGGGACGTTTTGTTCTTTGAGTTTGTCTTTGTTCACGTAACTGGCTCGGCCGGCGTTGGCGGTCATGTTTCTCGTCTCTTCCGCGCCGTCTTTCGCCGCTTTGGCGATCCGGTCGCACTGTTCTTTTAAGTCGTCGTTCATTAATATGCCCCAGCGTCCAAGGGCGGGCATCAACGCGTCGAGCATGGTCCGGTCACCAGCCGTGGCTTTACCGTGTTTGCGAATGGCGTAGATGCCTCGCGCCAACGCTTCGCGATATTCAAACGAATCGTCCATGTAATCTTCTTCGTACTCGGTTTCGTCAAAGTCGCTTCCGGATTCGTCTAGAGTATCACCGGCGGCGCGGAAGAAGACATCGTACAAAACACCAGACGTGCCACCCATGGATCGCGCGCACGAGTTGGCGAGTTGATCGCAAACGACGTCTGGATGCCTATACGCGTAATCGACCGAGTCTTCCAAGATGGCCGAGGCGCCGGCGGCTAAGGTATCGCCACAATCGCCATCGCCAGCGATGGCGTCTAATCTCGTAAGTTCGTCTCTCATGGATAAAATAGTCGCGCACGAAAGCTGGATGCACGCAGCGAGAGCTTCAGCCTCTTTTTCAGTCACCGTGACTTTCGGCGTTCTCAATTTGTTCTTTTTCTTCTCGTTCAAATTTTGTTTCTCTGGCTTTTCTTCTTTCGTCGAAGTCTCGCTCGTCTTTTCCGCCGCGTCTTTTTGAGACGCTGGTAAAACATCCGGAGTCGACGACGGTTGTTGCTGAGATGACGTTCGGACGATCGTCGTCGTCGTCGTCGTCGTCGTCGTCGTCGATGATAAATTAATTAATCTCGGCCAGGCGTTTACCTCGCACGGCGCGTCCAACAACTCGCCGTCGTTTTCCTCCAACACGCTGACAGTCAGACTCGCGCCTCTCATGTTCAAACTGGTCATAAAGCTTCCACACATCGCGTGCGTAATCTGACACACTTTACCTCCTCTCCTCTCCAATGACTTTTTGGCGAAGTTGGCGAGTAAACCGAGCTCGAGATTGCTCGTCCCTCCTAAACCGTTCACCACCAAACACAATTCGATCGGCTTCACCAGCCCGATATTCATTTTCGTTTCGCCGTCTAAACCAAGGAGATCATCGATTTTACCCACGATGCCACCACTCGCAGCTGAAAGCCTTTTAGACTTCTGGTCACCCAATTCCAACGCTTTCTCAATCGCGTCCAACGCGATTTCAACGGTCTTCTCGGCGCTTTCAAACGGAACCGTCTCAAATCCTGGTTCGTTATGAATCCCCAAACCTAATTCCACTTTTCCGTCCGGTACCTCTAAGTCTTCTTGCTTCCTCTGTCCGGGCACGTCGCACCTCCCCAGCGAAAATCCAAACGTCTTCGTGTTCCTCCGAAATCTCTCCGCGATTTCTCGCACCTCCCGAAACTCCCGCCCTCGCTTCGCCGCCGCCGAAACCGCTTTCAAACACAACAGCGTCCCGCACAAACCTCTCGCGCCGCCTTTACCTCTCTCATCCGCCGGTATCGAACAATCGTCGTCGAACGCGAACACCTCGATGTTTTTTAATCGCGATTTTGGGTATTCTTTTCTCGCCCGGTCGCGCGCGATCGAGAAGTTCACCACGTCCCCGGTGTAGTTCATCACCGCGAGTAACACCGAATCGACCAACTCGTTGTTCTCTAAAACGTTTTCGATGGCTGCGGAAATTTGTTCCACCGAGGGACTCGCGAACACGTCGCCGCACACCGACGCGTGCAAAAAACCATCGCCAACAAACCCAGCCATGGCTGGCTCGTGTCCACTGCCTCCACCAGAGATGATGGCGACGGTTTGAGGATGATTTGATTCATCATCTTCTTCTTTGCGATTAGTGCAACACACGACGACGTTTTTCTCGATTTTGCGAATTTGGACTCCATTGAACGCGACGAGACCGTCGAGAGAGACCGAGGCGACGGAAGGCGCGTCGGACGACGCGACGAACGTTCGGTTATTCCCTTCGTTTTTTTCGGCGGACATTTTAAACGCGCGTGGTAGAGAGAAGTGCGCGAAGAAGGGGTGTGAGTCGTAAAAACGAATGAAGAGATTTTTTGTTTGATGCAAAAAAACAACCGCAGTCTCTTCTTTAGTCCGGTTTCGCCGCTTTGCGGCTTCGGATCGGATCGTTTCTGAAAGCGCGTTTCGATAAAAGTGAGCAGAGTACACGCGCGATGCTTTTTAGCGTAAAGTAGAGGTTACGTGTGTAAATGGGGTAGATGTATTGGTTTTAAAAAAATGATTCCAACTCTCTCTCTCTCTCGGAGACGCACCGTTTGTTTAATTAAGGTCGGTGACACGTCCTAAAACAAAACAAAACGAAGCGCTCTTACGCCGCCCCGGCGTCAGCGTCGGCGTCTTCCATCGTCGTCGTCGTCGCCGCCGCCGCCGCTTGTTCTTCTTGCAACTTCGGCGTAACTCCAGAGCCGCCTTTTTGCGGGCAGTCTCTCGAGTAGTGACCTTCCTCGCCGCACGTGCGGCACTTGGTGTCCTTCGGTTGCGGGCAGTCTCTGGCAAAGTGACCTTCCTCGCCGCAGTTTCTGCACTTGTCACCGGGTTTCGGCTGTCTGACTTTTTCCTCGTCCGTTCGCGTGTCCGGCTCGGCGCAATCTCTCGCCCAGTGACCGGCTTGGCCGCAGCGGTTGCAGACGTCCTCTGGGCCAGCCGCGCGTTTTTCGCGCGGTTGTCTCGGACCTCTGCCACCTCTGCCACCTCTGCCGCCTCTGCCGCCGCCGCGGTTTTGCGGGCACGCTCTCGCGTAGTGACCGAATCTGCCGCAGATGCGACACGAGTCATCGCCTCTGCCGCCGGCGAACCCGCCTCTGAACCCGCGAGTATCCGCCGAAGCGCAAAACCTCGCCATGTGGCCAAACCCGCCGCATCGGTTGCACCGAATATCGTTCATCGGCGGCGCTCTCGAATCCGGCAACGCGCAATCCCTCGCCCAGTGGCCGTAGTTGCCGCATCGGTTGCACTTATCGTTGGCGGACGGCCCTCTGGCGTAGCCGCCGGCGTCGTCGTACCCAGTCGCGCCGCCTCGGTTGTTATCCGGACAGTCGCGCGCCCTATAATAGTAAGAAGCACAGCATTTCCCAAATAAAAATGGGTGAGAATACCGAGGAAAAAGGAAGGAAAAAGATGATGAAAATCAGTCAGTGTTTTGTTTGTGTGCGCGAACGAACGAACGCGCGCGTTCCCCGCACTCGCGGTTTAGTTGTCACTCTCGAAAATGTCTTTTCGCGTTGCGCCGCGAAAAGCGCGTTTCTTCTCGTTTCTCGTGCGATTCGTACGATTGACGGCTCTCTTGTTGATTCGATGAGGGGAAATTGGCAAAGAAACATTACTCTTCCCTTTTCTCTCTTCTCTCTCTGCGCCGTCAAGAACAACAACATCAACAACAACAACATCAACGACAACGACTTCTTAAATCTCGACGACACGTTGGTCACCACGACTTTGCTCTGCGACGACGACTTTGCTCAAAACGATGCCTTTTCTCCCGACCGCGTTGCGACGAATCCCCCCGTGGTTTTTCCTCCACTCGTGATCAAATTTGTTAGATTTTTCCACGCCCGAAGAAAAAGCAAACAAACGACAACAACGACAACAACAACAACAACAACAACAACAACAACAACAACAACAACAAAGCGCTCTTCCAAGCGCGTTTAACTCCTCTTACCAGTGACCAATGCCTGCGAACGAACGCGACAAAGAGAGGGAGAAAGAAAATGGTCAGCGCCGAGAGAGAGAGATTCAGAGAGAAAAAAAATTTTCGCGGGAAAAAAAAAGTCAAAACGCGAATCGATGGGCGCAAAAAGAAAAGAGACTCTTTTCTCACCTCCGCAGATTCTGCACTCGTCGTTGGCTGCTCTTTGGTACGGCGCGGCTGCCGCGCCGCCCGTGTTCATCGGTTCGTCTCTCCATTTGCCCATCTTTCTTTTTTCCTTTTCTTTATGAAGCGATTTTCCTTCTTTTGGAAATCGAGAGATCACGAGAGAGAGAGAAAAACCCTAAACCCTACTATGCGTTCTATTCTAACCCACTTGGTAAACTATATACTACGACAACGTCTAAAAACACACACACACACACACATATAAAAATCTTCTCACTTATCGACGAGAGTGAAACTCAAAAACGCGCAGTCGTAGACGGTTCGGTGCATGGAGGTACGATCGGTGGCGTACGGGCACGAGAGAGGGTGTCTTTTGACGTCTAAGCGGAAACCGAGCCGCTCGGCGAAAGCGACGAGATCTTCCAAGGAGACTTCGATGGAGATGTCTTCTTCTTCTTCTTCTTCTTCGTCTTCGTTTTCGTTTTTCGTGAAAGCGAGGGTGTCGCTGTGTTCTACCCAGTGCCAAAGTAAAGGACCTATGGAGGTGAGCGTGCCTCCCTTTCTCAAGCAAAACCGGATGGTTTCCAAGTAGTCGAAGATATTTTTGGCGGTGTCGAGGAAGAAGCAACACGCCACGGCGTCAAAGTGCGACTGGTATTCCGGGCTGCCGTACACTTCGCAAAAGTCACCGGCGCACATGGACATGGAGCTTCCCGGTTTGAAAACGTCCATGTGATCGCCCGGGCTTTCGTCAGGGACCAGTATCGATCGATATTGGTCCTCCGGAGAGAGATGGTTTAGAGGCGAGTGCCAATACGGAACGATCTCAAACGGACGCTTCTCCGAACAACAATTCAAAAGAAACGAAGCACCGAACAACATGTAATAGGAAAACTCGTTCCCTTCAGTTTCAAATCCGGCTTTGGCGAATTCGTACACGAGCCTTCCTAATCCAGCGCCGGGAACGAGAACGCGAGGTCGCTCGATATCCTCCGGATTCATTCGCTCGCACATTTTGTCAATCGTACATAACTCTTCCTTAAACACCACGTCCCGCAAATGTCTCACCAACACGTCGTGGCTCTTCTCCCTCTCTTCCCTCCCTTCCTCGGACCAATCTCTCACTAAATTTTTCAACACGTACCTCGCCTTCTCGGCGTCCTCGCCCGCCGGCGTCGCCGGCGGCCGCTCGCCAACCGGAACCGAATCGAAACTCTCCGTCACTCGCAGATGCGGCGGCACCTGTTCTCCGTGGCTCATAAACGTCCCCAACAGCGCGTCAAAAAACCGCTGATTCTTTTCCACGCTCTCTCGGCTTCTCTCGCGATGGTTCTCGTACGCTCGCTTCAACTGTTCCATCTGTTCCTCTCCGTACGTTCGCTTCCCTTGGCGAAGCTTTCGTTGCATTCTCGACAGCGCTTTCCAACAGTTCCGCTCGCGTCGCGCGATTTCTCTCTCGCTCGACGTTCGGTATTTTCGGAAAGCGTCGACGACTTTGTTCACCGCCGCGCGTTCCAAGCTCGCGTTCTTTTCTTCTCTCTCTGATTCTCTCGTCGTCGTCGTCGTCGTCGTCGTCATCTTTCCCTCTAACCGTCTCAAGTGCGCACTCTTCCCCAACACAAAGTCAGAAGAAGAAGAAGAAGAAGGCAAAGCTTTTTGCAAACGGAACCGCAACAGAAGGTGTAAAAATGTAGCTCTCTCTCTCTCTCTCTCTGTTTCTCTCTCTCTCTCTCTCTCTCTCTCTCTCTCGCGCGCGCGCGTTGCAGTTTATCGCGCTTCTCTTCCTCTTCTTTTTCGTATCTCATTCGCTTCATAAAAAACTCTTTTCCCCAATAGTACATCTCCCCATGACGACGTCTTTGCATCATCTGCGCGTCTTTACCGCCGCGACCGCCACCGCCACGTCCACCGCCGCGTCTTCTTTGCGACGAGTGCGGCGGCCGAGAGAGGCGGCGTTTATTCCGCTGGCGGCGACCACCACCGGTTGTTCTTTTCCTTCTTCACGTTTCGCACTCTTTGCGAATTCCCGCAGCACGCGCTGCTCTACTTTTGGTGATGGAAGGCGCGCGCTTTGCGCCGCGCTGAGCGCCGACGACGACCGAGAGAGAGAAAACGACGCGGAAGGAAACAACGAAGAGCAATATTACGAAGGCATGTACGGTCGATGGTCGGTTTCTAAAGCGGATGAAATCGAAGTTTGGTCGTACCGAGTGGCGCTGTCGTTGGCGTGTGCGGGTGCTTCTGGAGTCGTTTTGGGAGGTTTCACCGGGAACGAAGATATCGTCAACCCGAGTTACTTCGCGGGCGCGAGCGGGTTAGGCGTCGCGTTGGTTTTGGTGCACATGTATGTGACGCCGATAAAGCGGGTGATGCAAGCGCTTTACGCGGTTGGATTTATCGGATCTGTTGGCATAGCGGCGTCGTACGACGGCGGGAGCTTGCTGGATTTTGTCGTCGAACATCGGTCGGCGGTTTGGTTGATTGGGCCGTTGTTCGCCGCGTTTACTGGTTTAGCGTTCAAGGAAGGGGCGTGTTACGGGAAACCAGAGGCTTTCTTTTTGTTCTTGATGACGCCCATCATGTGCCTCGGGCATTTAACCGGGCTCGCCAGCGGCGAGGTTGAGACGTTTTTCGTCGCGACGTGGATGCTCGGCTTTTTAGTTTTCGCCGGAAGAAAGTATACGCAAGCTGTGAAGGACGACATAGGCGATAAATCTGTGTTTACGTTCAGAGGTTTGAAAACGGACGAGGAGAGGAGAGATTATTTAGAGAAGCAAGGAAAAGATTTGAGTCTGATGGACGCGATGTAGAAAAGAGAGAGAAAGAGAAAGCGAGCGCTTTCGTTCCTTCGCAAATCAGCAGCATAATGTAATACTAATAATAATAAAACAATAGCTACGTGTCAAGCGCGCGTGTAGATACAATTTCATCGGTGCCGATTTCGTTTCAACGATCAAAATAATACAAATTTTATTTCTACTAATCCATCTCTTCACTTTTCTTCGTTTCCTCCTCCGCGGATTCGATGGGGGTTTCTGTTTCCGGTTCTTTCTCTTCTGCTTCTTCTTTTGTTTCTACAGCTGCCGCTGGTGGCGGAGGAAGCGCGACTGCTTCTTCCTTTTCTTCTTCCTTTTCTTCTTCTTCTTCTTCTTCTTCATCGTCGTCGTCGTCATCGCTCTCGGAAGACGACGACGAATCGTAGCTCGAACTTTCTTCGGAGTCCGAGTCGTCGGAGGAATCGTCCGAATCCGAATCCGAATCCGAGTCGTCGTCGCTCGAAGAGTCGTCGTCGTCGCTTGAGGAATCGTCATCTGAGCTCGAGTCGTCGTCCGAGCTCGAGTAAAATCCGCGGTTACCTTTCTTCGACTTGGACGTTGTTACACCACCGGCACCGCCGATACCGCCGGTGTCGTACGTTCGGTCTCTCACAGATGACGGCGGCGCTTCTCTTGGGTGTTTCGGTAACCCGGCGTAGCCGTTGGCGACGTGTTCCACGAACTGCGAAAGAGAGCCAAGTTGGTGCGGGCACGTCGGCGGCGCCGGCGAAGGCAAGCGCGTGATCGGCTTATCGCAGAACAAGAGCTTCTCAGAGAGGAGTTTCTTCAATCTCGGATACTGGTCTTTCTTCTCGTCTTCTAACGAATCAGTCTTCGCGAAGATGGCGCCGTAAATTCTCGCCCGGTCACGAATATCCACCGAAGGATCTTTCGACGCCATGTTTAAGCAGTGTCTCAATAACGGTTCGGTTTCAATCGGGTATCTCACGTACATCTTACACGTGGCGTGCAAAATTTGTTGACGCGTAGATTCGTGTTCGTCTGGAAATCGAGCCATCGCTTTAGTGACCACCGCCAAGGCGAGGTCGAAAAAGTTTCGATTCCAACTCGCGTCCATTTGACCGAGCTTTTTATACTCTTTACCACCGTCCGCGACAACTGTTACGGCCGACGACGCGCTAGTTTCCGCAACGCTCGCTTTTTGTTGTTGGTCCAAAAATAACTCCCCGCCGGCGAGCCATACAACCGCGGATCTCGCCGCCGGAGCGAGCAAATGGTCCAATCTTCTCACCAACGTCGCCACGACCGAGGCGTGTTCCTTCGGCGCTTTCTGCACCAACGCACGAATGACAACCACGGCTTCGCCGGCGACCGTTTCAGATGGATGCAAGGATAACTCTAACAACGATCGAATGCAAATTGAAGCGATTTGCGGCATGATCGCCGCGCATCGACCAACCGCCCGAATCGTTAAAGCGACAAACTCTTGCGATGACGAGCGCAAATACGCTTGCAATTCTCTCAATAAACTCGGCGCGTTCTCCGCAGTGACAATATACGTCAACATTTCCAACTTTAACGCGCGAACGTCCATGTGATCTCCCGGGTGCACGAAGAACGACTCAAAGTGCGAACGGAAGCATTGAGGTTGCACCGCCGCCATCGCCACGGCATTTTTTAACAACACGTGTTGACACTCCGGTTTCGTTCTCGCCGCGAACACCAACGCTCTCGTCGCTCTGGGAACATCCGCGATCGGCGCTAAGTAAAAATGCAACGACGCCACCGCCAACACGACGCCGGCGTTTTGCGATTGAAGCAAAGGTCGCGTGCACCTCAACAACAATCTGTGATCATCGTCGAGAAACTCCGGTCCTTGGTTCACCGGTCCTCTTTTCTTCGACTCTTTCGTCGCTTTCTTCTTTTTTCCAGCGCCGTCGGAATCGGAATCGTCCGAATCTGAACTGCTCGAGGAATCGTCGTCGGAGTCTTCATCGTCGTCGTCGTAAAAGTTGGCCGCTTGCGCCAAGATGCCCTTCGTCCCGCCCGTATCGTGTCGGTCGTATCCAGACGCACCTCCACCGCTCGCACCCAAATCGTTGAACCCGGCAATATCCAACATCTCTTCTTTGTTTCCGTTGCTATCTTTAGCAAAGTTCAACTCGCGAGTGAACCCATCCGGCGGCAAAAACTGCGTCCTCGCGTACCTCAACAAAAGCTGGCACGTCAACATCTGTCCCCACTCGTCGATATCCACCAAAATCCTCGCCAATTTCCGGTAGTGCCTGTGCAACAAATCAATTCTGTGCGGGCACACCTCTTGAAACGCCGCAATCGCGCTCGACAAAACGAACGGCGTCGAATCTCTCAACATCGTTTCGATAACCTCCACGAAGTCATCCGCTCTCGACGGGTCCAACCGAAAAATCTTCGGAATTGCATGCGCCGCCGCCTTCCTCACGTGCGGTGAAACGTCCACCGCGCACTTACGAATCGCCAAAACTACAACCGGCACGATCACTTTTACTCGAATGCTCGACATCACCCTCAGCGCCGCCGCTCGCACTCGAGCGTTTTGGTGCGCCAAATCCTTCTGAAACGAGTTAATCGACAGTAAAGCCTCGTCCGGTTTCTGCTCCGCCGTTCGCACTAAAAACATGTACACCAACGCTTTCACTTCAAAGCTATCCGTCACGATGTTCACGACGACGGCGGGGAAAAAATGAGACACGTCTCGCCCCGTCGACATCATCGCTATGAGTTGCTTCAAGCCTTCCAATTTCGTGCGAACGTTCGAGTCGCGTAATTTTTCATTCAACGCGCGCGTTTCTTCCGCGATCTGTGTTTGTTTGGGTATTTTCACACGTAGTAAAAAAATCGAGTCGAGAAAGAACGCAAAAGGTAAGTTCAGGGGTCGTCGTCTCTCGTTTTCGCGAGCGGAGCGCGGAAAAAGAACGCTCGCGCGCGCCGTAAACTCGTCTCGGAAATTTGATAATTGGAATTGGAGAGAGAGAGACCCGCGGGAAAAAATCGATCAAAATTCGCTCTCTGTCTCTGTCTCTCTCTCTGTCTCTCTCTCGCGAAAGCGTGTCTCTCTCTTTTGGTGGTCGAAAAGAAGAAAAAGAAGAAAAAGGGCCACAAACCTGCGCGTCGTCGACGAACTTGGCGTTGCCGTAGCCGGCGGTGATGGCCATGTTGTCGTTGTCGTTGTTGTCGTTGTTGTTGCGTTTTTCTTTCTCTCTTCCAAGACGGAAACAACACCAACAAAATATTTAGGGTGTCAATTTGCTTCTCACGACGCGCACCGCGCGCCCAGAAAGGAGCAGACCTGAAAGAAACTAATGGTAACGCACGAGCGTGGAGGACCGATTCAAAAACATTTTTTAGGGGAGGGGAGTTTGTTCTTTTCTTCTTCTTCTTCTTCCGTATTTGTTTTGTAAAATATATTTAAAACAAGTGTGTAAGTGTGTGTGTGTTGTTGTACTGTCGTCGTCGTCGTCGTCGTCGTCGTCGTCGTCGTCCGTCGCGCTTTCGCGTCTTCTTCTCTCATCTCTCTTCTGCTTTTTTTAAATCTAAGTTTCCTCTCTCTCTCTCTCTCTCTTTCTATTTCTTTCCTTTATGTTTAAGAAGGAAAGAAGTTCGTAAGATTTTTACGCCTTGGTCGCGAGCTGTACGCCGTACTTATATTTTAACTGCGTGTGCGTCGTGCGAGGAGGAGAAAATGGTGTCGGTTAGATTTGAAAGGAAACAAAGACATGTGTTGGGAGATTTCTGAAATTTGAAAACCGAGAACGGAAGAAGGAGTGTGCGGCGCTTATTATGACGCTCGAGCATTGGGGGTATCAGTCCCGCGCAAACGAATCTTCGAGCGACGCTGGAGAATACTATCGGCGATACGCGCGGCAACCATCCGAGAAGAGCGTTACCCCCAGCGATTGTTTGACTAGCGTAGCCTTGAACAAAATGCGCGCAAAAAAAAGGAATCTCTCTCGTTCTTTTCTGCGAAAAAAAAAGAGAGAAGTGTCGTCACGCAAAAACGAGAGGAGACGAGAAAAAAAGGGCCAACGACGGGGTACGTACCGCTTTATCTACTTGCACCGCAACCGTCGTCGTCGTCTTCGGCAAGACCGAAGTGACAAAGTTCGCGGAAACGACCGGGTCAAAGCTCTTCTTCACCGGGTTCACCACCACGCACTTCACCGAGTGCCCGCCGCCAAGCTTCTTCGCGTACGCCAAAGACGCCTTCACGTCGCCCCCAGCCTTCCCATCAATGGCAACACCAACCGTCTCCCCAGCGCCAACACCGTCCACCGCAGCAATTTGATACGCGTCCATTTTCATCGTCGTCTTCGCGGAGTACATGACATCGCCAACCTTGCACTGCGCGGCAAACGACGTCGCGCCGATACCGCCGGCTTTCGAAATCGCAGTCTCAACCCCAATGGCCCCCGGACCGGAAACGTAGCACGCGGACAACGTCCCTTTCAATTGCTTCGTGATTTCACTCTTCACGCCAACTTGGCCAATCAACGTCGAGTTGGATAACTTCAAGCCGTCCAACGGGTTGGACAAAGACGAAATCGTCGCTTGCGTCGTCGAATCCTTCGCCGCGTACTTCACCGACCCTTTGGCGAAACCCGACTTGGCGAGCTCGACTTCGCCCGTGATCGCGTCCACGACGTACGAGGTCGTCAACGTCCCGGTCGGGCTGTCGGCGCCTTTAATCGTCGCAGAGACCGACTGTTTTAGTTTTATTTTGTTCGTTTTTGAGAAGAGAAGAGAGAGAGCGGCGCGCGCGGTCAGTCTTTTTCTTCCCACGAAGAAGAGAGAGAGGAAAGCGAGTCTTTCCAGGGCTAAAAACCACGTTTTGGGG
>Ga0255769_10005310_pt1 | contig 12182 bp, 23 predicted proteins | sample 041ome_9_FD_179637 | JGI IMG/M metagenome (GOLD analysis project Ga0255769, IMG submission 179637) | Coastal salt marsh microbial communities from the Groves Creek Marsh, Skidaway Island, Georgia - 041413US metaG (version 2) | ecosystem: Environmental > Aquatic > Marine > Intertidal zone > Salt... | reverse complement strand
CAAAAAGAAAGTGGTTCTGGTTTAGGATTAAATATTTGTATTGCAATCCTAAAAGAACATGGTTTTAAAATAACAGCAGAAAAAAGTAACCCTGGAACAAAATTAAGGATAAAATTAAAATGAGCAATATGATTAACTCAATTTTATTAGTGGATGATGAGGATTTATTCCACTTGGTATTTGAAGATGCGTGTAGTATCTTAGATATAACTCTTTCATTAGAGGCACTCAACTCTTCGGATGAGGCAGATAGGAAATTCAAAGAATGGTTTCCAGATGATATAAATCATGAAAGGCCCGAATGTGTATTCGTTGATTTAAATATCATTGGTTCATCATTTGATGGTATTGAATTGATTCGTAAAATTAATACTGATTATGGTAACGGATGTGTTATTGGTATCATATCATCATCAGATGATACTCAGGAGATTGAAAAAGCCAAAGCAGCCGGGGCTCAATTCTGGTTAGTAAAATCAGATGATATCGAACCACGATTAGAAGAATTTAGAGAAGATTATCAGGGGTATAAGGATAAAACAAACCCATTTAAAGTATACAAATAAAATGATAAAGAAATTAGGACATATATTAACATATCACGATTCAGAACCAACTGAGGTTCTGCAAGGATTGATATGGCTTATATTTGCACCTGTTGTATTAGAAGCAGAGTTCTTTCCTAATTTATGGTATGTTGCAATCATTAGTGCTTTAATTGGGTATGGTACTCTACATTCGGTTGTTTATAGTAGTTTAGAACGAAGAAGAGTGTTTGGGTATTTGTATGGCGGTATGGCAATACTATTTGTTCTTATACACTTTACAGCAGATGTTAATTGGACTCCTATGAATTGGGGGTGGGTTGTAATAGCAATTAGTGCATTAAGTAATATCAGAAGAATCACCCGAAAAATCGAATCACAAAAAAGTGATAAAGAACAACAAGATATCACTAAGATGTACAGAGAAGAATTGGAAGAGAAGATTGAAAAACTTCAAAAAGAAAATTTCAATATGAGATTAGAACAAATCAAATTGAAAGAGTTAATGAATGAAAAGTAAGTTATGGATGCAAAGAAGATATGTAGAGATGAATTACTAAAATTAGCTAAAGAAAAAAAGATATACTTAGAAGGTAATATCTTAAAAGTTTTAAAAGCTGAAAGTAATGATACTGAATTTATAGAATATTTAAAGACCTGTAAGGATAGGGATGTAGAATCTCGTAGAAAAAGATTACAGGTAACTAAACAGGTTCAGAAACAAAACAAAGAGTTAGAATCCGCTGCTAAAGAAAATGTTAGGGTTAATAAACAATTAGAAAAAGCCCTTAACGAAGCAATAAATTCCGCAGAACAATCAAAGAAATCTAAAGAGGATGCTGAGAAAGCTAGAGAAGAAGCCGATAGATTGAGGTATAAAGCAGAACAGGCAAAAGAACTTGCAGAAACCGACCTTTCTTTACTTCAAAAGAAAACACAAACCGAATTGATGGGTAACATTGTAAGAGTTGCTCTATGGGTTATTATGGGTGTTGGTTTAATCACAACTGGATTATACATATTTGTATTACTATTTGGGCATGATTCTAAAATCATAGAATCAACCTGGTCAAATCTATTTGGTATCTTATTAACCAATTCATTCAGTATTATTGGTACTATTATGGGTGTTAAACACGCAACTCAAACTGATAAAAAATAATTCTATATTTATATTAAACAAAACATTTTAATATTTATAGGTATGATAAGAGAATATAGTTGGAAAGATTGGATTAGTAATCCCAAAAACAAAGAACTTTATAATAAAGATATGAACGAGGGGTTACGTCAATTCCAATTGGAAAAACAACGTAGAGATAAAATTGCTAAAGCGGCTGCATTTAATCTAAGGGGATTATAATGGGTAAAAAGATAAATGAAAAAATGATGGTAAGTAGACGGGTGTTAAAAAAACAGGCCGTTAAAACTATTAAAGACCCAATTAGTGCTGGTGATGATGTAAAAGCAAAATTAGGTGGGCCGGTAAAAGATAAGATGGTTAATAAGTTAACCGACTTTTTGGTTTATTTGTACAATAAGTATGAAAAGGCCGATGTAATAGAAAGATATAAATCAGAAATCAAATCAATTATTCGTGAAGAGATTAAGACTGTTAGTAAGCAGTTAAAAGAAGTTGATGATTCGCAAGTCCCGATGGCATACTCATCACTCGAAAGAGCTAAGAAGTATTCGGAAGGAATCTATAAGAAGATGAAGGAGAGAGATGTTCAGGATGTTGATGGTTGGGTATTTGCAAAAATTACTCTCGCAGAAGATTATTTGAAATCGGTTTATAGCTATTTAGATGGTAAAGATGGGTTAGATGACAAACCGAATACACCCGATGATGTGGAGTAATTGATGCCTAATTTGAGTAGGAAAAATATGCCACAAGTTAAAACCCAAGATTTGGGTAAGGCCTTAGATATGGTTGCTGATAAAGTGAGAGTAACCAAAGAAACTATTCCTGCATCAAAGTTAAAGAAATCACAAAAAGAACTCTACAAAGATAAAGTAAAGGGTATTGCAAATAGATTCAATTCACCTAAAGATATGAAACCTTTGATTATATCGAAGGATAATCATATTGTAGATGGTCACCACAGATGGGCTGCTGCTATATATAAATGGGGTGAGGATGTAAAGATTCCAGTACATAGAATCAATCTAACGATAGATAACGCAATCAAATTATATAAACATATCGCAGATACTATTAATGAAGTTATGTCTATTGCCGCCAGAAGAAAGTTGGCTCGTAAATCTAAATCCAAACTTAGAAGGGGGATGAAGAAACGTATCAAAAAAATGAAAAAGAAACGGTCTAATTCAGATTTACAGAAAGCAGCTATCAGAAAAGCTAAAACTATATTGATGCAGAAAATGATGAAGAAGGCTCCTGCTGATATGACTATGGCGGATAAGGTTAAGTTTTCGAAAAAACTGAAACCAGGTAAGATACAGAAGGTAGCAAGAAAGATACTCCCTAAGTTAAAACAAGCCGAATCTGATAGAGTAAAGAAGATGAAGGCCAGAAACACTCAGAAGAATGAAGCAATCACAATTCCAATTGAGATTGGTGATACTGTGTTGGGTGGTAAGTTCAAAAACAAAAGAATTGTAGTAAAATCAATCGATAAGAATGAAAAGGGTGATATTACAATTAATGGTAAACCATTACTTAAATTCAGATTGGTAAACGAAGCAAACGCAGTAAGTGGTGGTAAAGTACATAAATTCATAACTGGAAAGAATCTCACATTTAAGGGTAAGAAGTATCCAAACTTATATTTTGAAGTACTGAGGATTGATAACAAATCCAAATTAGTTACTTTAAAAATATTATCACCAAAGGAATTATTTGGTAAAGAATTAGATGTACCATTCAAAACCATCAGAAGAGGCCCGTTCTTAAAGACAGATACAAGTGGGTTAGGTGAATCAACAATCAACGAAATCCCAATGGGAGACCTTCAGAAGATTGACCAATTCGCAGATAAGAAACTCAACCCAGTTGATGTAGTCCTAACCGACAAACATTTCTTTGATAGATTAAACGACCCTCGTAATGGTAAGGAAATCTCACAAGCAGAACTTATTGGATTCTTTAAGAGATTATCAAAGAAAAGAAAAGAGTTTGTTGAGTTTCTAAACCAATACAACTCATTGGTGGCAGTAGATGATAGAACGAACATCAACATTCCATTTATGAAACAGGCGAATAAGGCAATCGCTAAAACCATAATGAGGAAAAAAGATTTCAAAAGTTCTGATAAAAAGTTGGATATTTAAGAAAAAATTCGTATATTAGTAATGAAGTTAAAAGATTTAATATTAGAAGGAATGTACGATAAACTGACAGGTCAGATAAACAAAGATGTGTTCAAAACTCTGAAGAATGCTATCAAAGGTAGTGGTACTCAAGAGAAACCTAAGAAGTTTAAAGGGTATGAGGTTCGTAAAGACCCAATGCCAATGGTAGGTACGATGCAAGATATGTTCGAATCGGAAAAAAGAGCATTGTATGTTGGTGATTATTCAGATAGTGTTAGTGGTGTTGAGGTTGAAGTAGAACTTAAAGTAGCAGTAACGGAAGATGGTGTAGAGCCAGGTAAGTTTTTCATTGATGGTTCTGCTGAAGCAGATTCAGATTTCCCATCATTGGAAGTAAATATTGGTATTCATCCTGATGATGTAAATGGTAGTGTATTCTCAAAAATACAACCTGTACTCAGAGATTTGGTAAGACATGAAATCGAACACTTAACACATGGTAAGGATTCGGCCGCTGAAAAATCTGGTAAGAGAATGAGAGGTGATTTGGCAATGAGAAAGAAGATTCGTTCTAATCCTAAGATATACTACAAATACTTCTTATTACCAAAAGAGGTAGATGCAAATATACATGGGTTGTACTCTAAAGCTAAAACACTTAAACAACCATATCAAAAAGTGGTTGATGATTACTTAGATTCACTTGTTGATGATGGTGTAATTACAACTGAGAAGAGAAAAGAAATTTATAAGAAATGGAAGAACCGAATCCCAAAGATTGGTGGAATTCCTAAATTGAAGTAATGATGGATAAGACTAAATTTATATCAGAAGTTTTCAAAGAAGAAATTCAGATACTAAAAGAAGGTAAAGTTCTTAGAGTGTTTGATTTTGATGATACTTTGGCAACAACGGTATCTTACATCTATGTAAAACACAAAGATGGTAGTGAAACTAAGTTAGACCCTGCAAAATACGCTAAGTACGATGAGAAGCCAGGTGATGAATATGATTTCAGAGATTTCAATAGAAAACTAAACAATCCAAAGGTAATCAAAAAGAACTTCAAATTACTTCAACAAATGTTAGATAACCCAAGTAAAAAGGTAACAATTCTAACTGCACGAAAGCTAGCATTTCCAGTCCGTAAATTCTTCAAAGATGAGTATGGGATGGATGTTTATGTTGTAGCATTAGGAAGTAACAATCCAAAAGATAAAGCAGATTGGATTGAGAAACACATTAAAAAAGGATATACTGATATTGCGTTTATGGATGATTCATCTAAAAACATCAAAGCAGTTGATAGATTAAAATCAAAATATCCAGATATTCGTATTAAAACCCACTTAGTTAGAGAACAAATTGAAGAAGATGTTCAAAAATACGTTAATAAAATAATTCACTAAATTTAAAATCATATTTATAATCAAATGAACTACGAAAAAGAAGTAATGGTAAACACATACGAAATCTTAACAAAGAAAGATTTTAAATGGAGTTATGAGTTTAAACACAGTATGAAAATTCAAATGATAAATCTATTGTTAGAATATTTTACTGATATTGAACACTATGAGAAATGTGCTAAACTCGCTACCATACTTAAAAAGTTGGAGAATATGAATGAAAATATTAGTGAAACTATTATCACCGGAAGTGAAAACACTTAATGGTTGGATAGTATACGTTATGGATGATAACGATAACCCAATAGAAGCTGAGGTTTGTGAATTGGAATCGTTGGTTGAAACTGTAAGAGGTTTTGAATCGAAATATAAAATATGAAACTATTTATATTAAATGATGATGTAAATTCTTTTGAACACGTTACAAGTTGTATTCAAAGGTATTTAAATTATCCATACTTACAGGCAGTATCAATAGCAAACATTGTACACAATAGTGGTAAATGTGAGGTAAAAGATTCTGATGATGAGGAAATGATTAAAATATTATATCAGAGTATGGTTAAGGAAGGTTTACATCTCAGAATAGAAGGATAAAATTATGAGTAAGTCAAAAGGATTAGGTGATGATATCAAAAAAGTAACTTCAGCAGTTAAGTTAGATATCTTAGCTGAGAAAGTAGCGAAAGCTGTTGGTAAATCAGATTGCGGCTGTGCTAAAAGACAAGAGAAACTCAATAAAATGTTCCCATACGGAGATAAAAAATGAATTTAAGAGAGTTTATACAATCTGAAATATTAAACGCACTATCAGAAGATTATGATTTAGACCAGGCATTCAACGATGCCGAACCTGTTGAAGAGGGTGTAATGAGTGAGTTGGATATTTTGGCTAAAGAGGCAAAGGATTTAAAGTCATTTATAAAAACTGTATATAAAGAATTCGATAACTTACCAAAGAATAGAGAAACTTTGAATTGGTTGGAAGATACTTACAAAAATTCAATAGATGAGTCTATCAATGAAATGGATGTGAATGACCCAATCTTAGTAAAACTTAGAGCAGCACAAATGAAAAGAAACAAAGATGCGGCTAAAAAGATTGAAAAACAAAAGAAAATTAATCCTGATTATAAAGCACTCAAAAACGCTCCAAAGATTAAAGCACTTAAAAAGAAGAGAGCTGAAATAATGAGAGATATGGAGCAAGAAGCCGAACCAGAGGGTGGTAAGATTGCAGATAGATATGGTAAACTTCTAAATAAGATTGATAACGATATCATCAAATTAGGTGGTAATCCAATGAGTGAATCAGTAAACGAAGAATCTGAACTTGCGTATCTACTTAGAAGAATGGCAGACGTAGGTGGTGCTGAAGCAGACGAGTTTTTATCTAACAACAAGGTTTCTTTATACAAAATAAAATTAGCACTTAGAAATAACGACTTTACTAAATATGATTTAAGAGATGTTATTCAAGGTAAAGCTGCAAGGTCCATCAAGAAAAAAGTGATGAGACATATCAAAGAGTCAGTAAACGAAGAACAATTAGATGAAAAACTAATAACATTCTCAAACAGAGCACCTTACGGACAGATAGTATTTATGGCAGGTGGTGCTGGTTCTGGTAAAGGATTCGCAATTAGTAACTTTATTGATTCTGCAGGATTCAAAGTAAGAGATGTTGATGAGATGAAAACTGCAGTTGGTAAGTTAGACCAATTGGGTAAATTCTCAGTAGATGCGTGGTATAAAAAGTACTCAGATAAACTATCAGAAAAAGATAGAGCTCACGTTGAAGAGTTTGTTGTGGGTAAAGGTATGAGTATCGCTGATGTTGCTGATGATTTAAAAAATCCAAATAATGTAATGTCATTACACCTAATTGTGGATGCAATGGGATTGAAAGATAAGTGGTTGATTAGTATGTTGAGTGGAAAGAACAACAAAGAAACTCTACCAAATCTACTATTTGATATTACGGCAAAGAAAGTTAGTTCAATCACATCTGTACTAAACCCATTGATTAATGCAGGGTACGACGCTAACAACATTCACTTGATTTGGGTATTAACTGATTATCATTTAGCCGTATCAAATAATAAAGGTAGAGATAGGGTTGTTCCCGATGATATTCTATTAGGTACACATGAAGGTGCTGCAAAAACAATTTGGAGTATCCTTACAAAAGGTTTACCAAAAGGGTTAAATGGTAGAATCGATGTAATCCTAAACAATAGAGAGAATACAGTAACTTATAAGGATTCCAAAGGAAATGAAATGAAAGGTGCTGTAAAAGGATTTTTATCATTACCTGTTAAGAAACAGGGCGGTGGTGTATTACCTGAAAAAGTATGGAAGAAATTACTATACAAATGGATATCAGATAACGGTCCTAAGACTGTGGACTTAAGTAAACCTTTAGATAGACAAATAAGGAAATAAAATGGCAAGAATTACATCAAATTCAATAGAATCTAAGAGCAAAAAACGTAAAGGTAGACACTCTAAGAAGAAAAGTTCAAACAATAAACACTCTAAACACTATAAAAAGAAATATAGAGGACAGGGTAGGTAATCAAACTTAACGATTTCTTAACATTAAAAGCTTGGTAATACCAGGCTTTTTTTGTATCTTTACTATGTAAAAGAGAGATAAGTTATGAATTATTTAGTTGACCCACAGAGTTTAGTTTTTAGAGCCAAAAGTAGAATCGCTGGATTCTCTGAAATGGTTAAAAATGAAGAAATTCCACAATGGGATTTATTAGAAATTGCAATGGAAGTTGCTGAAGAATGGACACATGGTTGGGATGCAGACCAGGGGTTTGGTTCTTCTGATGGAACTTATATGTTGAAAGATTTCATTGATAATGTGATTTGGAAATATGCTGGTGGTAAGTTTGAAACCAAATTTACTCCATCATTATCAGTAGTTGAGTATTCAGAAGCTGAACACCACAATATGGTTCAGAAAATGGAAAGTGGAATTTAACATAAACTTAACATAAAAAGTTTGGTAATATCAAATAATTGTATTATATTAGTACTGTAAGATTGAGAGATAAAAGTTATGAGTAAAAAGTTTAAATTTGAGTTAGAAGGTATGATGTTTGAGTTGGGAATCAAATTCCTAAATAGAGTAGATTACTATGGTAATCCACTTGAAAAACCTATCATCAATATGAATCACGTTGCAACTGCTAATGTGGTTAAACAATACGTTAAAAAGAAATACCCAAATGTTGTGGTAAGTTCTTCATCTGATTCGTTCTCTATGGGTAACTCAGTTAGTATTTACATCTCAGACGAGTATGGTAGAGAGGTTGATAATGATATCATCTCAGATGTTCAGGCATTTGGTTCTCAGTTCGTTTACGGAAAGTTCAATGGGATGATTGATATGTACGAATATAGTGGTAAAGATGTTAAGAGTGATAATGGTACTGATATCAAAGCCGGTACTAAGTACTTATCAGTTAACAACCGACCAAAACACTCATCACTTCCTGATGTAATTCGTATGTTGGTAGATATGACAACTACCGAAAACTATGTGTTTGGTAAGTTAAATATCACCGAAGCAATTGAGAAGGCTAAATCATTCGGTGCTACTGAAAACAACATCAACAAAGCCCTTCAATTAATTTAACGATAATTTAACAATAAAATTTGGATATTACAGATATTATTCGTATATTAGTACTGTAATAAGAGAGATAGTTATGAAGCAAAAAACAATTTTCAGCGATATTGATGGTACTTTAGTTCATCAGGTTCAATTCGAAAACATTGACCCATTCAACTCTAAAGCATTACCAGGTGTTGTTGAAACATTCACCCGATTGTTCAAAGAAGGACACCATATCGTTCTAACAACCGCACGACCTGAGTATCTACGAGATACTACTATTCAGGAGATGGATTTGTTAGGAATCCCATTCCACCAATTGGTGATGGGTATCGGCCGAGCCGAACGTGTTCTTATCAACAACAAAAGTTTGAAAGACCCGAATGAAGTTCGTGCTACTGCAATTGAGGTTGAAAAGAATGGTGGTATAGAAGGTTACGGATTGTAATGAAAACAATTGTAGTACATACACCAAAGAGGTGTAGGAAACCCAAAATGGATATATTCGATGACCATATAGATAAGGTTAACAATCCACGTTCTAAAAAGTACCTACCCGAAGATACAAACATCCACGCAATGGGTATGGGTGGTGATGGGTTAATTGCATACTATAAAGAAAAGTTCTTTGGTATCAAACGAACACAAATAGTAAAACCTACATCTGTTAAGAAGGTAGTTAAGAAAAAAGAATCAGTCAATAAATCTGATTTAAAGAAAGCTATAAAGAAACAAAAGCAATTCCTAAACGGAAAAGTTGATAAATCTTTTTGGTAATCTCAAAAATAATTTGTATATTTGTATTATGAGTTTAACTAAACGTTGGATAGAAGAAGAAAAATTAAAAGGTAATGATGTACTTCATCCTGAGAATCAACAATCGGATGATGAGTATCAGTATGAAGAATGGTGTTATTACTCAGGTTTACCATCACCAAAAGCATACAGTGAACCCGAAGAAGAAAATAAAGAATGAGAGAATTGATTATGGGTATGGGCCTAATATTTGTAGGCCAAATGTTGATTTGGTATCAAACCAATGGACAATTTGTATGGAAATGGTTTAAAGACCACCCACTACTTCTTGCCATTGGATTTGGTACTATAATCTCATATTTACTAATTTGGGGTACTCGTTATACAGTATCCTACTTTGATGGATTACTATGGCCAGGCAGATTCATAGCATTTGGAATGGGTATCATTTCATTTACGTTTTTAACATGGGGTTATATGGGTGAGGGTATCACCACAAAAACATTAGTATCGTTGATATTGGCAGTATCATTAGTTTGTATTCAGATATTATGGAAATAGAAAAAATTAGAAATCTAAGAGAATCTATTAAAATGCAACAAATCCATATGGTTAACCATATTTGGGATATTATATGGAAAAGTGGAGATACAAAAGGTATCCCACAATGGCGAGATAGAAACAGATTACACAAATTAGATGTGAAATTAAAAAAAGAATCATATTTATTATCGTACAAAGACTTCCAATTTTTGGATAGTATGTACCAAAAGTATATAAGAATTTAAGTTATATGAAAATGAAAACAGTTACAAATACACTTTTAGGTGCACTTTTAGGTGTATCTTTAGCCATCTCATTGGCAATCATCGCAGCATTGATTTTCACAACACCAGTATGGTTGATTTGGAATCTTGTAGTAGTAGATGTATTTAATGCACCACATTTATCGTTTTTTGATACACTATGGATTATGTTAATGATTCGATTTATTATTCCAGCCGAAACCAAAACAAAAGAGAAGAGTTAAGATGAAGAAGGGTGATATCATGCCAAACGGGTTTGTGTTGGGTAAGGGGAGAACTCCATTGAACCTTACTGAAGCGCAGATTCGCTATGCGATGAAGAACTCTAAATCAAATAGTGGTGCAGCAAGATTCTTAAATGTATCCCTTACTACATATGAAAAGTACGCCAGAAGATACATTGATGAAGAGAGTGGAAAAGATTTATGGGATTTACAAAAGAACAAAAGAGGTAAAGGTGTAAATAAACCATACAATGTTACAAAGGGTAAATTTGCACTTAAAGATATCTTAGAAGGTAAATACCCAAAGTATTCAGTACACCAACTGAAAAATAGATTGATAAACAACGCAGATAAAGTAGATTTTAAAACGTGTTGTCATAATTGTGGGTATGAAGAGAAGAGAATCACCGATGATAAGATACCATTGATATTAGACCATATTGATGATGATTGGACAAACCATCTCAGAGAAAATCTGAGATTCTTATGTTACAATTGTTTTCATAATCTAAAGGGAAATATCAGAGGTGGACAACCACAATGGAGAGTAGAGCAAGTACAAAAAGCAAAAGAAACTATAAAACGTAAAAACAACAAAAAAGAGGAATAAGTTATGGGTAAAGAAATCTTTCACGGAAAAGAGAGTAGAGAGAAACTTCTGAATGGAGTTAATCAATTGGCAGATGCCGTTAAGGTTACATTAGGGCCAAGAGGTAGAAATGTAATCATTGAAAAAGAAGGTACACCACATATTACAAAAGATGGGGTTACCGTAGCAAAATCTATTGAGTTCTCAGATTCATCAATGAATTTGGGTGCACAAATTATCAAAGAAGCATCACAACAAACTGCGGATAATGCAGGTGATGGAACTACAACTTCAACTGTGTTGGCTCAACACATTTTCAACGAAGGTATGAGAGCAGTTGAAAGTGGTGCAAATCCAATCGAATTGTATAGAGGTATGCAGATTGCAGTAAAAGATATTGTAGATTCTTTGGTAAAAAATGTATCATTGAGTGTAAAAACAAATGAGGCAATCAAAAACATCGCAACCATTTCAGCAAATGGGGATGAAGAAATCGGTGGGATTATCGCAGAGGCAATTCATCAGGTTGGTAATGATGGTGTAGTTACTGTTGAAGAAGGTAACAACAATGAAACCACATTAGAGATTGTTGAAGGGTTAGAGTTTGATAAGGGGTATCTATCTCACTTCTTTATGAATAATCAAGCTAAATTAGCATCAATCCTAAGTGAACCACAAATCTTATTGTTCGATGGTTCAATTAACAATATGGATGATATCATTGGTATTTTGGAAAAAGCATCAATGAGTAATAAACCGATTGTAATCATTGCCCACGATGTACAAGGTGATGCACTGGCATCTATGGTTGTGAACTCCGCAAGAGGTACATTACAATGTTTGGCTGTAAAGGCACCTGGTTTTGGTGGAGAACGAACTGAGATTATGAAGGATATGGCGGCACTAACAGGCGCAACTCTAATCACATCTGAATTAGGGTTAACAT
>Ga0255769_10005302_pt1 | contig 12193 bp, 10 predicted proteins | sample 041ome_9_FD_179637 | JGI IMG/M metagenome (GOLD analysis project Ga0255769, IMG submission 179637) | Coastal salt marsh microbial communities from the Groves Creek Marsh, Skidaway Island, Georgia - 041413US metaG (version 2) | ecosystem: Environmental > Aquatic > Marine > Intertidal zone > Salt... | reverse complement strand
AGTTGATCAAATTTTTGTTCCATTTCTTTTGAAAATGAATTTCCTTCTATATAAATCCCGTTTAAATTTTTAACCTCTTTTAAATTCGCCCATTTAATAATTACTTCTCCTGCTTTATCCGTAATCCCACATTCAACAAAAGCAATCACTGAGGTTTCTTTTGGAATTTGGTTAAGAATTGCAATCACTCCTTCATCCTTTAAATTATCATTAAAACTCATGCTAATAGTATGTAATTTTGGTCCATCATTTAAATCAGTTTTTTTATTCATTTATAATTTTAATAGTATTAAATAGAACCATAGGTATTAATTTTAGAGCATAAAAGTATCTTTTTGTAAAAATAAATGGATTAAAAATTATTCTTACAAACCATCCTAAATGAAACTTATCTATAAAACTATTTATTGGAGCTTGATTTCCTGTGAAAAAAGAAATTGCTCCTCCGGTACATAAAATTAATGTTTTTCTTTTTAATTTTTTGTTTAATTCGAAAGCTAATATTTCTTGTATACCACCTCCAATATTAGTCAAAACAAAATCAGGTTTAGTTTTATTTATTTGTTTTATTAATTTTTTATCTGATAAATTTTTGGGATTATATTTTGGTGCAATATAACTATATATTTTTTTTAAACCAAGTTTTTTTAAAAATTTTTTATTTGATTTTGAATTATTTATATTTGGATCAATACAAAAAATTGATTTATTTTTATTCAATTTTAAGAAATCCAAAAAAAAAAATAAAAATTCATACCCTGAAAATTTTGATACTTTAACATTTTTGAAAATTCTTAATAGTAAAACAAAAAACCCACTGTCAAAAAATACATAATTTGCATTTCTCAATGAATTATAATATTCCTTACTAGAATTTATCGATGCAATTCCTGGGCCACTAGGAAATACAAAGAGACCTTTTTTTGTTATAATTTTTTTAAAATTTTTATGATCCAAATTATTAAAAATTATATCTTTGAATATAATTTTTTTAATCATTTTGATTTTTATAAATTAGCTTTTGCATAAATTATTTAACTTAAGTATTTACAAAAATAATATTATTTTCATATTATTTATATGATAAAAATTGAATATACTCATATTTTGCTATAGTGAATTAATAAATTTATAAATGAATATTATAGGTATAAACGCATTTCATGCAGATTCTTCAGCATGTTTGATAATAGATGGAAAGCTTATTTCTGCTGTTGAAGAAGAAAGATTCAATAAATAATTTAATTATTTATTGGTAATGAAGGTTTGGTAATTGATCAAAAGCTCCTATAAACTGTAGAAGAGACTTTAAATTATTTTACAATAAATAAAATAAATTTATTGGTCTCTGGTAAGTAAGTTATAAAACGAAACTAAAAGTATGGTTTACTACAGAAACTAATGAAAATTTTCAAAAAAAATTTTTTTTATTTTAAAAATTTAATAAAACGAAATAAAAAATTTTATAATTATATTTGAAAGTCTATTGTAAAACTGAAAGAATTTAACATGTTTTTTAAACTTTTGTTTTCAGATGTTAAATATCTGAAACCATTAGAATTAAAAAAAAAATATAAATCTCAGTATGGTCAGGATTATTATTTAGAACAATTAGGTCTCATAAAAAGAAATAATTTTTATATCGAGGTTGGCTCAAACCATCCAATTATTAACTCTAATTCATTTTATCTTGAAAAATATTTAAACTGTAGAGGAATATCTATAGACGCTATAGATTTTAGTTTAGAATATAAAAAATATAGACCTAATGCTAAATTTATCCATGGATTAGTTGACAAAAAAAAGGGATATAGAAAATTTTATCATACATATGATTTAACAGGTTGGGAAAACCAGCTTAGTTCAGTTACTACCAAAATGATTAGAAATGTTCCAAACTTAAAATACAGAGTGAAAAAAATAAAAACTTTTCCACTTAAAGAAATTTTAAACAAAAAAAAAATTAATCTGTTAATGATAGATGTTGAAGGTTACGAGTTAAATGTCATTAAATCTATTAATTTAAAAAAATGTATGCCTGAAGTTATTTTAATTGAAAATAATGGTCATTTTTTTCCTAGGAAAAAACTTCAAGATTATATGATTAATAATGGTTATAAATTATATGCAAGAATTGGTATAACAGATGATTTGTACATTAAAGAAAATCAATAAAACACTTTACTAATTAATCTTAAAATTTTATTTAAAAAACTTCTACTTTTATTTCTTTTTAATAAAAATGGTTTATCTTTTAAATGTTTCCAAAAAATTTTATTATTTTTTAAAACAAATTCCAATTCATCAGAGCAAGAAAGTGATTTTACTTTATTTAATTTACATATAATCGAAAAGAAGCTTTGATCATGTCTATTTGATATAAAATCTTGATGGTTTAGACTTTTTGATGGTGTGTCATCAATCAAATTTTCATTTCTCATTTCCTTTTCCCACTCATGAATAATTTTGTAAGATTTCTTATTATTTTTGAAAAAGAAAATACCAGACAATATTTGAAAATCTTTTGATATTGAAGAATTTAAATTGAGTTTAAATTTTTTAAAGATATCAGATTTAGTAAATTGATATTCTCTATACACTTGAATCTTAAATAAGTTACTTTTAATTTTTAATGATGGTTTATATTTAAATGTTAAAAAATTTTCCTTATTAACTATTTTTAAATAATTTTTTAAATTTTTCTTTCCATTTAAATTAATTTCTGTTCCAACATCCATGTACTGAATGATTGCATTTTTTGGCAATGATTTGCTAAATTTTTTTATTATATAAGGCTTCCAGCACCAATATCCGTATCCTCTTAAATCAAATTTTGTAATACGACTTTTAATCCTTTTTTTTAAACTTATAGATAAATCATTGACACCAAATACTTTTATATTATCGTAAATATTTAAAGCTTTTGCATTTTTAATGAAATTTGATCTTGCTTTTGCTAAATCTGGTGATGCAAATGAGCACAAATAAATTTTAGATTTCATGCTTTTTGTTTTATCTCAGTTATATTTTTATAATATAAAATAATAATATGTTGAAGAATAATCATTTTTTTAAAACATCTATAGGTAATTTACTTTATGTTTTTTCATCAGCATTATCTATTTTTTTAATCATACCTATTTTTTTATCTAGTTGGGGGGCTGCCAAATATGGAGAATGGTTAACTATTTTTTTTTTTACAAACAGTATATCTTTTATTTTTCAAGGCAAAATAAATGTAGACTCAAATTACATCTCTTCCATAAATTTCAATACTCAAAAACTAATTATTTATTTTAAAAAAACTTTATTAGTTCAATTAAAACAACTTTTTATAATTTACTTGATCATTTTATTATTATTTTTTTTTGAAAATTTATTTTTCAAAACTTTTTTTAATGAAATAAATAATTATAAATTAATTATCTCAATATTGATGATGTCATCAATTATAAATTTATTTCAAATAAATTATTTATCAATTTATAGAGCAAAACAAAAATCAGATATTTTTTTTAAATTGATTTCATTAAAACAATTATGGAATTTTATAAATATTTTTTTGTTTTTAAAAATTTTTAAATTTGATGTGTTGGAAATATCAATTAGTATATTAATATTAGAATTAATTTTTTTATTAATAATAAATAATTATTATTTTTTACTATTTAGTAAAGAAAAGGTTTTTTTTTATAACAAAATCAATTCAAATAAGAATATTGATTTAAATGTTAAAAAAATACAGATGACTATGTTTGTGTTTTCTGAAATGACTTTCAACAATTTACTACCTGTTTTATTGGGTATTTTTTTTACAACTACTTATGTTTCATCGTTTCATATTCATTTACAATTATCAAAAATTCCAAGACTTGTAACAATGACAATTAATGAGGCATTCAGAAATGTAATGGGTCCTCTTAAAGAAAATCAAAAGGAGGGGAAGTATATTTATAACTCAGTTATGATTTTAGTTGCTATCAATTTTTGGTCGTTTGTTTTATTTTCAATCTTAATTTTTTTTACAGGTGAATACATTTTTAATTTATTAGTAGCAAATAATTTGCAGTATTTGAAAGATTATTTATTTTCAATAGTATTATATTTTTTTTTAGAAAGTTTATGGAGATCAATTTCAACTTATAATTTATCAAAAAATGAACATTCACAAATTTCAAGAAATTACTTTTTTAGCAGTATGTTCACATTATTTTTCGTAATTTTGTTCATAAAAGAAATAAATTTTATGTCCTTTTTTATTTTACAACAGTTTTATATGCTTTTTTGCTCTATATCTTTTTTAAAAACTAAATTTAAAAAAGTTAAATTTTTTAATTTTATTTTCATAGAATTTTTTAAAATTCTATTAAATATACTTGATAAAAAAAATGGAAAATAAATCACAATTTATTTTTTTTTTTTCAATAACACTAAGTATAATTTTATTATTTAATCTTTTTGGTACAAGAGAGGTAAATATTTTATTAGCATTTTTAAATGTATTAACTTTGTTTTACTTATTTTATAAAAGGAAATTAAAAGTTAATGGTATTTTATTAATATTTTTATTACTATTATTTGTTACAACTATTGTAGGTTTTTTTTACAGTAATAAATTTTCTATCTGGCAAATAATTAGGTCACACATATGGTTACCTCTCTCACTTATAATTTTAAAATCAACTTCTGAAATAGTTAAAAATGAAGATGTTTCATTTTTTGAAATAAATAAAATATGTAATTTCATCAAATTTTATACAATTTCTATTTTTATATTGTGTGTGGCGGACATAATTTTCAAAATTAATTTATCTCCAAACATGTTTTATTTATCGGAAAATTCATTGTATACTCGATATTATTATCCTCTTATTGAACCTTTTTTATTCTTTTTACCTATCCTAATTTATAAAAATTATAAATTAACTTCAATATTTCTAATAATTTTAAGTTTTTTGACGGTAACAAAATCGATTATTTTTATCTCTTTGTACTTTTTAATTTTTACATTTTTATTATTAGAAAAAGGTAGTGATCAAAAAAAATTTGCTATTAAAATTTTTGTAATCACTATAATTATATTGTTTACATTATTTATTTTTAAAAGTGAGATATTTTTTGATCGAACTTATAATATTTTAAGTTTTAAATATTCGAGTAGATTTGAGCAAATAAGTGATTTTAAATATTATTTGAATGAAAATGATTTTAAATTAATAAAATTATTTTTTGGAAGTGGTCTTGGTTCACCATACAGATCATTAGATTTGTTTTATATAGAAGATATTTATGTATTAAGATCTTTAGTAAATCTTCAATATGATATTGAAAATGGAATTGTAGCTTTAGTTTTTCACTGTGGTCTTATAGGATCATTTTTTTACATGGCCATATTATTAAATTCTTTCAAAAAATATAAAATTTTTATTTTATTATTTATAATTCCTATATTTGTAGGAACCAGTCCTATAGGTGTAAATCATTTTTTTGAGATGTTTTTTTTAGGTATCTCAATAAATTATTTTATTTATAAAAACAAAAAATTATGAATAAAAAAAAAACTATTTTTTCAATAATTACTGTTTCAAAAGATAATTTTGATGGATTAAACCAAACCTACTCTAGTATTAAAAAAATAAATTTTAAACAATTCGAATGGGTTGTTATTTTAAAAGGAAATTGTAAAAAAAGTATTTCTTTAATCAAAAGTGAAAAAAAAATTCAAAAAAAAATTATTATCAATAAAGACAAAAATTTGTGGGATGCAATGAACATAGGTGTGATAAATTCAATCGGTGAATATTTGATATTCATGAATGCTGGTGATTGTTTTTTAAAAAAAAATATTCTTAATAAAATACAAAAAATTATATTAAAAGAAAGAGCTCCTGATGTAATATATGGAAATACTATTGAAAAAATAAATAACAAAAAAAAATTTAAAAAATCTTTAAACCATAAGTTTATACATTATGGAATGTTTGCAAATCACCAATCCTTTTTTTTTAAAAAAACATGTTTAAAAAAATACAGAAAACCATTTGATTATAAAAAGTTTAAATTTACTGCTGATTATGCTTTAATTGCTAAACTTTATAACTCTAGAAAAATTTTTTTTCAAACCAATCTATATGTGTCAATTTTTTTATTTGGAGGCATGTCATATTCAAAGCAATATTTAACTAAAAGTAGAAAAGAACAAATTTTTATAAAACAAAAAATATTAAATATGAACGTAATGTTAGTTTATTTTATATATTTTATTCAAAAATTATTGTGGTTGATAAGATTGTATTTTAATCCAATTTATAAACTAATAAGATATAAATGAATACAGAACTATTCTTTTTACGTTTAAGAAAAATTTTTGTTGTTTTTACAAATATAAAATATTTTAATTCTTTTTTAAAAGTTGGTATAACTCCATCAATTGAACATCAGAATTTATTTAAAGATTATAAGTTTAATAAACTTATTGATGTAGGTGGAAATATTGGCCAATTCAGTCTATTTGCTTCACAAAAAAATATAAATAAAATTTTAATTTTTGAACCTATTATTTCTTGTACAAAAAAAATTAGAAAAATATTTAAAAATGATAAAAATATTAAAATTTTCAATTATGCATTAGGAAATAAAAAGACTATAAAAAAAATCTATATCACCAATAAAATTGACTCATCATCTTTTTTTAAACCATCTTCACTATTACAAAAAGAGCTTAAAATTCATAGTAATCATACAGAAAAAGTTAAAATATTTAGAGCAGATGAGATTTTAAATAAAGAATTAAAAACTGATAGAATTCTACTTAAAATTGATACACAGGGATATGAATTGGAGGTTCTGAAAGGCTTTGGAAAAAAAATTTCATCTATTTACGCAATTTATTGTGAATGTTCATATATTAAGATGTATCAATGCCAGCCTGTTTTTAAAGATATAGAGCAATATTTAAATAATAAAAATTTTTATTTAGAAAAAATATACAATAAAAGTTTTTTGGGAAATAAAAAATTATTTCAAGCTGATTTTTTATTTTTAAATAAAAATTTATCGACAAAGATTAAATAATCTACATAAAATCTATATAAAAATATTTGAAAAAAATGATAAATAAATCCTTGCCAACCTGAAAGAATACCAAATTTTATTATATTGCAATAAAAATACAGCAGGACAGGTCTTAAGAATATAGGAAATTTATAATATATAAATATTTTATTTTTTTTTGATATTTTTGATAAATCATCATAGTTAAGATTATTTTCTTTCTTTACTAATGAAAAATAATTTTTTTTTTCTCTTTGAGCATAATTTAAATGTTTTTTAATCCACCAAGAAAAACTATTTAAGTTATGATCAATTAAATCATAATTTAAATATTTTATTTTACCTTTAACATAGACCTGCTCATCCATATGAACTATTGGAATTTTACCAAATTTTTTTTTCCAAAGTCTCAGAGTTTTATGTGGTGAGGTTGACCCAAAATTAATTATTTTTCCTAAAAAATTCACTTTTCTATTGAATAAAAATGCTTTGTATTTTTTAGAAAGTTCATCAAAATTATTTAATAAAAAATCACTTAATTCTTTAGTAATTATTTCATCTGCATCGATCCTAAAAATCCAATCACTTGAAAAATTAATTTTTTTTAATGCCCAATTTAATTGATGTGATTGATTGATAAATTTATTTTTAAAAAATTTTACATTTTTGTATTTCTTACATATTTTCTCAGTTCGATCAGATGAATAACTATCAACAACAATAACCTCTGTAAAAATATTTTTTAAATTTGAGATACACCTTCTAATATGTTTTTCTTCATTAAAAGTTAAAATAATACATGAAATTTTAATTTTATTTTTTAAAAGTTTCACTCTTTATTTAATTTTTTTTGAAAAAATATTTTGTACTTCTTGATTTATATCTGTTTTATTTTCAATTGTTTTATTGGAATCTAAAACGTTTATTTGATTATTATTTATATCATTATTAAATACTGATGTAAGCACATTCGAGTCGCTAATAATTTCATTTACTGAATTTATTTTTTTTATAAATTTTGACCTTTGATCATTGTATTTTTCTATTTCATTTTTCATTATTTCAACTTTTTTTCTATTATCTAAAAGTTCACTTGATATTCTTAAATTTTCCTCTTGTAAAATTTTTAATCTTTCAGATTTTTTGTCATTAAAATTTTCTTTAGTAGACTTATAATTATCATCATTATCAATATACCGGGCGTCTTTCTCTTTTTTTTCATTTAATTTTATAATTAGATTTTTTAATTCATTAACATTAGATGATAATTTTCTATTATTTTCAATTGTTTCTAAAATTAACTCTTCTTGATTATTTATTTTTTTTTCTAATTTATTAAATTTTATAATTACTATGTTTAGACTGTTAATTATTTGCTTAGCTGAGTTTGAAAAATATTTAATTGTACCTTTAATAAATATATTTGTTTTATTAAATGCAGATTTTAAAAACATATTATTTAAGTTATTTTTATATGTATTATCAATCTTAACAAATATTTTATCTAAAAATAAGTCAAACTGATTTGGCTCGAAAACAATCAGATCATCCTTGTTAATTACTTTTTCTCTAGAAACAGCAATTCTTTCTTTAAGGTTTGATACATCTTTATTCATACAACCTTAAGTTTAAATTATAATTATTTATTGGTAAATTAAATCTGCAAAAGAATAGTCTAATCTAATTTGATGAACACAATATATTGTTATAATTATACACCTTTATGTTTGAATATTACATAAAAAGTTTTCAAAATGATCAAAAAATCTAAAAGAGGTGTCCAATTATTGAGATACCAAAGATCCATTTCCATTCTTTTCCTCATCAATTCATGCGTAGGTGTTGCTCCTCTTAAACCGTTTACTTGTGCCCAGCCCGTTAAGCCTGGGTTAGATTTATGTCTTTTTAAAAATTCTGGCAAAATACCTGAGTAATAAATATCATGTTCAACCATGTGAGGACGAGGTCCTACTATTGACATATCTCCTTTTAAAACATTAATAAATTGTGGAACTTCATCAATACTAAATTTTCTTATAAAGGCTCCAACTTTTAATAATCTACTGTCTTCTTTTTTAACTTGATTTATTTTATTAAATTTTATGTTTTTTAATGACCTAAGTTTATAGATTTTAAATCTTCTACCATCCCATCCAGTTCTATCCTGCGTAAAAATAATTGGAAAACCATCTTCAATAAAAATTGAGATAATAGAAATAAGTAAAATAGGAGAAAGGATAATTAAAAAAAATATACTTAAAATTTTATCCATTAATATTTTAATAAATAAATTTACACCATAGAATTTTGATGCCTCAAATGTTGAAAATTTATAAACATTATTTATAAGTAACTTGTTAAATTTTAATTTTTTAGAAATATCTACAATTAATAGATCAACTGAAAATTTAACAACATAACTTATCATTTCTTGTAAATTCTTACTTTTGTTATCTAATATCCAAATTTGACCTAAAGCATGATATTCTAAAATAGATCTTATATCGTCTTGAGTATTAAAAATCGGTATTTTAATTTCATTTCTTAATTTATTTATGTTTTGTATATTTTCATCTAATATTAAGCAGCACTTATAAACATAAATTTCATTTTTTTTATCTTTGATAATTTGTAAAATATTTTCATATTTTCCAATTAACATAATATTTTTTTGAATAATATTTTTATTAATTAAATATTTATAAAAAAAATTACAAAGTAATTTAGCTATAATAAGATTTGTAAAAATAAAAATTAAAAGAAAAAGAAAAATTATATTTAAATAAATTTTAATATTAAAAATTTTAGATAAAGATATCACTAGTAGTAAGGATAAAAAAAAATTTATAAGATCTTTTTTTGAAATTAATTTTTTATATGAAAAAAAAGTTTTATTTTTATTCAAAAAAAAATCTAATAAAAAATAAATAAGAGGCAAATAAATAGAAAATTTATAATAAGCTGAATTTTTATAAATTTTATAATTTGAAATATTATAAATAGTATTATTTTCAAGGATAGAAAATGTATATATTGAACAATAAATTATAAAAATTTTAAACAGAGAATAGAAAGCTAAAAAAAGTTTATCATCATTTTGAAAAACTTTTTCTAATCTAAACATATTTTCTTAAGTTTTTGAGTAATACTGAGGAGAATAATTATAATAATAATTATAATAACTATCTTTAGAGGTATCTAAATCATTCAAAACAACTCCATCAATTTTAACACCAACGTTTTGTAACTTTTTCATAGAAGATAAGAAGGTAACATTACGTGAGAAATCTGATCTAATAACAAATAAGTTGTAATCTGACGCTTGCGACAAGATTAATGTGTCTGAAACTGGTTGTACTGGTGGACTATCAATAATTAAATAATCATATTGGGTTTTTAAAAGATCAAAAAATTTTATTATTTGATCTTTGTTTACAATGTCAGACATATCAAACCTTTTTTCACCCGATGTTATTATATTTAACTCTGTGCCTGGAACTTTTAAAATTACAGAGTTTAAATCTGCATCACCTGACATGATATCGCCTAATCCTAATATTTTTCTATCAAATTTGTAAAAACTATTTAGTACGGAAGGTCTCCTTATATCTGCTTCGATGAATAAGACTTTGCTAGATTTTTCAAGTGATAAAGCTAAATTGAATGCAAATGTCGTCTTCCCCTCGCCTGGGTTGCTTGATGTAATTAAATAACTGGAATTTGTATTAAATTTTGATTCTACTGTTGTTCTTGCACCCCTGATTGACTCTGAGAAAATTGATCCAGAGTCTTCAACAAACATTTGTAATATGTGAAATCCTTTCTTTAAATTTTCTACTTTAGGTAAAATTCCAATTTGAGTTAAACCATAATTTTCAAGTGTTTCAGGGGAATTAATAGTTGAGGAATTCATTTCTCTATAAAAAATTAAAGCATACAAACCCATAAAAGATAATATAAAAGTTATAACTAAGTTTTTGGATGGATTAGGTGAAACAGGAATTTTTGGTAAAGATGGAGTTTCAATTACTTTTATTTTAGATACTTGTAAATTTTGTGCTTCATTAGTTTCTTTAACTCTTTGTAAAAATGTTTCATAAAGTTTTTGACTACTCTCTACTTCTCTTACAAACTTCATCATGCCTGCTTCTTTTTCTTCGATCTCTCTTAATTCATCCTTGGCCTTATTCATTTCATCATTGGATAAATTTATAAATGTTTTTAGGTTACTCAATTCAAAAGCTTTTTTTTGAATAGTTTCATCAAGAATTTTTTTTAATTGATTTTCTAAACTTGAATTTTGCTCATAAGCTTGTGATACTTTGGGATGTTTTTCAGTATAAATTAATAATAATGACTCAATGTTACTTTCGTTTGCTGACAGACTATTTTTAATATTTGAAATTTCATCTCTATTATTTAAATCTTCAATGGCAAGAAGAGCGTCAACATCTCCTTCGGCAACTTTTATTGATAACAAATCATTTTGTTGTTCTTGATATTTTTTTTTTGCCTCAAGAATTCTACTAGATATTGATTGTATCTCTTTTATTATAAGTTCCTTAACATCTCCAGTATCTACTAAATCATTTTCCCTTTTGTATAATGCAAGCTTTTCATCAGCTTCATCCATCTGTAATGTTAATTCTTTCAACCTCTCTGTGATTTTTGTATTGGCATAATTTGTAATTTGAATTTTACTGTCTATTTCGTACCTCTGATAAGAGTCTATTATGTTTTTTAAAGCTAATTGAGAAATCTTTGGATTATTTGATATAAAAGATAATTGCAAAACATCACTTCTAGGTAAATTAATTACAGTAAAATTATTTCTTAGAATTTCTTTTATGTAATTCTTATTTATTTCTATATTTTTAGTTACAAGTTTTCTTATAAAATTTTTTTTTGTACTTGAATAAAGATTTTTAAATTCAAGTTCATTTTTTTCATCTTCGACCACATAATCTAAAACTTCTTCGCTTTTTAAAATTGCAATCTGGTTATTAACTCTATTTTGAACACTTTCTAAAGAGTAAGCTTCTTCTATATTAATTATTTTATTTTCATCAGGTGAAATTACTAATGTAGCTGTACTTAAATATTTTTTTTCAAGATTTAATGAAATAAAATAAGAAACTAA
>Ga0255769_10005299_pt1 | contig 12196 bp, 7 predicted proteins | sample 041ome_9_FD_179637 | JGI IMG/M metagenome (GOLD analysis project Ga0255769, IMG submission 179637) | Coastal salt marsh microbial communities from the Groves Creek Marsh, Skidaway Island, Georgia - 041413US metaG (version 2) | ecosystem: Environmental > Aquatic > Marine > Intertidal zone > Salt... | reverse complement strand
GAAAAGTTTCACGAGCTGCGAGAGGCGACGGCGACGATGGTGCACGAGATGGAGTGGGCGAGCCGGGACGCGGCGGCGGTGCGGGAGATCGGGGCGCGCGCGCGGGCGAGGTGGGAGCGGACGAGGGCGGGGACGACGGGGGCGAAGAAGGCATAGCGACGAAACGAAACGCGCGGTGCGGCGGCGATGATCATTGATGCGAGGACGTCGAACGTCAGGCTTTGTAGCGCGCGTCGTCGGCGTAATACTCGGGGAAACCGACGGATTCTTGAAGCCGGGCGAACGTCGGGAGCGTCTCGTCGCGCGGGTAGCCCTCGAGTTTGATTTCTCTCAGCGCGCGTTCCATCGCGTTGACGCTCACGGCGAGCAGCGACAGGGGGTAGGCGACGATGCTGAAGCCCATGTCCTCGAGCTCTTGCGGCGTGCAAATCGGCGTCGAACCGCCGCCTTCGAGCATGTTGGCCATCTTCGGCACGCCCGGGGCGACTTTGCAAAACGCTCGCATCTCTTCCTTCGATCGCAGCGCGTCGACGAAGAGCGCGTCCGCGCCGACGTCGGCGAACGCCGCGGCGCGCCACAGCGCCTCATCTAAATCCACCGCACTTCGCGAATCACTCCTCGCGAACACCACGATTCCCGACCCATCCTCGTCCCGCGCGTCGCACGCCGCTCGCACGCGCGTCGTCGCCTCCTCGCGCGATACCACTCGTCTATTCTTCGTGTGCCCGCACGCCTTCGGCGCCACCTGATCCTCTATCAATATACCCGCGAACCCAGCCTTGGCGTACCCACGCACCGTGCGCTTCGCGTTCATCGCGTTCCCGTACCCGTCGTCGCCGTCGCCGACGATTGGGAAACTCGCGCTCGTCGCGTCGTTGCACGTGCGCCCGACGTCCACCATCTCCCCGTACGAGATCAATCCGGTGTCTGGCAGCGCCAACCGCGACGCGGACACGCAGAATCCCGACATGAACGCGGCGGAGAACCCGGCGCGTTCGATCAGGCGCGCGCTCAACGCGTCGTGCGCGCACGGCGCTTGAACGATTCGAGGCGACCGCAGGAGGTCTCGCAAGACTTTGGTGTGCGGTGCGACGACGGACGCGCCGTCGCTCGCGCGGCATCGCGCGTCGCGCCGAGCGCGATGCGCGACGCGCGACGACGCGCCGGGAGCGGCGGCGAGGGACATCGCGCGAGGCGACGTCGAGTGCGGGCGGAGACTGGAACGACTTCGGTGTTACACGCGACGCTCGCGCGATTCGCGAGAAACGCCTATGATCGCGGCGTCGGCGTCGCCGAAGGCGACGACGCTAAGAACGACGCGTACACGCGACCCACGTCGTTATCGGCGTCGGCACCGAATATTTGTTCGCCCGCCACGTGGGAATGGAGCAACGCGGTGAGCGGACCGGGCGATGGACCGTTCGCGTCTCCGCGAGGCGCGACGGTCGCCCCATCGCCCGCGACTCCTTGATCGCGCGGTTCGTCCGCGATTGGAATCTCTATCGAAAGGTTATTCTCGCGCGCGAACTCGCTCGAGCGCGTCTCGAAACTCGAGAGCGACGCGCGAGCGCCGCCGACGTCTCGAGCCGTCGGCGATCCAAGCCACTTAAAGCTGGGCGATAAAAGTTCCAAACCTTCGGGCGGTATGATAAGTGGATCGTCGTTTTCATCCACCAGTAAAGCAACGTCTTCAAAAATATATCTATTCGCATCCGCATCCGCATCATCATCATCGTCGTCGTCGTACGGGCGTATTATCGCCCGTTGCACTCGACTCGCCGCGCCGCCGTATTGATCGTCTATATCCATTTGACCATCGTCGACGCCGTATCCTCCATTCTCACGCCTAGCGCCCGAACGTCGACTCGCCCGACCTGGTTCGCTCGCAGACGACCCTTTACCGTGCCCTGACCGTTGCGCGCGGCTCGATTGCTTCGCCGACGCGCGCTCGCGCTTGACGCGCGCGTGCGCACGAAACATGGCTGATTTCGACACGGGCGCTGGACTCGGCCCTAGTCGACCTTTACGCGAGAAAACGGGCTCAATGGGCTCTTTCCCTTTCGCTTTATCCGATCTCGTCGTGCCTTTCGCGTCTTCAAACTCTTCGCCTTCGCCTTCGCCTTCGTCTTCGTCATCGTCCTCAAAGTCTTCTTCGTCCTCGAATTCGTCCTCGTCTTCGAAACACGACTCACTCTTCACCTTACGCCACATGCTTCGACTCGTGCTCGCCTGCGCTCTTTCGCGCGCCGACGCCCCCTTTTGCGTCGAGAAGTGCTGATCGAACAAGTCCTGATTGTTCCTCGCCTCGTGCGCCTCGGCGCACTCGGTGTGAAATCGCCGCAGCACATCCTCGATGTCCCCAGACGAATACTGATACAACTTTTCGTTCGAGTTATAGATCACGAGCGCGATGTCGCAATCACACAACACGCTCAGCTCCATCGCCTTTTTCATCAACCCATTCTTCCGTTTCGTGAACGTCACCTGCCGGTTACGCTCGTCGACGATGCGCTCAATCTTAATCTTCTTCCGTCCCATATCGTCCCAATCCCGTCCTCAACCCTCCCCCGCGCCACCGACGCGCGCGCGCGCGCCGTCTTTCCCGCGCCGCGTCTCCCGCGTCTCGCTCTCTCGCGCGAGCCCTCGCGTCCGCGCGTTCCCGCGCGTTCGCGCGAATCGACGCGCCGGTTGACCTCCCGCGTCCGCGCGCCTCGTCCCTCCTCTCGCGTCGCGTCGTCGCGCGCACGTCCTCGACGCCTCGCGCGCCGCGCGCGCCGCTCCCCCCGCGCGCCGTCGCCGCGCGCGCGCGTCGTCGCCTCGCGCGCGACGTCGCGCTCTGCGGTCAAAACCGCCCGCGCGTCGGTTTGACTGTTCGCGTCGCGGGGCGTCGCCCGCACACGCGGGTGTTTCGCGCGTCCCGCCCAACGGGCGATTCGCGACGCGCGCGCCACGTCGACGCGCGACGACCGGCGCGCGACGACCGAGGCGCGGGAAAACAGGCGCGGAAAGATGGCGCGATCGTCCGCGCAGGCGTTCGTCGCGTACCGCGCGGCGTTCGAGCCCGGGAAGACGGGACGCGGACGATCGGTGAAGTACTTTCTCGTCGAGGCGGACGGGCGGGAGACGCTCGCGGCGTACGCGGACGAGAGCACGCCGGGAGACTCGCACTACACGTATAAGAATTGCGAGGAGTTCACGTCGTTCGGGACGCTGTGCTGTCATAATCGAAAGGCGCTGCACTCGTGGTTGGATTCGATCGTGCGGGCGTCGAGCGGGGTGGTGACGACGGGACCGATTTCGACGGCGGCGGGGAAGAATAAGAGCGCGTCGGGGAAGAATAAGAACAAACGGAGTGGAATGAGGAAGGCGAAACGGAGTGGAATGAGTGAGTTGGTGATGACGCACGAGGCGGCGACGTCTGGGGCGGCGGCGGCGGTGACGGTGTCGACGACGAAGCCGGACGGTTCGGCGAGATTCGTGAGTTACTCTCAGGAAAAGTTTACGTTTCCCGATGGTCGGCGAGGGGTGCGGTTTTACGTCATGGACGAGGTTGGAACGCCGACGCTTGCGGTGTTGGGAGAGGAGCGCGAGACGCGAGATGGTCACTATCAATACAAGCGGGTCGATACGTTTACGGCGGGCGCGCCGCTTCGATGCGGCAACTTGAGCGGCGTGCACAAGTGGTTGAAAGATCACATCGCCGGTGGGCAACTGGTCGGGGTAAACTTTCCGTACTCTAGCGTGGCACATGGGCAGGATAACGGCGCGGCGGCGAGCGCGGCAGCGTTAGCGCGAAGAAAGCGCGGCGACATCGCCGACGGCGTCAGCCTCATCGACCCCGCAGTCACTTTTCAAACAAAGGTTGAAGAGCGCGAAGCGCAATGGGCGCTCGCGCGTCGAGGCGCGCTGGCATATGTGCGCGAGCCGACGCATCCCGATCATGTAGCGGAACTGAAAGAGATCGTGCCCGTGTTAAAGGCGGCGAAGGCGGAGAACAAAGCCGCCGTGAAGGATTTGCTCTCCGTCATCGAAGCCTTTCGTGCGCTCAACTCCGTGTACGTATCTTTACACACGCTCGATAGCATGGACATCAAAGATGTCGTCGTGGGTTTGCAAAAACACCCGAATGAGACGATTTCTCAGCTCGCGACGAAGAGTGTCCGGCAGTGGCTCGGGTCGTTGTACAGTCACATCGGCACGTTGGCGAGCGTGTACGAGCGCCCCAAGCCGTTGCCTCCGAGAAATAAGGCGGGCTACGGACCCCCGAAAGATGAAGTGAACAATGAAGGGCAAGATAAATCAAATTCGCCTCTTAGTTTGCGGCAACGCACCGGCGTGGCGACGCCGACAGTCTCAGGCGCGAAACGCGCTGCAGACGTCGTGCTCCCGACGACTTCTAGCCAGTGCAGCCCGCCGCCGAAAATGCAAAAGACGAATTCCGGTTTGCCAGGATGTACGCCTCTCGGCAAAGGTCACAAACTGTGCCCGCAGTGCGCTGGAACGTGCGGTTCGCCGACTCGCGTGTGTCCCCACTGCGGCTCGGCGCTGCCCTACAAGTCTCCACCCAAGGACAAAAAAGATGGTGAACCAGTGCCCAAGAAGAAGGTATGACTGCGAGATTTAGCAAATAGCACATCTGATGGTTAAAAGAATGACTAAGGTCTAGAGTATTTACACAAACGTGCCGGCGTTTTTCTCGATCCACGCGCGACAGTGCTTGCCCTTCACGGCGATGAGTTCGGCGGAACCGACTTCGCCGATTTCAAACTTGACGTTAGCCGCACGAAGGACAGTTTCGATCGCCAACAATCGACGCTGGGCACCGTTTTTACCCGGCTTTACCTTACCCGCGTAGATGAACATGGCGGATGGTACTTGATCGCTCGAAAGCGTGGACATGCGTTCGAGCAGGACGAGCGTCGCCACCGTAGCTTCGGTGCGCGACAGCTGGTTCATGTTTATCGTACAAGACTCAGACTCCGCTTCGCGCGTCGACAGTACGACTGACAAGTCTTCGTACACACCGTGTTCAACGCCCTGAGCGTAGATTTCGCGCAACTTCGCAACCTGGGCGCTGTGCACGAAGGATGCGCCGTCGCCTGATTCGAGCGATTGTTTCGCCATGGCGAGCTCTGCGCCGCCGCCGCCGATGAACGCATCGAAAACCGTCGTGTACGTCTCCCGATTCGGAGTTAACGAACTATTCACTTCGGATTGCTTCTGCATCACGCGAAAGTACTCCATCGCCTCTTCGCTACGGTTCGCACGCCCGAGGGCGTTGATCAAGACGTTGAACAAGATGCGGTTTGGCTCGACGCCCGCGGCGCGCATTTCCTCATACACCTTTATCGCAGTTGCCGCATCGCGCGCCTTAGCGCATGTAGCGATCAAACTACCATACGTGATCACGTCTGGTTCAACGCCAAGCTTTTTCATCGCGTCATAAAGCTCGAGAGTTGCTTGTACCGACGTAGAGTCCTCCTTGGCGTTCAATCCCGCAGCGTGAATCAATCGATTTAACGTGCCGACTTGGATTTCAATACCAGAATCCCGCATGTGGCTGAACGCGTCAAACGCCATCTCGGGTTTACCCGCTTTACACGCGGCGTCGATGAGTAGTGAGTACGTGCTCCTGTCCGGCGTCACGTTGCCTTTCGTTTGCATTTCTTCAAAAATTTCAAACGCCGCCTCCACGCGCGGTTGCGGTGCGTTCACGCAAGCACTCAAAAGTGTGTTGTACGTCACCTTTCGTGGCATGAGTCCGTTCGACTTCATCTGCACAAAAACTTCCAAAGCTTGCGCGAGAAGTCCGCTTCGTGCCATGGAATCGAGGGCAGTCTCGTACGTTTGTCTCGCCGGCGTGATCCCCTCTTCGATGAGTTCATCGAAAGTGCGCACCGCCAGGTCGTGCTGATTCGCGCGATGTGCGGCAACGATGAGAGTGTGATACGCCGCCGGCGCTGGGTCGACATCTTCGTTGAGCATCTCTTCAAAAAGACGACACGTGCGAATGAGTCGCTCCTGTGGCCCCTTTCGCTTTCCCATGTCGTTGTCCGCCAACGCGCGCAGAAGCGTCACGTAAAGCTTCGAGCTCACCGGCAACCCGACATAGCGCATATCATCTTTGATACGAAGCGCGTCCTTGAACATCTCAGCCTTGAGCGCCAACTCGATGGCCAGATGAAACGTACGTCCCGTCATGCGCACTTGCGCCTCCGTCATCGCGTCGTACACCTGCACCGCACGTTCGGGCGAGCCAACGTTTTGACACACGAGCATCACCGCTACGTACGTGCTCTCCACGGGCTCCACCCCCGCGTCTCGCATTTCCTTCACCAAACCGAGCACTTCCTCCATGCTCGCGCATCGCCGCAACACGTCGTTGCACTTCGTCACCGCCCCCGCGTCGTTCACGTTCACCCCCTCTTCGTACAAAAACGACAACCGCGCGTCCGTCCCACCTCTCGCACCACCACTCGCGGCCTCCTCGCGCACCGCCCGCACCGCCGTGCGCTTCTCCCGTCGACTCGCCTTTTGCTTATCCAACCTCTCGAACGCGTCGTCGTCCATCGTCCCTCGAAACACGTCGTCCCTCCGCGCCCGCCCGCCCGTCTTCGGCGTCGCGCGCGTCGACTCTTCCTCCTCGCAAAAGCTCTCCATCGCGTTCAGCACGTCCTCCGCGCCGAGATCGTCCGCGAGCGCGCCGCGCGCTTCCGCGCGCCGCGCCGCGCGTCCCGCTCGACGCGCATCGCCCGCCCTCCCCGCGCGCGCCGTCGACGTCGCGCGCGCGCGCCCGCGCGCCGTCGACGTCGCGCGCGCGCGCATCGTCGCCTTCGCCGTCGCTCGCGCGGTCGCCATCGCGCGCGCGTCGCGGCGTCGCGCGATGGCGACGCGCGCGCGTCGGCCGCGGCTGACGTCACCGCGCGCGGCGACCGACCGACCGTTTTCGCGATCCGAACGAGCGATGTCAAAGTAGCTATAACCGCGACAGCGTTGGTTCTCGCGCTGACACAAACGATGTAGTCATTGTAAAACAATCTAAGCGCCTAATCTAGTCCTCCCTCGAAGGTTTCTTCTTATCCGCGGCGACGTAGCCGCTTCGCGTGCTCATGAGGGAGGTGTCCTTTCGCACGACTTCATCCTTGGCGGTGGTGATTTTAGCGGCGCGGCCCTTCTCGCCGTATGCATGCGTGAGCATGGATTTCCACGTGCGCGTGTCGGTATCTTGCGAACGCCATCCATCTTTGGATTGCGCGGAGCTTCCCGGATCGTTGCCGTCGCCGAGCATGAGCGCGGGGACGGCTTTGTCGATGGTGCCGAGCCGAGCCTCAGCTTTGAGCAATTCTGCCTTGTCGCTACCGTTCACGCCAGAGTTGAAATCTAAAGAAAGCGATGGCGTCGTCGGGTACGCGCGTTGCGCGTACGTCATCAAACGCTTGACGCTTTGCAGGTATTTCCGTGTCTCTTCGTCGTGCATGGCGTGCGCTTGCGACGACGCGCCAATCTTCTCTCGGGCGCTACGGGCGTGGATACCGACCATTGTAACCCCGATAGGCCACGCAGCGTTGCCGATCGCAATTCCGACGTACGCGTCGGCGGCTTTCTTGTAATTTCTTTGCTTCATCGCTTGCATGATGAGGTAAAGAGCGCGCTCAACGTCGCCGGGAAGCAAACGACGCTTGATGCGCTTAAACAGTGGCTTCAAATGCTGCTTCAACGTGCGAAACGTCGAAATCGATTGACGACCTTCGTGAGTGTAGCACCACTCCTCAGACTTCGCGTCGAGCTCGGCTTCCCACTCCGCGACGAGAGATTTGAAGTACGCAGCCACTTGGTCTATGGGTTCCTTGTCCTCGGCCTCGCGTTGCTTCTTCAGCTTTTGCGCCGCTTTCGCGAACGCGTCCATGAGTGCTTTCTCCTCGACTACCTCAGGCTCATCATCATCGACGACTTCCGCGCCTCCATCGCCCGCGACGCCCTTTAGCGACCTTTCTTTCGCCTTTAAGCTCTGTTCCTTCTTCTTTCGCGCGAACGCCTCGACGTGCTCGGCGTCCAACAACTTTTCATTCACCTGCGTCGCCGTCGTCGTCGTCTCGTCCACGATCGCGAAATTTTTCGTCGCCACTTTCAATCGAAAAATCCTATCCTCCCTCGTCTCCCCGAACATCGTCGCCGGTTGCCCGAGCGTGCGCAACCGCGCCACGGCTTCGTCGTTCGTCAACGCGTCCAGCGCCGCGTCCGCCTCTTCGTCCTCCAGCACGCGCGTCACCACCGCCGCCGTCGCCGCGATCGCTTTTCCATCATCCTCGCGCGCGCGTTTCGCCCCCGTCACCCTCCCCGCGCCGTCCGCGTCCGCGTCGGCGCCGTCGTTTTCCCCATCCACCGGCGCCGCCGACGCCTCGCGCTGAAGATCGCCGCGTCGGGCGTACTTCTTCCCGCCGCTCGACGACGCCGCCGCCGCGCGCGCCGCGCGTTCGGCTCTCAACCGCGCGATCTCCGCGCTCGCGATGTCCATCGCGCGCCGCGTCGTCGTGTGCGGCGTCGCGCGGATTCGTCAGACTGTTTGCCCACGGGGCTGATTTTCCCGCCAAACGCGGTGTCGAGTTTGAATCGGCGTCACTCCCGCGCATGCTGTCGCGCGAGGGCCGCAAGACGATCGCCGACGTCACGCGCGCGCGAACGATCGAAAGCCTGACGAACGGTCTGCGACGAATGCTGGGACGCGCGCGAGGCGCGCACGCGACGACGACGCGATCGAGCGAAATGAGAACGATGCGACACTTGAAGAAGATTACCGCGACGATTCGCGGCGCGACGACGCCGTTGCGCGCGACGCGCGCGCAGACGACGGGTCGGGAACACGCGAGACGGACGTTTGCGGCGCAGGCGCAGTTTGTGAATAACCGGGGGTCGTACACGCCCGCGGGACCGAGGTCGGCGCGCGCGCAATCGTACGGAGGAGATCCGCAGACGCAGACGACGGCGCCGCCGAGCGTCGTCACGTGGACGCCGGAATTGGCGAACTCGGTGACGATCATCGGTAACGTCGGCGCTGATCCGGAGATTCGGCACTTCTCCAGCGGAACGTGCGTGGCGAACGTGCGATTGGCTGTGAACGGCGGGCGTAAAGCCGAAATGACGGACGGCGCCGTGGAGGAGGACAAGACGAACTGGTTTGCGGTGGACATTTGGGGCGAGGAGGCGATGCGCATGGCCGAACACGTGAGTAAGGGCAAGACGATTTGCGTGCAAGGTCAGTTGAAGACGGACACGTGGACGGACAAAGACACAGGGGCACCGCGTTCCCGAGTGAAGATTGTGGCGAAAAACTTTTCCTTTGTGCAGAGCGCCAAGGCGCAGCAAGGTGGTGGTGGCTACGGGCAGCAACAACAATCTGGTGGCTACGGCAGCGACATGGCCCCAGCTGCGACGCGCCAACAGTCATCGCCGCCGCCGCAACAGCGCCAGCAACCGCCGCAACAGACAGGCATGCCCCCGGGCGCGTCTCCGAAGGAGGCGCTCTGGCGTTCGCTCGCCGAGGCTCCGGACACGTGGTGGGACAACCGCGATCGAAAGTCTCAACCAGGTGCAAACCCACGTTCGCCTGATTTCAAGCATAAGGAAACCGGCGAGGCGTTGTGGGTCGAAAGCCGTGATACTCCCGCGTGGGTGCTGGAAACGTTGGGCGGCGGCGCGCAACAATCGAGGCAGCAGGACTCGGACGCGTACACGGGCGCCTCCAATCCGGCGGCGTATGAACCGGACTATAACCAACCGTACGGTACGCAAGTCCCGCAAGCTCAGTATGCCGGTGGTTACCAACCGCTCGACAACGACGGTTACGAGCCTGTCGAGCAACACTTCAACCAAGACGACCCACCGTTTTAAGCGCCCGCCGATGACCTACAAGATTTTACCAACAAAAGCGAAAGTTTTAACGAATTGTGAATAAAAAGGAACGCTCGCTCGATTAAGTATTGCAAAGTCTACGTTCTCTACTTGCCGCCAGCGGTCATCCGCGTGCCGTAATGCATGCTCACTGCGTTGTCAATGTCCTCTTGCGCACACCCCGCTTCGTGGAAGTTTTCGAGCGCCTCGTCGAGCATCGACTTCCATTCCTTTCCTAAGCGAGCCGCCAATTGTGATTGCTCGAAGAGCGTATTACCAAGCATGACGCGCACTTGTCCCTTCGTCGATGGCTCCTCGTCCGTGGGTGGTTCGTCGCCCCGCGCGACGGCTTCGTCCACGAGCGCTTGGAACGCCGCCTTTTCCTCCTCAGTCTTTTCCCTCGGGACTTCGTCCGGCAAGGTGGCAAACACAGCCTTGTAATCCGCCACGGCTCCGACGAATTCGGCCTCTGCTTCTGCAATGCGCTTTTTAGCATCGTGACCCTTGGCTACCTTACCCTCATCGCCGCTCATGCCGGCGGCGGCGCTGAGCAGACGCGAGCGCTCGTAGCGACGCTGCGCCAACGCGATGTGCGAATCGTGGTGATCCGGCTTGATCGCGATCGCTTCCTCGAATCGTTCCTTAGCAAGACCGATGAGTCGTTCGACTTCATCGAACTCATCCGCGATGGCGATGGCAGATCCCGGAGGACCGCCCTGCTCCTTCGCCGGTTCGCGACCGCCGTCCATCTTCTTGCGCGCTTCGCACATGTGCACGTTGCCCCAATTAAAGATGGTCGCCGCGGCGCAGGCTTGGAACTTCTCGATGGCAGCATCTCGAATTTCCTTTGCTTCTTCGTCCGTCAAGCTCGTACCACTTGCGAGATCGTTGGACAAGTTCGTACCCTAAGAGACGCGAAAAACGAGAAAATTGTCAGTCGAGAATTCGTCGTCGCGCCTTCGTGGTCGAGATTGAAACCATCGACCCCCAGCAAAGAAGCTCACGATAGGAGCGAAAGACATTTGCAAAAACATTAATCACGGAAATCAGTGAAGTAGTAAGTTTTTTGTATCGTCATCGCTTCTTTGCACGATGAGAGCCGCGATTGTTTCGCACGTCGTGCGCTATTCGAAAGAAAACGTACCTCGTGGTGAAGGTCCAAGTGGCCCTCTGCGTCGATGCCGAGATGTTCGCGGAACAAGGAAGAAAAGTCCAAAATCCATTCATCGATCTCGACGACCTCGTTCGGCGCCAGGCCAACCGGGTTGCCATCTTCGTCGACGACCTCGATGTCTTCAACCTTGGGCAACTCTTGAATGATGAGCTTGACGTACGGGATGAGTGGGGGCTTTTCCATCGCCCGCAAACGCGTCGAGGTGGCGTAGATGGACTTTTGAAAGTCGTTTCGCGACTGAACATTCTTCACGTTGCCTTCTTCGTCTTCGTACTTGATCGAAAACTGCCCCGCGAACGCAAACTTGGTCGCAATGCTCGTCTGCAAGTCCTTGAAACCGATTGTAGACCACACGCTGAACATGCGCACGTCGTCCCCGAACGCCGCCTTGACCAGAATCGACGGCGGGTCCGCCACGCGCTCTTTCGCCTGCGCCGCGTATCGCGCTTCCGCTTCCGCTCTTCGCGCATCCTCTCCCGCATCACCATCGCCCTTCTTCGCGCCCTTCTTACCCTTCTTCCCGGGCGCGAGGGTCATCCCTCCCAACCCCGCCGGCGCCCCCGCCTTGCTCGTCCCGTTGAGCGCGTCCAGCGCATCCTTCGCGTCCGTGTAGCTCGGTTCGATCTCGATCACGCTCTGCAAATCTCTCTTCGCCTTACCGACCTGTCCCAACTGCATGTACGCCTGCGCCCTGTGCCAATACGCCTTATAACTCTTCCCGTCCAGCGCCAGCGCGCGGCTCGCCTCCGCCACGACGTCCGCGTAGCACTGCATCTTCGAAAAGCACGCCGCTCGATTACTGTGAATCATCGCCCGCGTCTGATCGCGTTCGGGCAGCAGGTTCAGCGCTTGCTCGTACACCTCGAGCGCGCGCTTGATCGACCCCGCACCGTACAGCGCGTTCGCCTCATCCTTCAGCTCGACGGCGCGCTGCGTGAAGACTTCGTCGTCGGGGTCTTCGCCACCGCGGTGCGCGCTCTTCATCGCGAGCTTCGTCGTCGGCGCGTCTCTCGCGTTTGTCGTTCGTTCGCTTCGCGCGCGCGTCGGTCGCGTCGCGTCCGCGCGCGTCGCGGTGCGCCGTCGTCGACGCGTCACCCAGCCGATCCCTTCCTTGAGGGTTTCGCCTGGGGTGGG
>Ga0255769_10005298_pt1 | contig 12199 bp, 16 predicted proteins | sample 041ome_9_FD_179637 | JGI IMG/M metagenome (GOLD analysis project Ga0255769, IMG submission 179637) | Coastal salt marsh microbial communities from the Groves Creek Marsh, Skidaway Island, Georgia - 041413US metaG (version 2) | ecosystem: Environmental > Aquatic > Marine > Intertidal zone > Salt... | reverse complement strand
ACACCCCTCTGGCCCCACGGGCCCCTCGGGCCCCTCGGACGGCGAAGCCACGAAGCCACGAAGCGATGAGAGGATTCCAAGTTTTCACCTATTCAGCAATCTTCGGGGATGGGAGGGTGACCTCTTTTTTCACCTCATCAATGAGTAGTCAATAATTACCACTGAAAAGTCCTATAGAAAAGAAGAAGAGAGATAGGTATGTATATATATATATGGTTTCCCCCTGTGAGCAATTGACTACTCGTTAATGAGGTGAAAAATCGCGTAGCCTCGTGCCATCTCCGAGACTGATGAGGTGAAAAAGTTGGTCGCTCAGAAACACCCCTCTGGCCCCACGGGCCCCTCGGGCCCCTCGGACGGCGAAGCCACGAAGCCACGAAGCGATGAGAGGATTCCAAGTTTTCACCTATTCAGCAATCTTCGGGGATGGGAGGCGACGTGATTTTTGACCCCCCAGTATTATGGGGTCAGGTTACCTTCCATTCCTCATATTCGCCCGCACTTCGCCGACTGTCCGGTCATTCACGCCAACGCGGTTGTATATTCTGGCATCGTTAGCATGCAACACGTCCCGAAGCGGCACGATATGAGACCGTCTGAATATGACGTTTGGATTTAACGGGTGACGCAACGTGCGTCCTGACGCGACCATCCCATTGAGAGAGTTCTTGTGAAAGATGTGACGTATGCGTGCATTTTCATCGACATCACCGGCGATGACCCTGGCATCGTTCAGGGGGACTCGATTCAACAGCACTGGGTCGAAGGCGTTTGCGCTGGGGTGGAGACGATATCGCCGCCGTCTGAAAGCAGTTGTAACTGGATCCTCTGCCTCGCCATAAATAAGTCGTCTCGTTTCTTCGTCCATTCGCACATTCCGACGGAGTGTCCTCCTCCACGCGCTCAGGTCCTGATTAAAGGCACGGGACCACCCACCAGCGAACATCTCCCCCATGTCCGTCACGGAGCTAACGTCCCAGGCGCCGATGGGCTGATTGAACGTCCCCCCCCAGAACATCATATGCATGTTCGTCACCGAGCTCGTGTTCCAGCGGCGGATGGGCTTGTTGAACGCACGGGCGTCATGGAACATCCCCTCCATGTCCGTCACGGAGCTCGTGTTCCAGCCGCCGATGGGTTGGTTGAACGTACGGGCGCCGTCGAACATCCATCCCATGTTCGTCACACGGCGAGTGTTCCAGGCGCCGATGGGTTGGTTGAACGCACGGGCGTCACGGAACATATGATTCATGTCCGTCACGGAGCTCGTGTTCCAGCGGCCGATGGGCTGATTAAAGTCATCGGCGGCTGCGAACATCGACCCCATGTACCTCACGGAGCTCGTGTTCCAGTCGCCGATGGGCTGATTAAAGTAAAGGGCGCCACGGAACATCGACTTCATGTTCGTCACGGAGCTCGTGTTCCAGCCGCCGATGGGTTGGTTGAACGTACGGGCGCCGTCGAACATCCATCCCATGTTCGTCACCGAGCTCGTGTTCCAGCCGCCGATGGGCTGATTGAACGCATCACACTCCCGGAACATCCATTTCATGTTCCTCACTGAACTCGTGTCCCAGTGTCCAATTGGATGATTAAAAGATGTGTTCTCGAACAAAGATCGCATATTGGTTATCCTGCTCGTGCAAGACCGTTTCACATCTTCCCACCTACGTTCGCGTATCATTTGGCGCAACTGCTCCTCGCTTCGTATGACGTACACCACCCCGTCAATCAGCCCGGAATCACCGATCTTTGCCGATCTTGTCGCGACAATTGTGAACGCCCGTCGTCCTCCTCGGGGATTCGGGACTTTGATCACCTTGACATCCTGCAGGCGCTTCGCACCGTTCGTTCGCACGTTGGAGACGGGTACGCCACGAATACTCCGGACCACTCGAACCGGTCGGGCCGATGGCTTGACTCGCTTCGCGCGTGACGCGGATGCTGAAGAATTTCCTGGACGCTTTGGCGGCATTTGTGTTGTAGTAACATCACAAAAGAAAAGGATTATACCCGTTTATTCTTCATATTCGACTATCTATTACTTTTACTGTGCGTCGTCATGATTGTTGATTTGGTCGTGTAAAACCATCAATTCAAACCATCAATAATTTCATTTATGAGGACGAAGGTGCACGATTTGGACGTCGTTCAACTCTCCACGTTGCTTCATCTCTTGGATGGCTGCATCTCTTTCTTGATACTCTTGCATCTGGAGGTCGTAGACCTCGTGTGGATCGAGCCAGACCAGCGCATCCCTGATGCGAGCGAGGTCGTCCTCATTCGCCTCTTGCACGGCCGATACCGTGTGTTCGGGACGGTTCAGAACCGTCGTCACGTTGTACACGAGTGCCGGACCATGCAACGTGGTTCCTTTTCCGAGACTGAACCCCGGGATGGTGGACTTTTCGTCTCCCATCCTCTCCAAGTCGTCCCAAATCACGAGGTGACCGAATCCATCCGTTCCCATGCGATCGAGCGTACACTTACCGGGACACGACAGTGTTTGTTTCATTTGAGCGTATGATACCTCCACAGTGACGTATTTTTCGTCGTGCGTCACGTGAAGTGGCAAATTCACGAATTCGGCGCATTTTTTACGCGGGTCAATTTTCACACACCGAACGGCGGACGTCGCTTCCACTGCAGCCATCCTGTCGTCCCAATTCTCTTCGTTCGATGAACGCAAGGCGTTCAACGCCTGTACATATGGAGATGCCATGTTGACGGTTTTTCTTTTTTCGAGTGCACGTATTTGCAGGCTGGCCCGCGATAAGGAATTCAAACCTTAAATTCTCCGTCATTTGGCCATGGATTGACCTCAAGCGCAATTGGTATGCTTTATATTGATTTATAGTATCTATGTGAAGGACCGAAAGCGCCTTCGAGTGGTTCTGTGAGCGATACGATGGCAATGAAATCTCACAGGGACTCATCCAACAGCTTTCTCGGGCCATTCGGTACCCGTCTGACCGTTGGAGCGGCACATATCGAAAGCGCCAGCGTGCAAGTAGGCTAATTGCTTTTTTCTCTCGGGAATCCCAAGCGGACGTACTTAGGTAGGAGGACATCGTCCTTTGCCGACATCCGAGTCGTAAAACAGCATGGATTCACACAGCAGGGAGTCCATTGCGTACGTCGCAAGCGAGATTTCCTCCTCCTCCGTCGGTATTGCTTTCCAACGACGCAGGACTTTCAGCGTCTTGGCGTACTTTTTCGATCCACCGCTTTTGGAGAATCGACCGAGACGCTGCTTGATCCTCGAAAACAAGTCCTTGCCCAGCGTTTTCGAAGGACACTTCCGCCATTTCCCGTGCAACAGTTTCAGCAGCTTGTTGCTCCCGTACGCGGTGAACGCGTCCTGAATCATGTCCGGCGTGCCCTGAAGTCGACGAAAGACGAACGACCGACTCGAGAAGAATTGTGGGTCCACGAGGAACCGTTCCCTGGCCTCAATGTACTTTGCCGGCCAATCATCGTACACATCTTGAAATCGTGCACCCGTCGTGGGAACGAGGTACGATTTGTCGCCTTTGTGGAGATTGGGGTGCACCTCCTTCGAGATGCGGCGCTGGGTGGTCGAGACGCCTCGCACTGCCGCACGATTTTTGGGGTCTTTCAATAGCTTCTGAATCTCGCGGATCATGTCGTCCGGCAATTCGTCTAGCATTATATTCTACTTTTTTTTTTACAACTCTACTATACTACTCGTATATATTTGAATTAGAATGCTGTCGGACAAGAACAAGAACAAGCTGGCAGCCATTAGTAACTTGAAAAGTCGCATAAAGAAGAAGGTGTCATCGGGCATGGATTATTGGCCGCGCACATCGTCAAGTGATTTGGAGAATTCTGCTTGGTATTTGGAGAAGCGCGTCAATCGCATCACGGGGCCCAAGTCGTTCCGCGACGCCAAGAACGAGCTGGCAGCCATTCGTAACTTGTACAGTCGCACAAAGAAGAAGATGTCGTCTGCCGCGGTCAGGCGCGTGAAGCAAAAGATAAAGAATGTGGAGAAACGACTGTCGTCCGTGGGCAATTTGAACAAGATCCCCTCGGTCCCGCGGTCGGCGATGAACCGCATTCGTCGCAAGCCCGCGCAGAAAAACTACCAGACGTATGCCAATCAAATTTCTTCGTACATGCGGAACATCAAGAAGGTCCTCTGGGACGCCGATCGTCAGTTCAGAGAAATCCAGACTCCAGAGATTTCCAGAGCCAACATGCACAATGGCTTGAGCGCAGCCGAGATTCAAGATCTGCGCTGGGAAGGTAATCTCGCTCGGAACGCGTCATCAATCCGTGTGCTCATCTCTCAATCAAATAAAAATGCAGACAAGCCGTATTTCAAAGTCCAGCAAATGCTCCGCGACATCAAACGGTATATCGAGATGCTGCAACCCATCAACGCAAAGGCCGCGGCCCGGTTGGACGGCGAGTGGCGATCCATCTGGGACGAGTCTAAGTTGGGGCAGCGCCTGGTGAGCAAGTGGCGCGCCCTCCCCCAAGGGAAGAAGACCCGACTGCGCGCCGTGTATGATTATCATTATAATTATGGTCATTATCTAAATTCATTAATCTATGGCACCACATCGCATCCGATTCAAGTTTAACCTCAGGGAACACCAAGTCGACGCGTGTAAGGTCATTAATGTAATCTGAAAACTCCATCGGCCGGAACCACGACCGGAACCACGAGGTCTAGCATTATATATTCTACACTATACTACACTACTCGTATATATTTGAATTAGAATGCTGGCATCGGACATCGAACCGCGCATAAGTGATTTGGAGAAGCGCGTCAATCGCATCACGGGGCCCAAGTCGTTCCGCGACGCCAAGAACGAGCTGGCAGCCATTCGTAACTTGTACAGTCGCACAAAGAAGAAGATGTCGTCTGCCGCGGTCAGGCGCGTGAAGCAAAAGATAAAGAATGTGGAGAAACGACTGTCGTCCGTGGGCAATTTGAACAAGATCCCCTCGGCCCCGCGGTCGACGATGAACCGCATTCGTCGCAAGCCCGCGCAGAAAAACTACCAGACGTATGCCAATCAAATTTCTTCGTACATGCGGAAAATCGAGTCGGCCCTCCGGGACGCCAATCGTCAGTGGAGAGCATTCCAGACTAGAGCCAACATGCACAATGGCTTGAGCGCAGCCGAGCTTCAAGATCTGCGCTGGGAAGGTAATCTCGCTCGGAATACGCCAACAATCCGTGTGCTCATCTCTACATCAAATCAAAACAATGCCAATGCCAATGCAGACAAGCCGTATGTCAAAGTCCAGAACATGCTCGACGACATCAAACCGTATATCGAGAATCTGCGATCCGTCGACGCACAGGCCGCGGCCCGGTTGGACTTCGAGTGGCGATCCATGTGTGACGAGTCCAAGTTGGGGCAGCGCCTGGTGAGCAAGTGGCGCGCCCTCCCCCCAGGGAAGAAGACCCGACTGCGCGCCGTGTATAAAGCGTTCCGGAACAAACTCAACGCGATAATGGCATCAGCGAACTCCATCGGCCGGAACCACGGCGAGAAGGTGCGGTCCAGATACCAGTACAACGAGCCGAGAATGACTCCGATCCGGAGACCGACTGCGACCGAATGGGCGTGGCTCGGTCCCAGGAAGAGCAATGGAAGTCTTTGGCCCAGGATGTAGCATGCCTCTCTCCATGTCCGGTGTCCCGTTCGGTGGCGGTAGGAGCATTTGCCGCCGGTGGAATGGTTCACTGGACGGGTGTTCGGATCATTTTGGATAGAATGAACTGGCGAACCTTTTTTCTTCCGATGCGCCCCAATGGATGGGGTCCATCAATAGTTCGGCACCTGCCGAGGAGACGCCTGTGTAATGTGTATATATACCGGCGGTCCGTCAGACGTCTTGGCGCGCTGACGGACTCCAGGGTGCCTGATGATGCCGTTCGCGGTCCGGGAGGACGCTCACGGGCGACCGAGTCGTCGCCAGGTGCGTCTTCGTCAGGCACCAAATTTTGAAAATCTTGCGCATACCTGTTTCCAACGCGTCTGTGTCGTTTCGGATGCTTGTGACGCCGCACGCGGTCCGGGAGGACGCTCACGAGTGACTGAGTCTTCGTCAGGTGCGTCTAAACACCCGGTCGTCCGCAGAACAAAACAAAACAAACGCATTCAGTGCGCGAAAAAAAACACAAACTGACGATGTGGGAGCCCGTGAACAACTTCTTGGCTCATCTGGAGTACTCTACAATTGATGGATCTCGTCATACTGTATTGTATGAGGGGTCGTGGACGACGGACGCGGAAGACAGCGACGTGACGCGTTTGCGTCTCGACTGCCAGCAGTTTCCTGCCTTCTGGGTCGAGGGGAGGGTTGTCGGTGATGATGCACTGACAATTGATGGCGGTCGCTTCGACGATACCTGGACGCCGCGTCCGGTAAGCCACACCGAGTTCGTGTGTACTCCTGACGACAATGGAACGTCGTTTGTGATCACGCACGGTGACGTGAAGATTTTCGTGCCGCGTCCCGAATCACTCCCACGTGACGTGTTGGTCCTCCGCGGCGAGTAGTCGGATACGGCGATGATTGAACGCCGGAGGATCACATCAAAAATATCATCGACAATGTCGATTACGTGCGAAGTAGGGTCCTAACCGACTGAAGGGGTATAGGTCGTCACTCGGTCACAGACCCGAGGAGGCTCGAGATAGATAGTCTATAGCAGTCTGTAACATTCAAATACGGTCCGGGAGGACGCTCACGGGCGACCGAGTCGTCGCCAGGTGCGTCGCAAATGCAGCGCAAATAATTGAAACCCTTGCGCACCCCCGTTCCGGCGGTCCGCGAGACGTCTTGGCGCGCTGACGGACGCCAGGGTGCCTGATGATGCCGTTCGCGGTCCGGGAGGACGCTCACGAGCGACCGAGTCGTCGTCAGGTGCGTCTTCGTCAGTCGCCAAAATTCGCGACCCTCGCCGGAATTCTCGGTGTCGGAATCAACTCGCTCACGAGCGTGCTTGCATTGGGACTGCTCGTTCACCTCTGGCGGACCGGTCACGGTCCGTGGATGTCCATTGGGTCGTACATCGGTATCGAATCAATCGGTCTTGTTCTCGGCATCGTCGCGACCGGGTGGGTCGTGGTCCATCTCGCTGGCGAGAAGTGTTTGAAACAGGAAACGTAGCCATTCACTTCGACGTGGCGGAGACGCCGGTGGTCGTGAGGCCGTCGTAGGTTGAGTCCAGGTCATCGAATTGGACGCTCCTCACCACGGGCGCGTCGAGTTTATTCCCGCTCCACTCGACCACGCAGGCGAACCGGATGGACTGTTTCTGCGTGTGAACCAACGCCGCAAGGTACAAATACGAACCGTCCCCGATTTTATGGATGCGGTTCGTGATGATGTTGCCGGGAACGATCTCCATCTCGTCTGTGCTCGCCCGCAAACAGATCTGCTCGAGGACGAACCGAGCGTCTTGGTCCACGCTGTCGCCCAAGTACTGGACGGCAAACTCCGCGTCCTCCGGCTCGGCGGGTACCACCAGCGACGCCAGTTGACGATGGGGACTGGTGTCGAAACTGACCATGTTGGTTTCCACCTCCGGGAGCGCGGCGGGCAACGTCCTCGCCATCCGCGTGGCTCGCTCACGAATCAGTCCCATGACGCAGCAGAGGATCAACAGGCCTATGAGAACGGTCGCAACTCTCATCGTGTGTATACCATGACTGCAGGATAATGTGCCAAACATTATGCCGCCATATCTCATACAGATGATCGTCGTCTACGTGTCCAGTAGGTGCTCGAACTGCACACGCGTCCTCGGACTCGTCTCGAAAATACCTTCCTTGCAGGGTGCTCGCGTGGTCAACGTGGACGTCCACCCGGTACAGAGCGTCGAGTACGTCCCCACCATCGTCGATGACACGGGCAGGTCACACGTCGGCTCTGCTGCCCTCGAGTACCTGAAACAGTTCAACGGCGAGATCGAATTGGAGAGCGTCAGTCTCGGTGCCGGACTGGCGTATGGGAGCATCGACGACGGGAGTCTTGATCAGTCCGGGTTCGGGTGGTCGCTGTCGTAAAGTCATAACATAAAAAACCAAGATGAATCATGAAGAATGTTGCGTCTACGTTCGGACCGACCAGGCGCAAATCATTCGCTCGCTGGTCGAACTGCTGAAAGACCTGATTTTCGAGGCCACCTTTGTCTTCTCCGAATCGGGCATCAAGGTGTCATCGATGGATTCTTCCAAGTCATCGTTGGTCTACATGAAACTCGAGGCGTCTGCCTTCGAGGAGTACCATGTCCAATGCGAACACCACGTCGGCGTTTCTCTCCAGTTGCTGCACAAACTGGTCAAGATCTCGACCAGTTCGGATACGTTGACGCTGTTCGTCCGAAAAACACTGACGCACGAACTGGGCATCCACATCCAGAACAGAGAGTCGAACAATAAGACGCTGTTCTCCCTCAAGATGCTCGACCTCAACTACACGAACATCATGCTCCCCTCGCTCGAGTACGAGCACGTCGTCCAGATCAACAGTCAGATGTTCCAGCGGTTGATCCGCGACATGCAAAATCTGGCCCCGAACGTCGCACTGTCCACCGGTCCGGACACGGACGGGGCCCTCGTCCTTTCGTGTGTCGGTGACTTTGCACAGCAAACGACGACCATCGGAGAACGAAACGAACTTCCGCCCGGCACCGGAAGGGGTTTGTTGCAACCGTTCTCGAGCACCTATTCGCTCAAGTACCTGGCCCTCTTCTCCAAGAGTTCGAGTCTCTCTTCGTCGCTGACGATTTACATGTCCTCGTCCCAGCCGCTCGTGCTCTGTTTCCTGGTGGGAAGTCTGGGCAACATCAAATTCTTGCTGAGTCCCATTGACACTGATACAGAGTAACCGAACGTCATGACGACCCATCCACAGATCATTCAAGACACGTACCAGGATCTCGACGTCGACGACGGCGGCTCTGAACGCGAGCCGGATGTCGAGTCCCAGGAACGAGTTCCCGAGGCCGTGCCCAGTGCCGTGCCCAGTGCCGTACCGAAAGCCGTACCGAATGCCGCGTCCAACGTCGCGAGGTTGACCAGGCCGTTGTCGAGGGAGAAGAGCGCGGACGGTCTCTGGACCGCGTGGACGACAGATCCGAAGTTGGTGAAAAGCATCGTCAACATCGTGCGTCCGGCGGTCGTGGACGACGTTCGGGCGATGAGCAAGGGACGCGTGGTCTGGAGGAACATCGCCACCGCAAGTGAGACGTTAGGACGGGTTTCCATGGCGTCATCGACCGTTCTGGCATTTGCAAGTGCCAGTGAAGTGGCGGACCAAGACGAGTCGCGAATCCTCGGATTCGTGGCGGGTGCGGTGGGAACTCTGGGAATGGTCCTGGGCGGATTGGCCAACTTCGCTCGAACTCAGAGCATCGAGCGAAGCGAAGCGATCAATCTCATCCTCCAGCACGCGGACATCGAGAATATGCCGGATATCAATACGACGTTGGTCGTGAATGACGACGACGCTTAGTCGTACATGAACAGGATGACGTGTCCCGTGCAAATGCAACACACGCCCATGAGTGCCGTCGTCCAGGAAACGTTACTCATCGTATTCGTTCCATCCGTCTTGTTCGTGAAGAACGTCCCGGCGATCAGGATGACGAGCCCAACGAGGAGCAACCCGAACCCGGTACTGTTGGCCTGTGAAACGATCGAAAATGACTCGGCCATATGTTTTATATACTACTACTCCAGCATTTTGTTTGCAACACCGCTCGTCAAGACGATACACACTCCCAATACAAGAAGAAGGATGGTTGTCGTGTACGTTCCTTCTCCGTCCGCGAGAGATTTAGATGCATTGTGTGTGATCCACATGCCGATGACCGCACACGTCGTGGAGACGATGATCGGGATGACTGCTCCCATGAACAACGACGGGTTGGTTGTCTATACCAAATGAGAAATATTATTATCTCCACAAGGTATTATACAAGATGAACTTTTACGGTGGCTACGGTGGATCTGGAGGCGCTGGATCTCAGTCCTCCATGATGATGATTTCTTCGTTCTCTGCCATTTGCGGATGCCTGTTGCTGGCAGTGGTGGCATTCATGATGATGGGCGGAGGCGCCAAGGAGAAGGAGACGACGACTGCCGCGCCGATCGTTACCACTGGGGACCGGGATGATGAGGTCGAGACCAGTGACCTCTCCGGAGCCCGTCTCTTGACGGTCGGGGCGAAGTCTCTCATGGTTGAGGGAGACTCCTGCGGGAACGGGACCATTGCCTTCTCCGAGTCGAAGGACGATAAGTGGCTGTGGAAGTTGCACTCTGCAGGAACGTGGAATTCCTACCCTACGTACTACATCGAGTCGTTTTACAAGAACTTCTCATCAGCGTGCGATGAGCGGTGGCTGACTGCGCCGACCGGGTGCAATAGCAAGCCGTATCTGAGCAAGCGCGAGAACGGTCCTCGTCAGAAGTGGGTATTGGTCAAGGACGGGACCGGCTACCAGATCAGGAGCCTGGCGTGTTCGCAGTCGCGTTTCGCTCGTCAATCCCTCATGGTCGGACAGAGCGGGAATGCACCATTCTTTACCGACGGTGCATCTGGAAGCACGTTCTCGATCGACAGCGAGTAAATAACGTCCACGACGTCATTGTCGTTGGCGTCGACGTGAAGACCGTGTACGGTGCCGTGCGGTGCGGTGCCGTGCGGTGCCGTGCACTGAACACTTTTTTTTTACGTGTTCATGTCAATAGTGGTGACATGAACGTCGTCAATACGTCCCAGACGATATCGTTACTGGAACTCCATGCCTTCATTTTCGTCGCGTTCACGACCGCGTACGTCGTCATGGACTTCAAGCGGCACTTCGACGCAGCGCCTTCCAACGTCATCTACTTTTCGACGAGCATTCATACCGGCGTCGGTGCCGGTGACATCGTTCCCATCACGGGCGAAGGAAAGGCTGTGGTCACGTTCCATATGCTCCTGAGTTTCATCGCCACACTGCTCGTTCTCCAACGCATCTAGACCCTATACCATATAGGGCCCACGAGGATGAGGCATAGCGACGTAGACCCTATACCCGACGAGGCATAGCGACGTAGACCCTACATCCTATACCCTATACCCACGAGGATGGGTATAGCCACCTATACCCTACGACGGGACATCGACGGGAATCCGAACGCTCCACGGTCTCGTCTCCCGCGGATGACGTGAGACGATATCCAGAACACCTCCGCCGCACTCCCAGCCCAGTGGACGCGCGAGACACTCGTTTGCGCTACGAGCGCACGAGTGCGCAACGAGCGCACCCATGACCGCACCCCTTCCGCGTGCGGTCGAGTCTCTCCCGTCGTCCACGACCCCGGGAAACGCGGTGGTCGGTCTATTCTATTATGTACGGTGTAGTATACGAAATCTCATCATGCTTGGAATGGTTCTCATCTTCCTCGGCATAGCAGCCATCGTCTTCGGTGCCTACCGCATGGGTGCCTCGACGTGTGACGACGACGTTCTCATCCGTGACAACGAACGTAACACATCCTTCGTGGTGATCGCGATCGCTCTCATGTTCGCGATGAGTGGTGTCCTGATGCTCGTGAGCGGGACCGCTAACCCGTTCGACGCACTGACTCCCGCCTCCCCGTCCACCGGTAAGAACATGTAGGGTAGGTTGGACCCGGACGACCGCATACCCTGGTGACCATCGTATGATCAAGACGATGCAACGCCATACGTCCATACGTCCATACATATGTACGTATATACGTACGTATGACGAACGCCCCAAGGGGATCGTCATACGTACGTACGTGAGCATACCGGCGCGACCACCAGCGGTCCTTCTGGTCGTGGGTGACTGTGTGCGGTGATCAACGTGCGCTACAGTCGAATACGTCTCTGCATGGTCCGCATCTTGGTCCATCGCTTCCTCTGATCAATACGATCCCATTGGACACGCGCGGGCGACGCGGGGACCGTCCCTGGCCGTATGCGGTGCGTCATGAGATATGCGCACATGCGTGATCAGTTTGCGCACGACCTTTCCAGCAGTCGGGAGAACGTCAGGATGCGCGGACACGTACCTGACGTCCACACCAAACGTCCCGACGACCGGGAAACGTCATCGGACCGGCCGACGTGACGCGATGCCGAGTCACGCGCAGTGCAGAAATTTCTGTCGACTTGCGCAAGACCT
>Ga0255769_10005294_pt1 | contig 12201 bp, 10 predicted proteins | sample 041ome_9_FD_179637 | JGI IMG/M metagenome (GOLD analysis project Ga0255769, IMG submission 179637) | Coastal salt marsh microbial communities from the Groves Creek Marsh, Skidaway Island, Georgia - 041413US metaG (version 2) | ecosystem: Environmental > Aquatic > Marine > Intertidal zone > Salt... | reverse complement strand
ATTACACTTACCTGCTGATTTAATGTCTAAGGGTATATCTGCGGAAGTTGCAGGTTGGTCTCTTGCGATCATTGGTGTCACAAATATCATAGGAACACTTAGCTTTGGTTGGTTGGGAACAAAAGTAAAAAAACCAGTACCACTTGCCTTCATATACTTAATGAGGTCTCTGACTATTACGATATTTATTTTGTCTCCTCCTTCTGCAACAGTTGCTCTGTTATTTGGAGCAGTAATAGGCATTTTGTGGTTAGCTACTGTCCCAATGACGAATGCAATTATATTATCATTTATAGGACCTAAATACTTAGCCACATTGTCTGGTATTTGTTTTATTTGCCACCAGTTAGGAGCTGTTTTAGGAGCTTGGTTGGGAGGTAAGTTTTTTGATATCTATGGAAGTTATGAAAATATGTGGTGGCTGAGCGTGGCGCTTGGTATTGCTGCTTTCTTGTTGACTATAACTGTTAAAGAAGAGCCCTTTTCAGTAAATTCAGAAATTAAGCAAACATTTTAAAGTTTTAAATCATTAATATTCTTGTATTCATCTAAACATTCTGGATTTGCTAAAGCCGTTTGATTGTTAATTTGTTTATTATGGATTAAATCCCTAACCGCAAGCTCTGCAATTTTACCAGATTTTGTTCTTGGAATGTCGTTAACTGCAATTATTTTTGATGGAACATGTCTTGGCGATGCTCCCAATCTGATTTTACTTTTGATTTTATCAATTAAAGCCTCTGTTAAACTCGTATTTTTATTTAACCTAATGAACAAAACGACCCTCGTATCTCCTTGCCACATTTGCCCGACAACCAAACCTTCAAGAACTTCTTCAATTTGTTCAACTTGTCTATAGATTTCTGCGGTTCCAATGCGAACTCCACCAGGATTTAAAGTTGCGTCTGAACGACCAAAAATTATAAAGCCATTATTTTCAGTCTTTAGTATATAGTCACCATGACACCACACATTAGAGTATTTACTAAAGTAGGCATCATGATATTTTTCGTTATTTTTATCGTTCCAAAAATATAATGGCATTGTGGGAAAACTTTGTATGCATACCAATTCACCTTTTTTATTTTTTATTGAATTACCATCATCGTCATATACGTGAACATCCATTCCTAAAATTGGCCCTTGTATTTCTCCTCTTCTGACAGCTGACATTGGGTTTCCTCCTATAAAGCAACCAACTATATCTGTGCCACCAGATAAGCTTGCGACCAAAACATCTTTTTTTACATTATCGTATATATAGTCAAAACTCTCATGAATAAGGGGCGATCCTGTTGATCCTATTATTTCTAAATTTGTTAAATCATATTTATCAATAATATTAATTTTTTCTTTACTTAAAGCATCAATATATTTAGCTGAAACTCCCATAAAGTTTACTTTTTCACTACTCATATAATCCCACAAAACTTCTGGGTTTGGATAAAATGGTGACCCATCATATAAATAAATTGTAGATTTTAGTAAAAGGCCTGAAACTAACCAATTCCACATCATCCAACCACAAGTTGTAAAATAGAAAACTTTACTATTTTCTCTTGCATTAGAATGCAAGCCCATTTCAACTAGGTGTTTTAAAAGAATACCACCATTTGAATGAACAATACATTTAGGCTTTCCAGTAGTGCCACTAGAAAACATTATATATAGGGGATCATCTAAACTAAGAGATACAAACACTATATTCTCAGTAAAGAATTTTTCTTGTACATCACTATATTGAATAAATTTATTTGTATTATACTCAGTATTAATTCCTAAAAATGGCGATATAACTACTCTTTGAAGTGACGGCAAAGCTCTAACAACCGCTAAGACTTTGTTAGTTATATTTACCTCTTTACCATTATACCAATAACCATCTGTCGTTAGAAGAATTTTGGGTTCTATTTGACCAAATCTGTCTAGTACACCGTCAACTCCAAAATCAGGTGATGCTGAAGAAAATATAGCGCCTATTGATGACGCCGCTAACATCATTATAACTGTTTCAGGCACATTAGGCATATAAGCCGCTATTCTATCTCCTTTAACAATACCCTCTTTTTTTAAGAAATTAGCCAAAGAAGAAACTTGTGATTTTAGATCCTGCCACGAAACTTCTTTTCTAACTTTATCTTCAGATTTAAAAATTATTGCAGGACCACTAACGTTTCCTGACAACATGTTTTCAGCATAATTGACACTACCATTTGGAAAAAAATTACTTCCTGGCATTTGATTTTCTGGATCAATATAGGGTTCCATCCCTTTAGATCCAATCAAACCAAAAAAATCCCAAATAGACGACCAAAAATCAATTTTATTTGCTATCGACCAACTATGTAGTTCAGAAAAACTATCAAGATTTAAATCATATTTTTCATTTATGTTTTGTAAAAAACTAAACATTTGAGAAGATTTAACCCTCTCTTCAGATGGTGACCATAAGATTGGATTTGATAAAGTTTCTTTTTGCATGATAAACAAGCTCAAAATTAGCTATAGTTTTTAAAACAATTTTCAGCGAAGATTGCCATCTCATAATCTAATTTTGAGATACCTCCAACGTCATGTGTGGTTAGAATAATCTTTACTTTATTGTAAACATTTTCCCATTCAGGATGGTGGTTAATTTGCTCTGCTTTCATAGCTATTGACGTCATAAAAGAAAAAGCTTGCTTAAAATCTCCAAAATTGAAAATTTTAGAATATGCATCTCTTCCATCGGCAGTCTTTTCCCACCCACCAATATTCTTAAATTGCGTATGTATATTATTACATTCCATTTCCAAAATCCTTCCTATTAATTATTTCTCTTATAGGTCTCATATTTGATGCGTAAGTTAAAAATATTTTTAGAACATAATCTATTCTATTGTCCAACCAACTAGGGATATTTTTACCATGCGCTCCGGGATTAAATTCTTCTACATTTCTAATTATGATATTCTCAGGCAACCACATTAAGTGAGTATTTTTGTAAGAAGAAGATCTAAGTTCAGCTATAGGATAAGCTCCACCGTTACCACTACTAATTGACACAATCAGTCCAGGTTTATGAGCAAACTCACCGTTGTCACACAATAAAAAAATATTTTTGGATGCAGGAGTTGCCATCCCTCCATACTCAGGCACAACTAAAATAAAACCATCTGAATTATCAAAATTATTAGAAATTGTGTTCCATGTTTCTCCCCATACGCCCTTGCCATTTTTTTTTTCAGGTGACCAGAGAGGTAAAGAGGCATCTGCCAAATCTAGAATAAAAGTATCTAATTTATCATCTATATTAGATAAATTACTTAGAAATAAATTAGAAATTCTTTTGGACTGAGAATTTACCCTATGGCTACCAGAAATAATTGAAATTTTCATAGTAACTTTCCTAAATATTGATTAGTTTAACTTCAATATCATTAATTAACATATTAAATTTAACTTTTAAACATAAGATCATAATTATGAAAGAAATAGAGATTATAAAACCAGATGATTGGCATGTTCATTTTAGAGATAATGAAATATTGAAAGCAGTTGTTCCAGAAACAACAAGATATTTTGCTCGATCGATAGTCATGCCTAACCTTATTCCTCCGATATTAAACGCTAGGCAAGCAATTGAATATAAAAAGAGAATAAAAAAAGCCATTCCTGCAAAAGATAGTTTTGAGCCATTAATGACAATTTACTTAACGGAGAAAACTAATAAAAACGAACTAAAGGATGCATATAATAGCGGTGCTGTTTTTGCAGTTAAACTTTATCCTGCTGGTGCTACAACCAACTCTGAATCTGGGGTAAAAGACATAAAAAAAGTAATGCCTGTTCTTGAAGCGATGGCAAAAATAGGTATGCCAATTCTAATTCATGGAGAAGTAACCGATAAAGAAATAGATATTTTTGATCGAGAAAAAGTATTTATTGATCAAAAGTTAGATTTTATTTGTAAAGAATTACCTGAACTAAAGGTAACTCTTGAACACATTACAACAAAAGAAGCGACTGAATATGTCAAAGAGGGCAATAAAAACCTTGTTGCTTCAATAACTCCGCATCACTTAGCTTTAAATAGAAATGCAATATTTGTTGGCGGCATAAGGCCTCATAACTATTGCTTGCCTATTTTAAAAAGAGAAACTCATAGACAAGCTCTTATAAAAGTAGCTATGAGTTCTAATCCAAAGTTTTTTTTAGGAAGTGATACTGCTCCTCATCTTAAGAAATATAAAGAAAGTGATTGTGGTTGCGCAGGAGTTTTTAATACAACATATTGTATGCAAATATTAGCACAAATTTTTGAAAACCATAATTGCCTATCCAATTTAGAAAATTTTACTAGCATCAATGGAGCCAATCATTATAAAGTAAATATTAATAAACAAAAAATTAAAATAATTAGAAAAAACAAACCAATAAAATTTGAAGATAAGTTGAAAATTAACGATGAAGAAATTTTAATTTTCACCCCAGACTTTCCAGTTTATTGGGAAGTAATAACTTAATAAATTAAATAATTTGAAGGTTAATTATGAGTGTTAAACCAATTATTCTCTGTGGAGGTTCTGGGACTAGATTATGGCCTGCAAGCAGAAAGAGTTTGCCCAAACAATTTCTTCCATTGTTTGGAAATAAAACTTTGTTAGACTTAACTATAGAAAGAATTAAATTAGTAAAACAAATAAAAAAACCAATTTTAGTCTCTTCAAAAGATCACAATTTTATTGTAAACAATGCTCTTAAAAAGAATGATCTTAGAGCCTCACTAATTTTAGAACCTGTTGCGAAAAATACTACTGCGGCTATTTATCTCGGTGCCCAAAACTCTCACCCAAACGATGTTTTGGTTATTATGAGCTCTGACGCCTTCATAAGTGACAATCATTATTTTGCCAATAAAATCAATGATATTTCCAACAAGATAGACTACTCAAATTGGCTTATTTTTGGCGTAAAACCCAAATATCCTGCAGAACAGTACGGATATATAAATGTAAATTTAAAAGACACTGGAAAGTTACAAAATGTTTATAAGGTTATTAACTTTATTGAAAAGCCCTCAAAAAAGAACGCAGAAATAATGATTAAAAATAAATCCATTTTTTGGAACTCTGGTATTTTTATGGGAAGAGCTTCTATGATAATAAACTCTATACAAAAGCATGCACCTAAAATTGCGCAAGAATGTGATAAAGCTTATCAAACACAGAATTATAATCCATTAAATGACGAAATTAATTTTAACAAAGATGCTTTTAATAAAATTCCTTCTGAGTCAATCGATTACTCAACTATGGAAAACGCAGATAATGTTTTGTTTTCACCTTTAGAGTGTGAATGGGATGATGTAGGTTCTTGGGACGCGCTTTCAAAAATTAGTAATTTAAAAAATGATAAAAAAAATGTATTTGAAATCGCTACTAAAAACACTTTTATTAAAAATGATAAAAGAGTAATTGCGGCAATTGGAGTAGAAGATCTAATTATTATAGATGATGACAATGCTACATTAATCGCTAAAAGGGGGCATACAGAAAAAGTAAAAGATATAGTCAACAAACTTCATCTAGATAAAATGGAAGAAGCATCTGAACATACATACGAAAATAGGCCTTGGGGAAAATTTATTAATATTTTAAGCACTGAATATTGCAAAGTCAAAAAAATTGAAGTTTTACCTAAAAAAAGACTTTCCTTACAATACCATAACTTCCGAAGTGAACATTGGTTAGTAGTAAAAGGCCAAGCTCATGTTTATATTGATGGTGTTATAAAAACTATAAATTCAGGAAATTCAATAGATATTCCTATGAAAAGCCAGCATTATGTAGAAAATAAAACTGATCAAATATTGATTATAATAGAAACTCAGTTGGGCACATATTTTGGTGAGGATGATATTGTCAGGCTAGATGACCCATATAATAGATAATTGTTTAAGCATGCTTAAAAAAGAAAACATAAGATATTTAATTGTTCACTGTTCTGATACACCCAACGAAGAAGAATTAACAGCAACTGAAATACATCAAATGCATTTAGATTTTGGTTGGGATGGCATTGGCTATCATAAAATTATACTAAGGAACGGTAAAATCCAAAATGGACGACCAGAGTATTGGATAGGAGCACATGTAAAAGGCAAAAACACTGTTTCCTTAGGAGTATGTTTAATAGGAAGAGATTATTTTACAAGAAAGCAATTTGTGTCTCTAGAAAAAATACTTAAATCATGGAAAAAAGATTATCCACTTGCTATTATTGAAGGTCATAGAGACACAGAAAATACTGAAAAAACATGTCCTAACTTTAACGTTAAGAATTGGTGCAAAGATAGAAAACTACTTTAAAAAAACTCTTAAAATTATAAAACCTTCTACAAAATTATTTTCTAAAAATAATAATGTGTTGCAACTAGAGACAGAATGTTTGTATGGGGAAAGCTTTGAAATTGTTCAGATTGAAAACAATTTATGTTACGGAACGCTCTTAACAGATCAATATAAAGGATGGTTAAATTTTAATGACCTTGGTGAAATTCCTGAAGCTAATTATAGAGTTTTATCAATAAGAGCTATTATTAATGAAAAAAATGATGTTAAATCTAGGACAGTAACATATTTGCCGTTAGGTTCTCAAATTCATGTTGTTTCTGAGGAAGGTGATTGGTTTAAAATTTTTTTAGGTTTTAAAGATTTTAAATTTGGATATGCTTTTAAGAATAATCTAATTCAAATATCAAGAAAAACATTAGATTGGGTTAGCGTAGCAGAATCTCTTATAAATACCCCCTATAAATGGGGCGGGAGAAATAGTATAGGAATTGATTGTTCTGCTCTAGTACAATTATCGCTTCAAACTGCTGGAATTAATATCGGAAGAAACTCTTCAGAACAAAAACTATTTAAAAAGCTGCGTTTAATTGATTTAGATAAAAGCAAGCGAGGTGATTTAATTTTTTGGGACGGCCATGTTGGAATTATTACAAACAAAAAACAAATGGTTCATGCAAACGCCTTTAAAATGATGGTTTCAATAGAAACTACTAAAGATGTAATAAAACGAACAAAAGAATCTTATGAAATTTTTAGAATATCCTATTAGTTATTTAGTATAATCAAATATAATTAAATCTTTTTTTGTATTTAAATTAATAGCTTTGAATTTTTTATGTTTAACTAAAATAAAAAAGATATCAGATCTCTCTAATGCTTTTTCAATACTTTGAGTTTTTATATTCAAAAAATCATCTACAAAAGGATCAACTACAAAAAAATTTGTAAAATTTTGAGAGACTTTTTTAATTATTTCAACTGCGGGAGCCTCTCTAATATCGTTAGAATTTTCTTTGTAAGTAATACCCAAAAAAGAAACAAATGGTAACCTTTTGTTTTGATCAAAAAAATTTTTAATTTTCTGTTTAATATCCTTATATACATAAATGGTTTTATCTGTATTAACCTCTCTAGCTGCTTTCATCATTTTAGAGACCTCATAATTCTCACTTATTAAAAACCACGGATCTACTGGTATACAATGACCTCCCACCCCAATTCCTGGTTGTAAAATTTTTACTCTTGGGTGATGATTTGTAAGGTTTATTACTTCAGAGGTACTTATATTATTATTCTGACATATAAATGATAATTCATTAGCAAAAGCGATATTGACATCTCTGTAAGCATTCTCGGCAAGCTTACACATCTCTGCAATCTTACTTGTTGTTTTAAGAATATTTCCTGAAACAAATTTTTTATAAAAATTAGCAATTTTATTAGTGCTTGCTTTATTGATACCTCCTACTATCCTTGTATTATTTTTTAATTCAAAAATAATATTACCTGGTAATACTCGTTCAGGACAATAAGCTATATACAATTCATTTATATCAGGCCGGAAATTAAAAATATATTCCTTAATTTTTTCGGTAGTACCAATTGGTATTGTTGATTCGATAATAATTGAATCTTTATTCTTCAAATAAGGTATAAAGCTATCGATAGCCTGAAAAACAAAAGTAAGATCTGGCTGAATCTGTTTATTTAAAAACTTAATTGGAGTTGGTGTACATATCAAAAAAAAATCTGAAATAGTAGGTATGTTCAACAACTTTAAATTTTTTCTTTTTATACTTTTTTTCAACAATGACCTTAATGAAGGCTCATTTAAATCTATATTATAACTTTTAATATTTGCAATAACATCTTTATCAATATCTACGCCGTATACGTTAAAAGAAGCGTTAGCAATCAAACATGCTGACGGCAAACCAATATACCCCAAACCAATCACACATACTTTTTTATTCATAAAGTCTATCTTTCAAAATGTTTACAATTTTTTTGGCTGCTTTGCCATTTCCATAAGGATTGCTTATTTTAGACATTTTCATATATTCATTCTTATCAATTAATAAAAGATTAGCCTCTTCAATGATAGATTGGACATTTGAACCAACCATTTTCACCACACCTTTTTCAACACCTTCTATCCTCTCAGTTTTATCACGCATTAGAAGAACAGGTTTTCCTAAAGATGGCGCCTCTTCTTGGACTCCTCCACTATCTGTCATAACAAAAAAACACTTACTCATTAAAACTGAAAATTCTAAATATTCCAAAGGTTCAATTAATAAAAAATTTTTAAATTGTTTTGTAAGTTTACTAAAGCTATTCCTAACCAAGGGGTTTGGATGCATAGGATACACAAATTTAATTTTAGGATTATTTTTAGCTAGAAGTGATAATGCGAGCATTATATTCTCGAACGCTTTACCAATATTTTCTCTTCGATGTCCAGTTATTAATATAAACTTCTGAGATTGCCAATCAAAATTTATTATACTATCTAAAGATTTATTAACTTTTTTTTTTATTATCTCATCATTTTTATACAAATTTAATGCCTCTAGCAAACAATCTATGACTGTATTGCCTGTTATAAAAATATTTTCTTTAATTCCTCCCTCTTTTAATAAATTCATTTTATTTAATTTAGTCGGTGCAAAATTAAAATGAGATATTGTGCTTATAGATTTTCTATAAAATTCTTCTGGGAAAGGTGCCCTCATATCAAAAGATCTAAGGCCAGCTTCTATATGACAAATTTTAATATCATTATAAAAAGCAATTAAAGCTCCAGCGTATGAAGAAATTGTATCTCCTTGAACCATAATTAGGTTTGGATTTACTTCTTTTACAACTGCATTTAATTTTTTAATTAAAGAAGAGGTTAAGTCTGATAAGGACTGGCCCGGTTTCATCACCCTTAAGTCGTAATTAACTTCAATTTTGAAAGAACTAATTAATTTTAAAATTAGTGATTTATGCTGTGAAGTAATACAAGTGATGGTTTCAAAAAAATCTTTATTTCTACTTAATTCCCAGAAAACAGGGGCCATTTTTATTACTTCTGGCCTAGTCCCAAATATTAACAAAATTTTATTTTTTTTTTTCAATTTTTTTGATTTCCTCCAACATTTTTAACGCTAGGGTTTCCCTATTAAACACTTTAGCTGTTCTAACACAGTTTTTTGATATCGCATCATACAACTCTCTATTATTATATAATTTTAATATACTTAAAGACAATGATTCAGGATTTTCACTTTCAAAATATACGCCTACTTTATACCTTCTAATAATATCCAGAGATTCACCATCAACACCATGCAAGATTGGCACACCCATTGCCATGTATTCAAACATTTTTGATGGTATAACAGTTTTATACAAATCATTTTTCTTTAGATGGATTAATCCAGCATCTGACCTGTCTAAATACTGTAAAACCTGTTTTTTGGGAACATTTGGTAAAACACTTACGTTATTCAAACATAAGGATTGCTTTCTTATGTTTTCTCTCTCGGCACCATCTCCTATAATTTTAAATTTTATATTTAATTCATTATATCTAGCTTTCAAAATTTTAGCTGCATCAATTATTGTTTGCATAGAATGAGCCATACCAATAGTGCCAATGTAGCTAATTTGAAAAGATTTTGAGCTTCTTTTTAAATACTTATTATTCAGAAAATTGAAAAAATTGGTATCCACTCCATTCATTATAACTTTTACCTTGGAATTATTTACCCCCAAGTTAGCTAAGTAATCTTTAAATGAATATGTAACAGGTATAATTAAATCAGATGAATAATATATTTTTTTTTCTAGTAATTTTGCTAATTTATATAAGAATTTTTTATCATTAATACCCACAGCTTTCATACTATCAGGCCATAAATCTCTTAACTCTAATATAAAGGGTAATCTTTTAATTTTGGCAAGAAAAATACCAGAAATAGGGGTAAACAGATGTGGAGAAGTTCCAATTATGACATCAATATCTTTTAAAAAAATTCCATTTATAAACGAGGAAAACATAAAACTCATTTGGTCTAATATTCTTCTCCATATACCTATATTTTTAGACATATATGTCCACACTCTTAAAACATTTATACCTTCAATTTTTTCTCTTTGATTAAATTTATTTCTATAACCTGAAAATATTTTACCTGTTGGAAAGTTTGGAAATGAGGTTATAACAGTTACTTTATGTCCATTATTTACCCAAACTTTACAATGATCAAAACCTCGAGTTGCTGGAGCATTTGTTTCAGGGTAAAAGTTATCGGAAATAAGTAATATGTGCATTTTAATTTACCAAGATAAGGTTACTTCTGACTTTTCTTTTTGAAGTATTATTGATATGCATTTTGTTTTCTGTAAGTTTCCAAATTCTACAGCATAAAGTTTATTTACTATTTTTACTTGACCTTGTTTCACTGAGAAATTAACGGTTTTATTATTTTTTCTTAATATATAGTTATTATTATTTTTTTTGAAAATTTTAATTCCAGGATACAAATTGAAATTTGCTATTGCTGGAATATTGGGGATAGTCGTACGATCAATTATAATGATTTTTTGAGGCTCGAAAATCCATTTTCTAAAATGATAATTTTTTTTTAAAATTGAATTATAACCATTATGAAAACAAGAAACTTCAAACTTTGATTTACTGATATTTTTTGTTTTCAAATTGAACACACTTGCTCTCTGAGCAACTCTAAAACTTGACCAAATAGAAGAAGAATTCTTATTATTTATTTCTACTGTATTATGCGAACTAGTACTTCTTTCCAAAAGTCTTCTGGTTGAATATTCATAGGTGGAAATACCTAAATTAACAAAAAACCTATCACCAAAAAAACTTGTTTCAAAACACATAGTATCAGCGTGTGCATGACCTGGAATATATGATGCTCCTATTGATCCTATGTCTAAAAAAGTTCTAGCATGCTTTTGGTCTACTCTTATAAAACCAGAACTTTTTAATGTTTGTATGTTTATTTTCTTATTCAATTTTAATGGGGATGGTATTCTAATACCAATTGTTTTGGCGTATTTTGTTATTTTTTTAATGCTATTAGAAATATTGATTGTACTATCATTAAAATGAGGATTTTCACCATTTGTATAGGACATAATACTTAGCCACAACAACATTTTCTCTGCAGTCACAACTAATTGATTTATAAAAGCTGGCGGCAAATAGTTTTGATCTTCTCCATGAATATTAATAATGTCTAAAATATCTTCTAGGATAATTGCATGATACATCGGTGATTTCTCAAAATGTCCTCCATCGTCTAATATTTGTTCTTTAAGCTGACATTTATAAATTTTAATACCCTTGTTTTTCCATTTATTTGCATCAAGTCCTGTAAAAAAAAGCCCTGAAAATATTAATGCTTTGGCATTTGCTAATATATGATTACCTAACAAATGCCATTCTAGATTATGATATAAAAATTCTGTTTGATTATACAAACTTAGTTTTATTTTTTTGTCCATAATATTGGAATCCAAATAAAATTTTATCCAATTAACTATTCTTAATGAAGTAGGGTAAGGGTCATAACCTAAATATTGTGGAGAATTTGAATGGAACAACCATCTTTCAAGGAAGTCTAATGCCAAGATCCTCTTCCTTTTATTAAGTTTACTATTAAGAAAGTCAAAATAGTTTAAATTATATAACCATAATTTTTTAGAATTGCTTTTTTTAATTGTTAAAGCATCCGATACAACGTGGGTTTCATTTAAAAATTTAAATTTATTTTTTTCAATAAGAGAATTTGGTTTTTTTAAAAATCTAGTTTTTATTATTAAACTTTTGATTTTAATTTCAGATTTA
>Ga0255769_10005288_pt1 | contig 12206 bp, 9 predicted proteins | sample 041ome_9_FD_179637 | JGI IMG/M metagenome (GOLD analysis project Ga0255769, IMG submission 179637) | Coastal salt marsh microbial communities from the Groves Creek Marsh, Skidaway Island, Georgia - 041413US metaG (version 2) | ecosystem: Environmental > Aquatic > Marine > Intertidal zone > Salt... | reverse complement strand
CGCGCGGCGCGCGAAGGCGCGTCGCAGAGGCGCGGCGACGGCGATCGCCGTCGCCCGCGCGGGACGCGCATCGCGCGGCGCGAACGAAGCGACGACGCCGGCGACGACGCGATCTCGACGGACGCGCGCGCGGTGGCGCGAACGATGGATGCGACCGCGGTGACACCGCCGACGCGGTCGAGGTCGCCGCCGACGCCGCCGAGCGCGAGCGGGGGAGGGAGGGGAGGGACGACGGGCGGCGCCGCGGCGCCGGCGAGCGCGAAGCGAGCGAAGCGAGTCGACGCGCTCGGTGTCGATGCGCTCGGGAACGCGCCGGACGTGGATGAACGAGGAGAGTTGATGTTTGGATGCGAAAAGTGTGGGTTCGAGCCGGACGGGTGCGAGGCGTGTTTGGGCGGACCGCCGATTCGGAGCGCGTGCGCGTGGGACGAAGCGCGCGCGAGGGACGTGCCGCCTGTGAAGACGTACAGACCGACGGAGCAGGAGTGGGCGGGCGATCCTTTGGAGTACATAAATTCCATTCGTCCAGAGGCGGAGAAATATGGGGTGTGTAACATCATTCCCCCGGCGAGTTGGCAGCCCGAGTTTTGCTTGCCTGGGAAGGAAAAGTTGCGGTTTCGGACGAGAATACAGGCGTTGAACGAGTTGCAGAATCGACCCGCGGGGCCGAGCGCGAGGGCGCGAGCGAAGATGCTCGAAGAAGAGAAGAACGGGGTCAAATCGACGAAGAATCAGGGCGTGGCGTCGGGTGGACGCATGAGCGGCGGACGCATGGGCGCCTCGGCGCAAGCCGACGCGGACGCCGTAGCGGAAAAGTATGGCTTCCAACAAGGACAACGACACAATTTGGCGACTTTGGAGCGATACTCGAAATATTTCAAGCGAAAATACTTCAGCAAAAATGGAAAACCGGTGGAGAACGTGACGGTGAAAGATATGGAAGGGGAATTTTGGCGTCTCATCGAGGACAACAAGGGGCGAAGCGTCGAGGTGATTTACGGCGCCGACATCGCCACCATGGACGTCGGAAGTGGATTCGCAAAGAAAGGTAGCGCGTCGTGTCCGCCTGGGCAAGAGCGTTACGCTGAAAGTCCGTGGAACGTGTGCAACATGCCGTACAATTCAGAAAGCTGTTTGAGTCACGTCGAGGCGACCACGGGCATCACCGTGCCTTGGTTGTACTTTGGCATGACGATGTCCGCGTTTTGCTGGCACGTCGAAGATCACAACTTTTACAGCGTCAACTATCACCACTTTGGCGCACCGAAGGTTTGGTATTCCATTCCCGCCACGCACTCAAAACAGTTTGAAGAGGTGATGCGCAAGCGTTTGCCGCATTTATTTCAATCGCAACCAGACTTGCTCCACAGCTTGGTCACCATCTTGTCCCCGAAAGTGCTGCAAGACGAAGGAATTCCCGTGTATCGCGTGGAACAACACCCGCGAAGTTACATTATCACTTTCCCGTACGCGTACCACGCTGGGTTCAACACAGGTTTCAATTGCGCCGAGGCAGTCAACTTTGCACCAATAGACTGGTTACCCTTTGGCGTCGGCGCCACGGAGCGTTACGTGAGCGATAAGCGATATCAATCCGTGGCACACGACCAGCTATTATCTACTCTCACGGAGAGCGCACATAAGCACCCGCGGTTCCCTCCGGTTCTTGCCGAGGTAATGCGAGTGCGAGTCAAGGAAGAAGACGAACGTCGCACCGCGGCAAAGAGATCCGTCGCGCACGAAGTTCGCATGGAAAACACCACAGAAGCGCCAGACTTTAACGAACGCGATTGTACGACATGTTTGGCCGATTTGAACTGGTCCTGTGTCACGTGCGCGTGCACGTTCGCGAAGAGTCGCGGTTACGCCTACTGCCTGCGGTGCGTCAAAGCGTGCGAGTGCGAGGCAGAAAAACGCACGCTCTTCTTTAGGAACACGCTCGACGAACTACGCGAAAAGGTTCGCACGCTCGAAAATCTAGCAAGCATGTAAACGACATGTGTGTAATGTACAATTGTGCTAATGTACGGCTATACTACCAACCATCTGAAGTTAAATCGCCGCTCATACTGGCCTCGACTTGTCGCAGCGTTCCGTTATCATACAAAATCATATCGTGGCGGCTTTGCACGCTCAACAGCAAACCAGGCTGCCCACCGAGCACCTTAGTCAACGTTTCGTCGTCCGTTACGCTCAGCTTTTCCTTCAACGCCTCGATGTTCTCTCGAAAGTCGCGAACGTCCCACAGCTCTGGGAAATCCGAAAGAATCTTGTCCCATCGCAAGCGCGGCGCGCACGCGCGCAAATCACTGATCTTCTTTTGCAGCTCATCCGCATCAGCGAGCAATAAACTCGGCCTCGCCGCGACCATCCTTTCCAAATTCGCCTCTGGTAAGATGTCTTTCAATCGAATCATCGCCAAAGCCACGTCTGGCACGCGCGCCGCCAGCCGCGTCACGTCCGCGATCCTAATGTCCCCCATCCGCCCCTCCAGCCCCGGCACGAGCGTAAACAACTGCGCCAGCCGCTTCCCAACCTCATCCTCGTCGATTCCGAGCTCATCGCTCACCGTCATCACGCAAAACCGCATCTTCCCGGCGTCGTCCCAGCCCGGCTGTTCGCTGATGTTCTCCGAAGCCTCCTCCTCTCCCACGATGTCCCCCAATTCGTTCACCAAGTGCGCCTTACGCTTCGACTTATACGTCCCGACGTTCCACGTCCCATCCGCGAGCTCACGCAGCGCGCCGATCGCGTCCTCGGTGACTCGCTCGCCCTCCGTCGCCCGCGCGGTGGCGCGTTCGCGTCCCGAACCACACCATCGCGCGCGCGCGCGTCGCGCCGTCGTCGTCGTCGTCGTCGTCAGCGCGCGCGTCATCGTCGACGCCGACGGACTCGCGGTCGTTCGCACCACCACCGCCATCGTCGTCGTCGTCGTCGTCGCGCGTCGTCGTGCGTCGTCGCGCGTCGTCGCGCGTCGCCGTCGCCGCGTCGCCGTAGGCGCCGCGCGCGGTGTGATTATCGACGAATCGCGAATGCGCGGTGCGCGCGGTCTGCGCGGCACACCGCGCCGACGCCGCGACTCGACCGATCGACCGAGCGACCGACCGAGACATAAACCATGGGCGTGTGTGGATCATCGCCCGCGGTGCCGGTGCGTCGCGCGACGCGAACGCGAACGACGCGAACGACGCGTGTGGAATCGTGGCGTCGAATTGCCACGTTGAATTCCCGCGCGCGATCGAGCGCGCGACCGCGATGGGAACGCGCGATGAGGCGATGGGAACGGTGATAGGGGCGTGAAGAGCGAGACGTGAATCGAGACTGACCGCGCGCGTGATCGTTGACGCGTTTCGCGCGAGTAGTATGAGGAAACGAATAAGCGGACGGGGAAGCAGAATCCCGTGGGGAGAACCGCGCGACCGTCGAGCGTGCTCGGACGGGAAACGCCGGATGTGAATGATTTATTTGAGTTCCACGAAGAACTTGGACGCGGTCAGTTCGGGACGACGTTCTTGGTGACAGAAAAGGCGACCGGTCGTAAGTGCGCGTGCAAGGCTATCTCTAAGCGTCAATTGTCGAACGCCGAGGACATTGAAGAGGTGAGAAATGAAGTGAGAATTCTTCATCACCTCTCCGGTCACGAGCACGTCGTCGAACTCGTCGGTGTGTATGAAGGAAGCAAGCACGTGTACATCGTCATGGAACTCTTGTCCGGCGGCGAATTGTTCGATCGCATTGTTGAAAAGGGCAAGTACAGTGAAAAGGACGCGTCCGAGACGTTGCGCACCATCGTTGAAACTGTTCAATACTGCCACGAGTTGAGCGTCATGCACCGTGATTTGAAGCCTGAAAATTTTGTCTTGAAGAATAAGGATAAGAATTCTCCGGTCTGCGCTATCGATTTCGGTTTATCTACGTTCTTCCGCGAGAACCAAGTCTTCATGGATCTTGTCGGGAGCCCGTACTACGTTGCGCCGGAAGTATTGCGTCGTCGATACTCAAACGAATCCGACGTCTGGTCATGCGGTATCATCCTTTACATTCTCTTGTCTGGTGTCCCGCCGTTCTGGGCTCAAACCGAGCAAGGAATTTTTGACGCCATCTTGCAAGGCGCACTGGATCTCGAGAGCGACCCATGGCCGAAGATCAGTGCGGAGGCGAAAGAACTCATCTCTGGCATGCTCCAAGCGGACCCGAAGAAGCGCCTGACGGCGGCTCAAGTGTTGAAACACCCGTGGGTGGCTGATCCGAACGTTGCGCCGAAGACAAAGCTAGACAACATCGTGTTCAAGCGGTTCAAGAACTTTGCTGGTATTTCCAAGTTCAAGAGGATGGGTTTGATGGCGATGGCTCGCACCATGACTGCGGACGAAGTCGCTGGCTTGAGAGAACTCTTCAAGAGCTTCGATACCGACAACTCTGGTACGATTTCCATCGACGAACTTCGCCAAGGCTTGAAACTCAAGTCTGCGGGTCCCGCAATGGAGGAACTCCGCACACTCATGAAGACTATTGACGTCGATGGCAGCGGCGAACTTGACTACGAAGAGTTCATTGCCGCTACGCTCGCGCAATCGAGACAAGCGTCCGACGCCGCTGTGAGACGCGCTTTTGATTACTTTGATACCGATGGGGATGGTTCCATCACGGTGCAAGAATTTGAACAAGCCTTCAAAAAGATGTCTGATGTTGAGCGTGCCAACTTGGGAGACATTGGCGAGTTGATTGCCAGCGCCGACACTGACGGTGATGGTTGCATCGATTTCAACGAGTTCATGGCTATGATGAAAGCGGACAAGTAGGCTGCGCGCGCATCGCTGGGCCGTATTTAATACTGCCGGTACTATATTTTCAATCTCTCGTTTTTCATATAATTAACAAGAAGGTACCGTAAATGAGAAACGAAGCGCTCCGCGCTCGTCGCTCGCAACCAACGCGCAAACATTTGCCATCGCGTACTATCGTAGACGAACGGCGACGAAACCATCGTAACAGAAGGCGCGACTGATTAAACGCCCACCTTGACGAGCTCCATCTCGAAAATGAGCACGGAGTCCGGCTTGATGAGCGGCGTAGGGGATGATTTACCGTACGCCAGCTCGGACGGAATTACGAGTTCCCACTTATCGCCCTCCTTCATGAGCTGCATCGCCTCGGTCCAGCCACTGATGACTTGATTCGGCGCGAACGTCGTCGGTTGACCGCGCTTGTACGACGAATCAAACTCCTCGCCCTGGATATTCTTCCCAGAGTAGTGACACGAGCACGGCGTCGACTTCGAGGGCGAGGGCCCACCCTCCGGTCCAGATTTCAAAACGCGATACTGCAACCCCGACGGCAGCTCGACCACGCCCGGTTTCAACTTATTGGCCTGCGTCGCGCGACGAACCATCGTCGTCAGTCACATCGCGTCGTCGGACGCGTCCGGTTCGTCGAGTCATCGAACCATCCCATCATCGCGCGCGCGCATTCGTTCGCCGCGCACCGCGAGAAACGCCGCGCCGTCGCTCTTCGCGTCCGCCATGCCGCCGACGAACGCGCAACCGATCAACGCGATCACCGCCAGGACGAGCGCGAGCGTCGTCGATCGTCGCCCGCGAGCCATCGCGGAGTGCGGATTCGCCGATCGCGCGCGCGTCGACCGATCGATCGACCGATCGACCGATCGACCGACCGATCGATCGACCGACCGCGTCGAGCGTCGGCCGAATCCGATCGCGACGCGACGATTCGATTCGTCACACTGGTCGAGACGCGCGTCGAGACGCGCGCGCGCGCTCGACGCGCGCGCGGCACACGACGACGACGACGCGCGCGGCGCGCGACGAGTGATTTTTAGAGAAAGCTCGCGCGCGCGACGCGACGCGACGCGACGAGGGCGCGGCGGGGATGACGGCGAAGAAACGCGCGGAGGAACGCGCGAGGCGAGGGGAGACGAAGCGCTGCGGCAACGCGCCGTGCGGGAGCGAGGTGGGACGATCGATCGGCGCGATCGCGGACGACGGGACTGACGATGATTGGTAATCGTGCGCGCAGGAGACGCCGATGTGGCGTAAGGGGTGGATCGATGATGATGGGGTTGAGGTGGACTTGTGTAACGCGTGCGGTGCGCGGCGCGCGCGCGACGAGACGAAGACGACGCGAAAGCGCGCGGACGACGATGCGCGTGACACGCGACTGACGCGCGCGCGCTTGAATCGTAGGTTTGATTTTCAAGCGAGGGTGGTGGTGCGCGTGGTGTGCGTTGCCGTATCGCAAAGTGGGTGAAAACGATGAGGCGTTGCGTTCGCGGTGGGTTCCTTGCGAGTATTGTCATCGGTTTACACATTACGACTGCGAGAAACGCGAAGCGCCGGAGGCTTTGGAGGCTGAGCGATACGCGTGTCCGACGTGCAGAAATTTGAAAAAACTTCCGAAGCCTGCGAAAGAGATTGACCCCCCGAAGAGCTCGGAGGCGCAAATGATCGATGGACTTTTGGTGGTGATTCGTCCGTACGATCGAGCGCCGAAGAAATTCGACGAGGTCGGGGAAGTAAAGATCGTCAAGAAGACCGCGCATCGCCCGAGCGTGTCCACGAAACGTCCACGAAGTGCAGATGGGAAATCAAGCCGCACCGCACGAGTGCTCAAGTCGTCGTCTTCGGAGAAAGAGAAGAAGAAGCTTCCGTTATCGTCGAATGCGCCGCGGCGCGCAGTGTCAAAATCGATTCGCGGAGGCAAGCCGACGGGGCTCGCATCACTGGCCAAGGTGGCGACTCGAGTGTTACCAGAGCGTATGGTTCGATCTGAAGCTTACAAACGCGCGCAAGCAGCAGAGGAAGCGAAAGAGGAGGAGCTCGCATTGAGTACTCGTCGAAGCGGACGCGCGCCAAAGGAGTTGGCGAAGGCCGCCGGGCAAGATTTCTTGCACGAACCTCGACATCAATCTCGTCCAAGTCAACCAGTTTTTCGAAGCGGTGTCCGTCAGCAGTCAACTGTCAATGAATCGTTGTACGCCGAACCTTTTTACGGTCAACACGGTGGTCTTGGTTTCGCCGCATCCATGGAAGCGCGATTGGTACACAACGAATTGTCACCGCAAGGCGTCCTGTATCCCGAAGAAACGGGTGGTATGGTTGGTCCGCTACGTACGTTGGGTATGGGTACTAAGACTCCGGATCAAACCTTCGTTCGACGACCCCCGCTCGCTCCAAAGCAGCAACGCGGGTCTCCAAAAGTTCCAGACCAATTGACGTCTTCGACGGTGAAGAAGTCAATTCGTCGGGAAAGCGGAGGGCGCGCGGAAGAACACGAGCTCATGACGGTTGCATCGCAATTGATCGAGGCACAGTGTGAAGCATACGATCAATACACGGTCACAATCAATGTTTGTAGACTGCTGAACAAGCTCGACGTGATGCGCGGATACACGACGCGCGATATGATCGTCAAGTTCAATTTGCATCGCATCGTTGGAGATCTCTTGATGAATGATGACATTCGCATCCGTCTTGCGGCTGACAAGTTGCTGAAAATTCCATCATGGCGCGAGGCTATCTGCGGAAACGCGACGCCTCAGCGTTCGATGCAATTGCCCGTGATGCCGACGCACCAGCCTTTCGCATCGTTACAAGCCGCTCCTTCGATGGAGGCGGCTGCACCGCCGACGCATATCGTGAGCAAGCCCGTACCACGACGTCCTCGAGCGCCACGCGAAGCGAAAGCAATGGCCTTAATGGCGTCGCAGTCTTCACCCACCGAGACGATCACTCCACCTCAGACTCAGTATCCGTACTTTGAGACGGCGAGCCAGGATGTCGCTGACATCGACAACGCGCTCTTGCTCTCTGGTGGTCAAGATGCGAGTCAACGAATGATTTAGAAGATATGTGCGCATGAATTTTACTACACTCTACTAAAGTTCGTCTCGAACGCTCGGATTCGCACTCGTGCCTTCTTCGCCCAAAAGGTCTTCATCTTCTTTGTCAGCATCTTCGTTGGCGTCTTCCATAACGTTGTCTTCGGGAATTGGTGGTGTTGGTTTCGGAGGCTGCGGCGGTTTCTTTTGTTTGGCATCGAACGTCCAACCCGCGGGTTTTGATTTCGGCAAACGCGCCGATCCTCGCGGTGCCTTTGGAGATGACGAGTCACACTGCGCGACTTCGCGCTCAAGCATCGCGTTGCGTTGTCTCAACGCGAGGTTTTCCTTTTGAAGCGTTTCGAGCTCCTCTAATGAGCCAGCGGCTTCGGTGTATTCGTTCGCCATATCACGATGAGCCGCGGTGAGTCCCGCGAGACCGCACAACCATTGCTCAGGGACGAGAGTTTTGTCACCCTTACCGTGACCGTCGAGCAAATCGAGCAAATCGGCTTTGATGAATTCCCACGCGCTTGGCGGCGGCATCAACTCGTAAGCTTGCTCTTCTTGACCTTCCACCGCTTGCGCATACTCGGGATGAATTGAGTTCGCAGCGAGCTCCCAAACGGCGTTTGCGCATACGACATCGATCGTCGATTCCATCATCGCTGCGTATCCGAGTTCGCGCTCGGCCTCAATCAAAGTCTCGGCGATTTCGTAATAGTTAAGCGTTTCGTTTTGTCGACGAATCAATCTCACCTCTACTCGTTTCGCATGATCATCGTCTTCTATGCTTTCCATCTTCGGCACGAATAACAACCCGGCGACCCCTGCTTCGTGAAATGGCAATCCCATGATGTACCTCGATCCGACGAGCGACGACGCCCTGGCGTACGCCACCTTCCCGTCGAACGATTTTGCCAACACTTTCAACCACGGCACCTCCTCCAATAAAATCGCCCGCACTACCGTCTCATTACGTTCGACAAACTCTAACACTTCGTGTCTCGAGCGCACCTCCTCCACCTCCTCGAATCGATTCTCTGGAACGTACTTCACCATCCAATTCGCCAACGCGTCGCCGTCGGTCGCGTCCCCTTCGAACATGTGCATCTCGTTACTTATCGCCAGCGCGATGAACCCGCACCCCGCCTTCCTCGCTCTCGCGCGCATCCCGTGTCGATCCGTTGGTTTCGAGAGCGCCTTCACCTCCGCGATTCTCGACACATCCGTCCCTTCGTGCGTCGCCTCCGCCACGACGACGTCTCGCAGTCGTCCCGCGCCGTCGATCGCCCGCGCGAACCGTCGCCACGACGCTTTCACGCTCGAGCCCTCGCAATACGACGACGTGTCTTCGGGAAACACACCGAGGACGTAATCTGCGCTGGCGCTCATGAGCTTCATCTCGATCTCGACGAATCGCACGCGCGCGACGGTTTTCGGCAGCGCCAGCGCGGTGTCGTTCGCGTCGCCTCCTATGGCGAACGCGTGCGCTCGAGGCGCGTCCGCGCGCGACGAGCGAACCATCAGCGCGCATGCGACCGCCAGCGCGCACGCGCGCGCGAGGCGACGACGTCTCATCGCTCGAGGCGCGGAATGCAGGTCGAACGCCAACCGGATTACCGTCGACGCCGGCGGATTACGGTTGGCGACGCGTCGTCGAAGTCGCGATGCGTTCGCTAGATATTGTATCCTCGTATTACATTCATGCGTGCATTCATTCATTCATTCATTCACTCATCGCGCCGTTTCATCAATCATCCGTCGCGTCGCGTCGCCGCGCGACGGTCGCCGCCCTCACGCGCGCTTCTCCTTCGCCTTCGACGCCTCTCTCAACTCGCTCAGCTCGCTTCGCATCCCCAACCAAAACATCAGCGCTCCCACGAGGGCGATGTTCTTAAAAAACATAATCATTTCGATTCCCGCCGTCGCCTCGTCGCCCAGCACCGCGGCTTCGCTCGCGCTTCGCCAAAACGGATGCATCGCGAGCGACACGCTCAGCGTGAACAGAATCAACATCTTCGCCCCGAGCGCGTACCCGCACGCGAAGAGCGCGGATCCCGCGAGCTCCACGACCGTCGCCGCTCTCACCAGCGCGTGATCGCTCGGAAGCAGCGCGCACAGATCGACGCCGACGTTGGCGTTGATTGAAGATTTGAGCGACCGCAGCGCCGGCGTGACGGATTGGAAGAGCGCGGCGTCGGCGCCGTGCGCGCGAAGGGCGCGCCATTTCTCCAGGGCGCTGGCGAGGAAGATGAAAGAGAAGAGCGCGCGGCCGATGGCGGTGGTCGCGGCCATGGTCGCGTCGAGGAGTGACGCGGCGGTCGAAGCGAGCGCGCGAGCGCGTGATTCGACCGATTGGCGCGTTTGAAGCGTTGAATTGGACAAACAACAGTCGCGTGTGTTGGGTTATTAAAATCGTCTCGAGCGTGTCTTCGCTTGGTGCGACGCGATTTCGACGCCATGAATGTGCGCTCACGAAGAGCGGCGGACGCGGCGCTTGGACGGGGTCTTCTTCTCGTCTTCGGCCGGCGGCTCGTTTTCGTCGCCCTCGTTTTCGTCGTCGTCGTCCTCCTTGACGTCGTCGTCCTTCTTCTTCTTCGCGTCCTTGGCTTGTTGCGCCTTCTTCGACTTTTGCTCGTCGGTCGGGCGCATGGACTTGACGGCGATGAAGAGAATGATCAACGCGATGGGGAGAGTGACGAAAGTGAGGTAGTAGTGGAGGGCGTTGGTGGCAAAGTGCGACATGGCATCTTGCGCGAAGACGCCGACGGGGCCCGGGATTTTGTCGGCGATGGACTCGAAGAAACGGAGACCGATCGGAGCCGAGGGCTCGCGAGCGGCTTCGGCGTCAGCCTTGGCCTTCGCTTCTTTTTCGCGAGCTTCGACGGCAGAGTTCACCGCTTCAGCCTTGGCCTCAAACGCATCCTTACCGAAAGCCTTGACGGCGGCGATGTCTTCGTCGGCGACAATGTTGTCGAGCACTAAGCCCTTGGACATGGTCCAGACTTCGACACCAACGGCACCAATCTTACCGATGTTCGCCAATGGAGTCTTGTCTTCGTAGAACTTCGGGTTCGCGATTTGCTTCGGCTTCCATTCGCCCTTGTACTTCGGGTTGTCGATCATCGGCGCGTACCACTTGCCCTTGTACTCCGGGTTGGGCTTTTCCGGACGAGTCCACTCGCCGCAACCAGAAACTTCGGCGCACGCCGGGTTGGGCACCATCGGAGCTTCCCAGTCACCGTCTTCTTCGACGTCCCAGTCTTCGGGGATGACGGCTTCCTCGTCTTCGACTTGGGCCGGTTCGTCGTCGAGCCAGTCATCCGGCTTGACGGCGTCCATGTCCGGAATCATCGCCGGAGCGTCTTCGTCCCAGTCCGCCGGCTTCTTCGCCTTGGGATCCGGAATCTTGTCTTCATCGACCCAATCTTCGGGCTTCTTGTCATCGGGATCGTCAATCTCCTTGGGCGGGTTGAACGGCGGCTCAAAGTCCTCGAACAGAGAGCCCGTGCGTTCCTCCTTGCCGTCGATGGAGACGGTGTACGTGTTATCCTCGTTGACCTCCAAAGAGTAGAGATGCACCTTCTCGTCGACCGGCATGCGCGGTGGGTTCTTCAAGTGCTTCTCTTCGACTTCGCCGTCGAGCGGGGACTTGTGCTTGAAGATGACGTGCACCTTGTTCGTACCGCCGCACTTATCCGGACCAAACATCACCGTGTACGGCGTGTCTCCATCGAACGAATCCGCGTCGTACTCGTCGGCGTTCAAGTACTTCAAGTACGCACCACCGCATTCCAACCCTTCTTCTTGGCGCGCTTCGAACTGAAGCGCGAAACCGTTGGACGGATCGAGCGGGGAAGACAACGCCTTGGACACGCCGTAGTGCCGCGCCTCCTTCGGAAGATACAACCCGTAGTCATCCGTATCCTTCGCCTTCTTCGCGATCGCCTTACCTACATCGCGCGAAACCATCGATCGTTCGAGTCAGTCACGCATCGCGACGCGCGTTTCGTCCCATCCCGTCGCCGTCGTCCCCCCGTCGTCGATTCCCGTCCCGTCGCCGTCGCTCGCGCTCGCGCGATCTCGGATCTCCGTCTCGCCTCGCGCGTCCCCCTCCCGCCCCTCCGCGCGCGCCTCGACGCCCGCTCGACCCTCTCGAAGCGCCTCCGCGCGTCTTCCCGCGCCCGCGCGTCCATCCTCGCGCGCGCGTCCCGATCGCACGCGCGTCATCCCTCGTCTTCTCCGCCATCGAATCTCGTCGAAGCCGCCGTCCATCGCGTTCGGGCGTCTCTCTTTGCGATCGTCGCGTCTCTTTGTCGCGCACCCGTGTACTTCGCCTCGCTCGAGTGCGTCCATCCCGCGAGCG
>Ga0255769_10005287_pt1 | contig 12217 bp, 16 predicted proteins | sample 041ome_9_FD_179637 | JGI IMG/M metagenome (GOLD analysis project Ga0255769, IMG submission 179637) | Coastal salt marsh microbial communities from the Groves Creek Marsh, Skidaway Island, Georgia - 041413US metaG (version 2) | ecosystem: Environmental > Aquatic > Marine > Intertidal zone > Salt... | reverse complement strand
TAGGGGATATAATTGTACAAAACCTGTTAGTATATTATTGACTTCACATATAAACACTTTAGAATCTTTATTACTTAATCGACTTTCAAGAAATTTTTTAGAAATATCAATATTTGATTCTTTTCCATAGAACATTCTATATGAATCAAAAAGTTTTGATAGTTGATCTAAGTCTGATGTTTCTGCTTCTCTAATATTCATTTGTCTTTTATTTAGTTTTAATAAATTTATAAATTCTTATGAGTAAGTTAAAGTCATATATAATTGTAAGCTACATTTTGGGGTTGGTTTTCTTTTTAATCCACAACTTTGACTTTGAGTCATTTATTTTAATTGATCCTTTAATGCTTGTCTTAATTCTTAATGTACCTTCTTTTATTATTGGATCTTTATTTTATTTAATTAAAAAAAGATTGTTTTGGATTTTCTACACTCTAATTTTTATAATTATAACTAGCTTGTTCTCGGTTTGGTCTGCAATTGAAATATATACTGGAGGAGATTGGGGTAAGATATTATAGTATTAATCCAGTTCTTTAACTCTAATATTTTTAAACTCAATAGGATGACCTTCAGATTGAAGAGATATATACCCATCTTTTAAAGGGGTACCAACTTTATCAGTAAAGTTTTCAGACAAGTATGTTCCTCCGTAACGAATATTAGAGTATGACATTACTGTGTCTTTATCAATTATGTGGTGAACAATTGAATCAGAATAAACAAGGAACTCAACACTCACCCATTCTTCACTGTGAATTGTTTTTGAAGTAGAGTTAACACAGTGCTGCATAGCTTGAGTTCCATTTATGTCAACCTCAGTTCCAGGAGAACACATATTAAGTGTTGGTCTATCATTTACACCAGAGCCTCCAAGAAATTGTCCTTCTATACTTACTGGAAATCCTTGATCTATAAACATTTGATTAGGATGTTCAGAATGAAGCATCACGCCACTGTTCTTATAATTCCATGCGTCATTCTCGTTTGTAAATGAATTAACATGTTCCCCATAAAATCTATAATCAAGTTTTAGATGATAATTTTTAAATTTTTTATCTGTGTAAAAAATATGCCCAAAATTTTCATCAAATAAATCATAATCTTCATACGTCACTTTGATAGTACCATCACCAACTCTAAAAGTATTTTTATGATTATCATTTAATTCATACCCAGCTATTTTCATCTCCCAACCATCTAAACTTTTACCATCAAATAAACTAATCCATTTACTAGAATCATCAACAGATTCACAGGATATAAATATTAGAAAAACTAGAATTGTTTTAAATATCTTTAAGTGTAACATTAAACTAATTTAATTAAATTGTAATTATGAAGAACTTTTTTCTCGCATTAATAGCTTTAACTTCAATACACTCTTTGAGCTCTCAAGATACTTCAAGAGACTCATTGGAAAATATTTTCATTGAATGGAGATCATTTGAAAAACCACCAAAATACAGAGGTGCCCCTGATTACAGAAAAAAAACTTTTGACTCAAGGATGATTGAATTTGAGCAGCTAAGAAAAAGATTAAATGAAATTGATAAAGCTAGCCTTGACACAGAGAGTCAAGTAGATTGGACATTGATTTGGGCTGAAATGAATGGTTTTGAATTTAACTATAATATACTCAAGCCCTGGGAAAGAGACCCCGCTTTCTATAAGTCATTATGGATGAATAGGAGTGATGTCCCAGCACATGAGGGTCCGACTCATCATATGGTTGTAGAGGTTTGGCAATATGACTTTCCACTTTCAAAAAAACAGTTACAAAAGCTAGTTAATGAACTTAGTATAATACCTGCATTTAATGAACAAGCTAAAACTAATTTAACTGGGAATGCAAGGGATCTTTGGATTGCAGGAATAAGAGATATAGAGAACCAAGCATCAAATCTTGAATCTCTAAAAACTTTTCCTGGAGTTAAAAGTAATAAAGAACTGATTGAGATAATAGATAAGAGTATTAAGTCAACAAAGGCGTTATCAGAATGGTTAAAGGATGAATCAAAAAATAAGACAGGCCCCTCTGGTATTGGAAAAGATAATTATACTTGGTACCAAAAGAACGTTCATCTTGTCCCTCTTACATGGGATGATGAGGTTATGTTATTAAAAAGAGAACTGGCAAGGGCATGGTCTTCTCTTAAGTTAGAAGAACATAAAAACAGAAATTTACCCGAACTTACCTCAGCATCAAATCAAGAAGAATATATTAAGAAAGCCAGGGATGCATCAAAAGATTTAATTGAATTTCTTGATAAACAACAAGTTATAAATGTTAAAGATTATTATAAAGATGCTCTTGATGAAAGATTGGGTAAGTTTGTTCCAGAGGATACAAGAAACTTTTTCTGGATAACTGCACATTTAGATCCAAAACCACTTTACTCTCATTTTTTTCACTGGTTTGAGTTAGCTGAAATGGATTTAAACCCTAATGAAAATATAATTAGAAAAGAAGCAGTACTATATAACATTTTTGATAGTCGAAATGAAGGAGTTGCTACATCTGTTGAGGAAATGTTTATGCAAGCTGGATTATATGAGTCTAATCCAAGGTCAAAAGAAATTGTATATATTTTAATTGCTCAAAGAGCTGCTAGAGGTCTAGGTTCCTTATATGCACATGCAAATCTAATGACAATGGAAGAAGCGGGTAAGATACACTCAGAATATACTCCTAGAGGATGGATGAAAACTGAAAAAGAGCTTCTGATATTTGAACAACATTTATATCTCAGACAACCAGGATATGGTACCAGTTATATTACTGGGAAATATTTATTTGAAAATGCTCTTGCAGAATATTCAAGAATAAATGAAAAAGATCCAAATTCTAATCTTAAAAAGTTTTTTAATAAGCTAATAGAAATTGGAAGTATACCTATGACATTATTTCATTGGGAGCTGAATAATGATCCTTCAATTTTAACTGATATAATACCTGGGATTAATGATTAAGGTTTAAGAATTAGCTAATTGAACCATTAAATAGACTTTAGCAAACATTACTATTAAGAAAATCACAAATAGGATTTCAGGGTAATATTCTTTTGGGACTTTTTTATAATTAAACACTGTGCAAATGTAAATTTTAGATTAATAGTAAAATCCAAATTTTTTGTTAATTATATTACTTGTTGTACTTATGTAAGTCTATATGAATAAGTTTGTTGTATGAATCGATATGGTCAAATTAAAGATCTACTTTTAGGAGACTTAACAACATCAATTTTTGTTTTTGGAGTTATGGTAACTATTATTGTTTTAATATCACTAATTTTGTCTAACAGAGAAAAAATAAACTACGAAAAAGACTATTATGACCGTCACGGTTCTCTACCAAAATAAACAAACTTGAAGAAATTTATTATTATTTTATCGATATTATTTTCAACAAGTATTTACTCTCAAGCTCACATTGGTGCTATGGGAGGCTACAACCTTGAATCCGAAAAAACTCAAGTTGGAGTTGGATTAAACTACATGTTACTACCTAAAGTTTCAGTTGGAGCAATGGCCATGTTAACGCCGTTTGATGATGAAAGTAGTGATTATATGTTAATGTACAATGCAAAATATAAGCTTGGTAATTTTTATCTAGTAGGCGGTTTAATGGATATGAAAATGGGTGACAATTCTAACATGTCAATGGGAATGAACATGGGTATGAATATGGAAATGGATGGAACTGAACCCTATTTTGGTCTAGAATACAAACCTTTCAAAAATAAAATGTTGAAGATTTACTATAACCACTCAGATATGATGAAATCCATAGGTATTATGATGCCAATATTTAATCTTGGCAAGAAAATGGATCATAGTATGCACATGGACCATTAAACGAAAAGGTTACTATATATAAAATGGGTAAAATCAATGGTTTTGCCCATTTTTTTTTTAAATACATTTAATATCTTTGACATTCCAACTAACAAAATTATGAGAAAATTACTACCACTTTTAATTTCAGCAATATTTATATCATGTCAAACTTCAAACTCAGAGATTGACACGAAGGTTAAAAATCTTCTATCACAAATGACACTTGAAGAAAAAATTGGCCAAATGAATCAATATAATGGATTTTATAATGCAACTGGTCCTGCTCATGAAGGAGGTGATCAAAAAGTAAAATATGAAAATGTTAAAAATGGATTAGTTGGTTCTATGTTAAATGTAAGAGGTGTAGATGAGGTAAGAGCTTTTCAAAAATTAGCTGTTGAGGAATCCAGGCTAGGTATTCCGATTATTTTTGGATTTGATGTTATCCATGGATATAAAACAACTTTCCCTATTCCACTAGCTGAATCTGCAAGTTGGAACTTGGACTTAATTGAAAAATCTGCAAGAATGAGTGCAAAAGAAGCTTCTGCAGCTGGTTTGAATTGGACATTTGCACCAATGGTTGATATAACAAGAGATGCAAGGTGGGGAAGAGTAATGGAAGGAGCAGGTGAAGACCCCTATTTAGGAAGTTTGATTGCAGCAGCTAGGGTTAGAGGATTTCAAGGCACTGATCTTGCATCATATGAAACCATTGCTTCTACTGCTAAACATTTTGCAGCATATGGATTTGCAGAATCTGGTAAAGATTATAATACAGTTGACATTGGAATTAATACTTTACATAATATTGTTCTTCCTCCTTTTAAAGCAACTGTTGATGCAGGAGTTAAAACATTTATGAATTCATTTAATGACTTAAATGGAATACCAGCAACTGCAGATAGATATCTTCAAAGAGACATTTTAAAAGGTGATTGGAATTTTGACGGATTTGTAGTTTCAGACTGGGGATCGTTAAGAGAAATGATTGATCATGGTTTTGCAAAAGACAGAAAAAATGCAGGTGAACTAGCTCTGAATGGTGGCTCTGATATGGATATGGAATCATACATTTATCTAGAATATATAAATGAACTTCTTAATGAAGGAAAAGTAAAAATATCTCAGATAGATGACGCAGTAAGTAGGATACTTAAAGTTAAATATGAGTTAGGTTTGTTTGATGATCCTTATAAGTATTTAGACAATGAGAGAGAAAAAAATGTAACAGGTTCAAAGGAAATTTTGGATGCTACCCTAGAAGTAGCAAAGCATTCTATAGTTCTGCTTAAAAATGAAGGAGACATTCTTCCTCTCAAGAAAAATGGTCAAAAAATTGCATTAATTGGACCTTTAGCAGATGATAAAAACAGTCCGCTTGGTAACTGGAGAATTGCTGCAGAAAATAACTCTGCTGTTTCAGTTTTAGAGGCAATGAAAGAATATAAAGGCAATAGATTATCTCATGCGCTGGGCGTAAAACTTGTTAATAAAGTTCCTGACGGATTCCACGAAGAAGTTTCAATTAATGAAACTGATAAAACTGGAATATCTAATGCTAGAAGAGTTGCCAGAGATGCAGATGTAGTTGTTATGGTTCTTGGAGAATATGGGTTTCAATCAGGAGAAGGAAGAAGTAGAACAAATCTTGACTTACCTGGATTTCAACAAGAACTTTTAGAGGAAGTATATAAGGTCAACAAAAATATTGTACTAGTCTTGATGAATGGAAGACCATTGGTTTTGAACTGGCATAGCGAAAATCTTCCTGCAATTGTTGAGGCATGGCACCTGGGTACTTCAAGTGGAAATGCAATTGCTGAGGTTCTTTATGGGGATTTTAATCCTAGTGGTAAATTACCTATGTCTTTTCCCAGAAGTGTTGGACAGCTTCCGTTATATTATAACTATAAAAGTACAGGGAGACCTGGAGCTGACGGGGAAGATGCTGGAAGTGTTTTCTGGTCTCACTATCAAGATGAACTAAATTCACCATTGTATCCATTTGGATATGGTTTAAGCTATACAGATTTTACAATTTCAAATATTTCTCTTAGTTCTAATGAGTTAAGTAATGGTGAATCAATTACTGCATCTGTTACAGTCTCTAATATTGGAGATGTAAAAGGTAGAGAAGTAGTTCAACTTTATATTCAAGATAAGTATGCTAGTGCAACAAGACCTGTTAGGGAATTAAAAGGATTTGAATTAGTTGATTTGGAGCCTGGTGAAACTAAAACAGTTGAATTTACAATTAATGAAAAATTACTAGAATTTTATAATGCTTCAAATCAATGGGCTACAGAACCAGGAGAATTCAACGTTTTTATTGGGAATAGTTCGCAGACCAAAAACTCAAGTAGCTTCAATTTTAGATAATTCTATTAGATTTTGCTAAATTTAAGTATGAGAAAAATACTTTTTTTAGCAATCCTTATAACAGGCTGTGGTGGTGAAATATATTACTTAGACAGTTATAACTACAATCAGTTAGGTGATTCATCCTATGAAACTAAACAATTAGAATCATCTGAATTAGAAGGAGCTTCAATTGAGGCATATGAATTCATAGCCAATGAAATAATTTCTGCCTATTCAAGATCATTAGCTTTGGACAATAGTCTAGGTGGTGTAGACAACGAAATAAAAGCATTGGAGTTCTTGAATCAAGCTATGTATAATTTTGAAATATACACAGTAAACAGAGAAAGAATGAAAATAAATGTAACCGATAAGGAATTTGACAGAAAATCAGAAATAAAAGACAGTATTCTCAATAAATCTAGAATTAAAAAAGAAGCTGAAAATTTAATTAGTTCCGAGTGAAAAAGTTTTTTGAGATGCGAAAAAATTGGATGAAAAAAAATCCCATACTTACTGCTAGAATTGCATTTGTAAAAGGTGTTCTGTTTACTATCTTATTATATGAGTTTGTCTTAAAATGATTTATGAACTTTACTATAATTGATTATACAGCATTTGCACTTTGGATCGTAATAAGTTTTATTATTTCATTCATACTAGTTAGAAAGTTTAAACTTTTTGGTGGAAATAAAAATGTTCAAAAAGCATTAACGTGGGGATTAATTCTTGGACATCTTATTTATCTAGTTTGGAAATATATTTTTCTACTAGTTTTATAGACCTGCAATTATCACATTTAATATTATTAGAGTATTTATTGACTTAGATTTCATAATTTAGTTTTGATGAAAGTATGTGTTTATTGTTCCTCTAGTTCTAAAATTGATAAAATTTATTTTGAGGCAACTGAAAAATTAGCAAAAGAATTTATTAAAGAGAATGTTCAAGTTGTATATGGCGGAGGAGGTAATGGTCTTATGGGCCATCTTGCAGATACTATTATTGACAATGGAGGTATGATTAAAGGAATTAGTCCAAAATTTATGCAAGATATCGAGTGGACTCATAAAAGACTTACTGATCTAGAAATAGTCAGCACAATGCATGAGAGAAAAACTAAATTTTTAGAAAATATAGACGCTGTTGTCGCACTGCCAGGTGGATGTGGAACTCTTGATGAACTTATCGAAGCAATTACATGGAAGAGATTAGGAATATTTACAAAGCCCGTAGTTATCATTAATACAAATGGATTCTATAATCCTCTTCAAGAAATGTTAGAAAGATGTGTTAGTCAAAATTTTATGGACACCAGGCATCTTGAAATGTGGTCTATAGTTGAGGATCCAACCGAAGTTCTACCTACAATAAAAAATACAGATGACTGGAATAGAGATGCCTTAAATTTTGCAAGAAATGAATAACTAATCAAATGTAAATGACTAGAAAAGAATTTGAAGCATATATACATAACCAAAAAATATCCATTGAATTACAAGAAGAATATTGGAGATTATATGATAAGATAAATGAACCAGGTACTCCTTTATCATTTAGTCAAAGAGCAAATTTTCTTTTAGCGGAATTAAGAAAAATGAAAAATAAAAAACCCCTCAGTTAAGAAGGGTTATATTGTTAGGCATCATTGATTACTTTTACATTAACTGCATTTAAACCTTTTTTACCTTCTATTAATTCAAACTCGACTTTATCTCCTTCGGATACTCTGTCTATAAGACCAGAAACATGAACGAAGTGTTCGGTGTCTGAATCAATCTCTTTAACAAAACCAAATCCTTTGGTTTCGTTAAAAAACTTTATTATTCCTTGACTCATTAATTTAATTTGTGCAAATGTAAACTAATAAACTGCCATTACCTACTTTTTTCTTATTAAGTATCAATAAATAAGATAATGATAGAGTTTCTCTTTTTTTCGTAAATTTAGGTATCGATTATTCTAATCGACAACCCGTGTGGACTGGGTTCAATAATATAGTCGCGGGTGGAGAGAACGCACCCGAATGAATCGTTACATAAGTTTAACTTAAAAGTTTAGAATTATGAATGATAAGATTATGTTAGCTTTGGAACCAAACCAAGGCCACGCATTAGCCTTAAAAAAAGAAATTCAAAAACAACCTCGAGTTCAAAAAAGAGAATTAGAGGCGGTTGAGACTTTCTAATTTAAGATACCCCTGATTTTTCAGGGGTTTTTTTTATGATTAAATTAGCTATTGTATGTACTCAAACAACCAGCGCAAACTAATTCTTCAATTAAATAAAAAAAAGTTTCGTCTAGCAAATAAACTTTTTGTTGCCGAGGGAAAAAAGGTTGTTAATGAGCTAATTAATGCTGGTTGGCCTTATAAAATGCTTTTTTCAACTGAGGATAACTTTAATAAAAATGCTGATGTAATCAAGGATGAGGAAATGAAAAAAATTACTCATTTTAATTCACCAAGTCCAGTTTTAGGGGTTTTTGAATTGCCTGATAAAAAAAAAATATTAGAAGAACATACAACAATTGCAGTTGATGGAATTAGTGATCCTGGAAATTTAGGAACAATAATTCGTTTGTGTGATTGGTTTGGACTATCTGAATTATTTTGTAGTTATGATACAGTGGACTGTTTTAACCCAAAGGTTATACAGGCCTCAGCAGGTTCAATAGTTAGGGTTAGATGTCATTATTTTAATGATTTAGGCAAATCTCTTGAGTCACTCAACAAACCAATCTTTGGAACTACAACAAATGGTGAATCAATATACTCAACTAAACTATTGGACAAAGCATCTTATGTTTTTGGAAGTGAAGCTCATGGTCTTTCGGAATCATTATTATCTCAATTAAATGGAGAACTTTCTATTCCAAAATTAAGACTAGATGGGAGTAAACCAGAAAGTTTAAATGTTGCTACAGCAACTGCTATTTTCTTAAGTGAATTAAATAGAAATAAACAATAACTCTAAAAATGAAAAAATTACTTTTTCTGATATTAATAGTAGTTATATCTTGCTCTAAGGATAAAGAAAATAATGATGAAAATTGCATTGATGAATCATTAATTGATGCTAAATCTGCGTGTATAGAGATATATGATCCAGTATGTGGTTGCAATGGCATTACATACCCAAATTCTTGTTATGCCATAACTTTTAATGGAGTTAAATCATTTACAAAAGGTGCCTGTAATTAAAGAAAATTATTTTCAGAAATATGAATATCATTAAAAAATTAATAAATCAAAAAATTTATGTTTTTATACCCCTCTGGATATTCGGATTTTTTGTTTTATTATCTTTTGATTTTTTTGTAGAGGGTTTTGTGTTTGAATGGTTAGATTGGAATGGAACAAGAAAAAATGATTGGTTCTTTGCTCTTTGGTGGGGATTTAATTTCCTTTGGTTTTCATTTGGAATAGTAAATATATACTTTAGGTTAAAAAATAAATAGCTTGAATTTTTCTAAATTATAGATATGAAATGTTTAAAGTGTAAGCATACTTGGAAACGTACAAAATGGAAAGAATATATATCGTTCTTAGCTAAATGCCCAAAGTGTGATTCAAGATGGCTCTTGAGATATTAGAAAAAACCCTCCAGTAGGTTAAGGTAACACAAGCTAAATATTATGATGATATTAAAAAAATTTAAACCTACGAACATCTACTCAGCCGGCACTGCTAGATATCGGTCAAAATATTCGATTAACTTACGAAATAGGTAGCGATCATAATTCCTCTCACGACTCCATCCATGAGTTGCACCTGGTGCAAAGGCAAAGTCAAAGTCCTTACCTTGTTTAATAAGTTCTTCAGCTAACACGGCCGTAGTCTTGAATGGTACCACATGGTCCTGCATACCATGGATTAATAGAAGTTTATCTTCGAGATTTGCTGCGTAGTATAGTGCTTTTCTTTCGAAGATCTCAGGGTGTGTCTTTGGGCTCCGAACAATTGCAACATCGTCAGTACCAAAGAATACTGGATCAACAGCAGCAGCTGCAGCAACACCAACCTGGAATAAGCCAGGCTTCATCAAGAGCGAATAAACCGAGAGTGTACCACCGTAACTGCTACCCCATATGCCTATGCGATTTGGATCGACATAATCCAATGATTCCATGTAGGCAACAGCACTTGCATAATCTTCTATGTCCTGGTTGGCAAAGCCTAGAAGGAATTCTTCTCTAAATGCTCGGCCATAACCATTACTACCGCGTGAGTCCACTTGTACAATAATATATCCCTTCTTGACTAAAAGATTCTGTACAAGGCTATAGTTACCTGCCCACCGATTCCTTGCTGTATTTGAATACACAGGTCCAAACAGTACAGGATACTTCTTGCCAGGCTTCATGTTGGTAGGTTTAAGAATTCTGGCATGCAGCGTGTATTCATCTACGAGACTTGGGAAACTAACGTATTCCGCAGGTGCCCAGGTTCGTTTAGAGAAAGCGGGCAATGGTGAGAAAGTTATTTGCGCAGCGTTACCACCCTCGCTGCTTACCACGTAAAGTTCGGGTGGTGATGTATCATTACTGTGCATGAACACCAAGTGTAGGCCATCTGGTGATGGATAGCCAACGTTTCGACCCGAGAGATGTGTCACCTGTTCGGGATGACCACTAAACATATTTAGGCGATACACATGCTGTTCGTAAGGATTAACACCGTTACCTGAATAAAATAGTGTATTACCTGCAATACTTGGGGTGGACAGTACATCGTAGGATGGATCTGTTAGTAGTTGTGGACTTTGATTAGGCTCTGAAGTATCGATTGTATAAAGACCGTAACGATCACCCATATCACTTAAGAAAATGACCTTTTTTCCATCTGGATGCCAGGTAGATCCAAAGGATGTGTACATGCGACTTTCTCGAACACCTCGCCAAATCTCGCGCAGCTTGCTTTCTCCTGAAGCAACTACAAATAACTTTCGCTCAACTGCGTTATCGGATGCAGTGTCAACTAACAAAGAACTGTTTGGTGACCAGTTGAAGTCTATAACCTGGTTGGCATGCGGATCGGGCAAATCAAGGTAAATTATTTTACCGTTTTCTGTATTTATTAGGCCAACCTTTCGAATCTCGTTTGGATCTCCCGGGTAACCTCTTCGAACTTCGTTGGGACTAGTTTCATCAGCTAGGTAGTCCGGGAACGGTACCTTTCGCATTTCACGTCTATTAACGGAATGAAACGCAATTGTCTTGCCATCTGGGGACCACTTGTAAATTGGTCCACTCCAGATTCCTGGACCTATTTCACGTTCAGGTCTACTGTAGCGCCCCTTACCTAAGCTTGAGAGACTTGCGATACCTATCTCCGTGAGTTGTCGATTCTGTTTAGATTCGAAGTCAACAAGCCACAAGTCACCGCTCCGTATATAAGCTGCTTGATTTCCATTAGGTGATATAGACAGGTTACCTGCACCTGTCATTACAGGCATAAATTTGATATCCTCTTCTTGGCTTAGAGATGTCTCCCATAAGTTGTTACCTCGAAGGCTGATGATAGTGTTTGCATCAGTCCAGACAATATCTTGCACTGAAGCAGATGCCATATTAGATACGAGGCGTACTTCCTTTCCATCACTTGTGGATACCCAGAGGCCACGCCCAGAAACTCCTGGTTCACTCCATGAAAATGCAAAGTGCTTACTGTCCGGAGCCCACGATGGGGTAGATGGGGTTGTTCCCGTCAGTTTTGGTTTTGCAAATAGGTCATCAAGAGTGAGTTCGCTTTCCTGTGCGTTGACTGTTGCGTTCATAGCTATCAGTATGCCTGTCATTATCCATATTTGCCAAAAAGAAATTTGTTTCATGTTTTTGCTTTAGTTACTGTCTATTAAAAATAATCTTTAATTTTATTGGAATGAAGATTAGCTTGAATTTTTCTAAATTGTAGGTGTGAAAAAACTAATATTAATATCGTTATTATTTATTGGGTGTTCTAATGAAATATCTATTCCAACAGTAGCTGAAGATATTTCGCCAATCTTAATAG
>Ga0255769_10005282_pt1 | contig 12224 bp, 13 predicted proteins | sample 041ome_9_FD_179637 | JGI IMG/M metagenome (GOLD analysis project Ga0255769, IMG submission 179637) | Coastal salt marsh microbial communities from the Groves Creek Marsh, Skidaway Island, Georgia - 041413US metaG (version 2) | ecosystem: Environmental > Aquatic > Marine > Intertidal zone > Salt... | reverse complement strand
TTCGCTTGTCGGGTTTGATGGTGTGCCTTCGGCTTCAAAGACATCGGCTCGCTGCTGCCAACGACTATAAAACATCGACAGGGTAAACAAGATAACTATGTCAGCCATGACCAGGCTTTCGATAAGCGTATTACCGGGGGTAAACAGGCTTTGCACAGTCACCATAAAGTATAGCAATAGCACAAAGCATAGGAGGCTGGCAGCCCGATATTTGCGATAAACCATACCGGGTATAAACATCAAAAGCGGCACAGTACTCACGATGGTGCGAAAAACCATATCAATTCCGGTACTGAGATGAGACCAAAGATAATAGATGATCAGCAGGATTAGCAAAATAAAAATGACTTTTCGGCTAATTGCTGCTTTTTCAGTAAATGTTGTCATGAGTCAAAATTTTTTATTGAGGTGGCGAGTCGAGCCATACGTTTTCCCATGGCATGGCAAAGATGTTTTTCGTGATCGGAAATCGGCAAATCCGAACGACTTCCGGCCAGATGCGATACTCCATAAGGTGATCCACCCGTTTGCGTCTGGCCAAGCGCCGACTCTGTATAGGGCAAGCCGGCCAATATCATGCCGTGATGCAGAAGGGGAAGCATCATTGAGAGTAAAGTAGATTCCTGGCCTCCATGCATAGAAGACGTCGAGGTAAATACAGCAGCAGGTTTGCCAGCCAGCTTTCCGCTCATCCATAGGGAGCCGGTAGTATCAAGAAAATATTTCATTGGGGCTGCCATATTGCCAAAACGGGTTGGACTGCCCAGTATTAGACCATCGCACTCAACCAAGTCAGTCTCCTGACAGTAGATTGGCCCATGTTCAGGCTGGAAGGGCTCACTAGCCTTATTGTTGGGAGAAATAGCAGGAACTGTTCTCAGGGTGGCTTCAGCCCCCGCTTGTTCGACGCCTTCAGCTATTAATTCGGCCATCTGTGCGTTGGCGCCGAAGCGACTATAAAAAAGAATCAGAATTTTTGTAGATTGCATGTTAAAAGGAGATTAAATAAGCTCAAGGACGTTTTCCGGTGGTCGCCCAAGAACAGCGTTGTCACCTTTGACTACAATTGGGCGCTCGATCAGTTTTGGGTGTCGGGACATGGCGTCCAGAATATCAGTTTCACTCATAGAGGGGTCTTTTAATCCCAGTTGCTTGTAATCATCTTCTCCCTTGCGGAGTAGATCCCGGGCCTGTATTCCCAGTTTCTTTATCAGGCGAGAGAGCTCATTCGCATCCAAAGGTGTTTCCAGGTACAGGATAATTTCTGGCTGGATACCCTTTTCCTGCAAAATGGTAAGGGTTTGGCGTGATTTGGAGCAGCGTGGATTATGATAGATTGTGTATTCGCTCATTGTTTCGGAAAATTCAGTTGTATGTTTCAGATGCCGAGCATTTTATGCGCTAAACCCTTCACGGTTAAAGAATAACTGCTAATGAACCATCTTATGCAAAACCCGGTAAGAGATGACCTGGCTATGTCAGGAACCGTCGAAAACGAAGATGCTCATGATTGGTGGAAGCAGTAGTCATCCATGGTGAAGGAAGACCAGAAAAAGAGCGACCAATTGTTTGATGTGATGCTCGAACAATTATTTATAGCTGGTCAAGAATCAACAGGCTCAGTTTAATCCCTGACAACCTTGGATAGAGAACTATATGAAATTTAAAGCGATAGCTCGTGTCGGTATACTTTCATTAACTATTGGCGTCCTGTGGTCGTGTAGTAGCGAACGCAAGTTTGAAGTTTTGAGCGGCGACGCAGCCAGCCTGAGTGAAGAAGATCGCCTGATAATGATAAATTACTGGGCTACCTGGTGTCTTCCATGTCTGGAAGAAATGCCTGAGCTCGCGGAGTTCCGTGAGGAGCATCAGGCTATTGTCGAAGTTTACGCGGTGAATTATGACAACCCGACGGATGATGAATTACGTCAGCAGATAGAAGAAATCGGTGTCGAAATTCCCGCTCTGGTCGAAGATCCATCTATTGAGTTTGGTTATGCTCGCCCCGAAGTTCTACCCGGAACGGTTGTGCTAGAGCAAGGCGAATTCAAGGAGATGCTTTACGGCCCTCAAACGAAAGAATCGCTGGAAGCTGTGTTAACTAAATGGAGGAAATGAGTGATGGAATATGCGGTAAAAGGAAATGTCCGTGGACGAGTACAAGGAGTAGGCTTCCGTGCTTTTGTTAAACAACTTGCCCAGGAAAACAATGTGATCGGTTGGGCTAAAAACCTGGATGATGGATCTGTGGAGGTTGTTCTTAAAGGTGAGCGCAACACAGTGAATCTGGTGCAACATATGATTGCGTCAGGCCCGCAGGCAGCAGAAGTCCGGTCGCTAAACTGGGCACTACTCGCTGAAGCCGCAGATATTGAAGGTTTTTCAATCCACTAAACAAATTTCCCTGGCTGGCTGGGGAGTTTGATTCGAACAGGTATAATGCCGCCTGTTTTATTCATACAACCCAAATGAGCAATACTCTTCTTAAACTCAGTGATTTAACCCTGGAAAGGGGCGATCGCCTGCTATTTGAACAGTTTTCACTGCGGCTACATGCCGGAGAAATTGTTCAACTTGGCGGTGCCAATGGGGCAGGAAAAACGAGTTTGATGCGCTCTTTGGTTGGTCTTCTGTTCCCCCAGCAAGCAACCTATTCCTGGCAGGGACATGAAGTGCAAAGTGCGCACGTATATTCCGATGAAGTTTTGTATTTGGGCCACAAGCCAGCAGTGAGATTCCAACTGACCCCTCTGGAAAATCTCCGCTGGTATGCCAACCTGCAGTCGACCCAGGTCAACAGTAGCACTGATGAAGATCTGATATCTGCCCTGTGTGCGCTGGGCCTGTCCGGCCATGAAGATGAGCCATGTTCCCAGTTATCCGCCGGGCAAAAACGTCGGGTTGGCTTGGCGCGTATGGCGATCTCCAGAGCCAAACTGTGGGTGTTGGACGAGCCATTCACTGCAGTGGATGTGCATGGAGTAAAAATATTAAGTCAGTGGATCGAAAAGTTCGCCCGTGGAGGCGGCACGGTGCTGTTTACCACACACCAAAAAATAGAGTTTGATGGGCAGCAACCACGGGTTGTTGATCTGGATAAACCCGGTTCGGTGGAGAGTTCGTAATGAAAGAACTGGTAACTACCGAATTAAAATTGCTCTACCGACGTAAACAGGAATTGGTAAATCCATTGCTGTTCTTTGTACTGGTATGTTCATTATTTCCACTGGCAGTGTCACCGCAGGCCGAGAGACTTGAACTGATTGCTCCAGGAGTTCTTTGGGTGGCTGCCACACTGGCTTCCATGCTGTCACTGGACATGCTGTTTCGTCACGACTACGACGACGGTAGTCTGGAGCAGCTGGCATTTGGGGACCAGCCTTTGTATTTGTTGATGCTGATAAAAATAGGTTGCTACTGGCTGATGTCTGGGTTGCCCTTGGTGTTAATTTCACCTTTGCTGGGTTTGATGTTGTTTTTACCCTATGAGGCAATGCCTACAATGCTTATAAGCTTGTTATTGGGTACGCCAGTTTTAGCAATGCTTGGTTCCGTAGGGGCGGCTCTAACGGTTTCGCTTCGCAAAGGCGGGGTCATTGTGGCACTTTTGGCTTTGCCCTTGTTTATGCCCGTTATTATCTTTGGGAGCAGTGCAGTTGTTGCTGCATCCCAGGGATTGCCCGCCACTGGGCAATTGCTTTGGCTGGCTGCATTTGCCGTGGCCGGGATTTGTCTGGCCCCCCTGGCGACAGCATCGGCTGTGCGAATTGCTGTTTCATGTGATTAATAGAAGGCTTGTTGAGAGTTAAATGAAAAGTATCTGGCGCTGGTTCCATAAATGGACTTCTCCAAAATGGTTTTACCAGATGAGTGAATCCTGGCTGCCATGGCTGACGGGCCTTGCGTTCATCCTGATTCCGGTTGCCGTTATTTGGGGGTTGGCGTTTGCTCCTCCAGACTATCAGCAAGGCAACAGTTTTCGAATTTTCTACATCCACCTTCCTTCCGCTATTTTGGCTCAGTCGGTATTTTTATTTATGGCGGTAGCTGGACTGGTTTCTCTTGTATGGCGAATTAAACTCGCTGATATTTTTATCAAGGTAGCTGCACCTTTTGGAGCCGCAATTACGCTTTTGGCATTGCTTTCGGGCGCGATTTGGGGGAAGCCTACCTGGGGAACCTGGTGGGTTTGGGATGCTCGGCTTACCTCCACACTGATTCAGTTTTTCCTGTATTTGGGTGTGATTGCGATTTTTTCGGCAATGGAAACAGTGGAGTCTGCGGGTCGAGCCGCATCATTAACCTGTCTTGTAGGGGTGGTAAATGTCCCCATAATCAAGTTTTCTGTGGAGTGGTGGAATACCCTTCACCAGCCGGCAACGTTTTCACTGACAGAAAAGCCTTCGATGCCCGCCGAGATGTGGCTGCCGGCACTTATTGCCGTAATCGGTTTCTATTGTCTTTTTGGTGCGGTAACTTTTTATAAAATGCAGTCTGAGATTATTTATCGCGAAAGACGAAGTCTTTGGGTGCGAGAGCGATTTAATTCCGTCACATGCCAGATCGATGGAGGCGAAAAAGTCTAAATGTATTTTGATTCCTTCAGTGAATTCCTATCGATGGGAAACCACGCATTATATGTCTGGATGTCTTATGGGTTCTTTGTTTTGATTTTGATCTGGATATGGGTTGATGCACGAGTAAATCGAAGAGCAAATATAAAAAAAGCCCAGCGTGTCTGGGCCCGTGAAACTACTGACAAATTGTCGAATAAGGATCCGGCGACTACCCCGGAGGAGCGTTCTGAATGAGACCTGTGCGTAAAAAACGCCTGCAGTTGGTTGTCCTCTTAATATTTGGTGCCGCTGTCGTTATCGGACTGGTGCTGTTTGCCCTTCGGCAAAATATTAATTTATTTTTTACCCCATCACAGATTGCAGGGGGTGAAGCTCCGGTTGGTCAGCAGATACGTGCTGGAGGTCTGGTCGTAGAAGGCAGTGTCGAACGAGCGTCCGATAGTCTCTATGTTGAATTTGCAATCACTGATACGGCCGAGCAGGTTACGGTGGCTTTCGACGGAATACTTCCCGACCTTTTTCGTGAAGGCCAGGGCATCATTGCCATTGGTCGGATGGATGAATCTGGTGTAGTTCAAGCGAGTGAAGTCCTTGCAAAGCATGATGAAACCTATATGTCGCCAGAGATTCAAAAAGCCATAGAGGACGCAGGGCACCCGAGCGCTGCGTCAGTTGAATACTGATAGCTGATTATGACAGACCCCGTCGGGCAGGAAGATGCCGAATGGATGAAACAATGCCTTGCTTTGGCCAGGCAGGCGTCAAAGTTCGGAGAGGTTCCGATAGGTGCAATGGTTGTCAGGGATGGAAAGATCTTAGGTCAAGGTTACAATCAACCTATCGGTTCCAGTGATCCCAGTGCGCATGCTGAAATTCAAGCGCTTCGAGCGGCTGCAAAAACAGCAGGCAACTATCGCCTGCCTGATACAACCCTCTACGTCAGTGTCGAGCCCTGTACGATGTGTGTCGGTGCAATGGTACATGCCCGTATTGACCGGCTGGTGTTTGGGGCCAATGAACCACGCGCTGGCGCTGTTGTATCACAGCTCAACTTGCTCGATCAGGCATTTTATAATCATCGTATTGAATATGTGGGTGGTTGCCTGGCAGAAGAGTCAGGAAAATTACTGAAAACTTTTTTCCGAGAGCGTCGGCAAGCCTAGATCTGATTTTCATGGCCTGGCTTTTACAAGGGCGCCAGCGGCATATCCAAAATATCGTTATAAGGCCCTCTATTTTCTTCTTCAGAAGTTCCTGGCTCAACAAACATATTGTCTATATCCAAATCACGCTGCCAGGTGTACCAATCCAGAATGCTTTTGAATCGATAGATGTTTTCAACATAGACCACAGGCTCATTGCCGCGGGCATAGCCGTGCTCCACTGTGGAGTAGTATCGACGTTGTCTTAGTAGTGGCAGGTATTCGACTACCTCATCCCAGACATCGGGATTGGCCCCGGCCCTCTGGGCAAGAATACGGGCATCATTCAGGTGTCCAAAGCCAACGTTATAAGCAGCCAAGGCAAACTTGGTTCGGTCTGGCTCCGGAATGCGTTCGGGCATTCTGTCATGCAATGACACCATGTACTTGAGTCCGCCCCGCAGGCTTTGCTCTGGATCCAGGCGACTCTCCACCCCCATCTGTTCCGCCGTGGGTAATGTCAACATCATCAATCCTCTCACACCAGTAGGGGATCGTGCGCGTGGCTCCCAATGAGATTCCTGGTATGCCTGAGCAGCCAATAGGAGCCAGTCATAGCCAATCTCATCGGCGACGGTTCTAAAAAGTGTCTCAAATTCGGGCAGTCGCTCCTCCAAACGCTCTTTGAATACCAGGGCCCCACCGACATCCATACGGTTGTTGTCCACAAAATACGCTTGTCTTAGCAACTCCATTTCGCCGGAGGCTTCGTAGTCCCTGATAAATTGATTGAGCCTTTCCAGCAGGGTGACGTCATCACGTTTGGGGAATGCCATGCCAATTGGGGCAGGTTCAGATAACTCCATAGCTACTTCAATCCTGGGAAACATGGAGCGCTCTAGCTCAAAGATTGCAGAATCCACAACGGTGTAATCGATGTCCTGATTTTGCACTTGTTCCATCAGTTGAAACATGATGACCTCGGTTTGTTCCTCCCAATTCAGCTGTGGATGCTCCTGTTGAAGACTGCGCAAAATTTCCGCGTGAGAGCTTCCAGCAATTACACGCAGGCTGTAGTCCTCGTCCTGAATGTCATCAAGGCTTTCTTTTGGGGGCTCACTACTGTGTTGTAGCAATACAGAAGAGACTTCCATATACGGCTCACTAAAGTCATAAAGAATTTTGCGATCTTCCGTTTCGGTAAGCGTGGCGGCGGCCAGATCGATATTTTCCGAGTACACCGAAGCCAATTGGGCTTCGAGACTGTCATAGAGTACAAATTCAAGATTTACACCCAGATTTTTTGAAAATAATGACAGTAGGTTGTAATCAAGTCCGTTGGGTTGTCCATCGCGTTCAAAATAGCTTAGAGGTTCGAGTCGACTGGCAACACGAAGTGTGCCTCGTTCAAGCACTGATTCCAGGTGGGAGGGCTTATGATCTTTGGGGGCAAAAATCATAAGCGCGATAGCGACAATAGCAAACTGTATCTTTCGATTTTCTAGCATGAACCCCTTGCTACCCATTCTCGTAGACTGACCGGAAATCCGTTCCGGAATTCAATTCCAAAACTGGGAAATAAAAACATGATTCTGGCCTTTGGATCATTATGGGGTGAACAAACTTTGACGCAAAGATGTTTAGTGTACAGGTCATCATGTACGGGGACGCCAATGGCAATTTTTTACAGTAGAATGTGCGCCTTTCCTGAAAACTGAGTCTTCCCTGAGGCCCCTGAATGATTCGCTTGCGTGGCGCCCCCGCACTTTCAACATTTCGAACTGAAAAACTTTTACAAAAGCTCAAGAAAATCAACGCCGGCATTCGTGATGTATATGCTGAATATGTTCACTTTGTCGATTTGGAATCACCCCTGACAGACAAAGAGGAAATCCAGCTACAAGCATTGCTCAGCTATGGGCCCAGAATAGAGCCAAAATCATCATCAGGGGTGTTGCAGTTGGTGGTGCCTAGATTTGGAACAATCTCCCCATGGAGTTCAAAAGCTACCGATATTGCTCACAACACGGGCTTGAATAAAGTAAGACGTATTGAACGAGGCATTGCTTATTATCTGGACGGCATAGATAAATTGTCCCGCGAACTAAGCAGTGCGCTCTATGACCGTATGGTGGAAACCATACTTGATAAATTTGATTTGGCAGAAAAACTATTTGAACAGCATGAGCCGCGTCCCCTGACTCGTATAGATTTAATGCAGGGTGGGCGTGAAGCGCTTGTTGAGGCAAATCATTCGCTGGGAATGGCATTGGCTGATGACGAGATAGATTATCTGGTAACTAGTTTTGAAGGCCTGCAGCGGAACCCCACCGATGTTGAGTTGATGATGTTTGCTCAAGCAAACTCAGAGCACTGTCGGCATAAAATATTTAATTCCAGTTGGACAATAGATGGCGAAGAAATGCCCCTATCCTTGTTCAAGATGATTAAAAATACCTTCGAGCTGGGCGGGGAGCAGGTGCTTTCGGCCTATTCGGATAACGCTTCGGTGGTAGTGGGTAGTAGGGCAGGTCGGTTTTTCCCCCAACCAGAATCCTTCGAATACCGATATTCAATAGAAGACATCCACCTGTTAATGAAAGTGGAAACCCACAATCACCCTACGGCGATTGCCCCATATAGTGGCGCAGGCACAGGCAGTGGTGGAGAGATCCGGGACGAAGGCGCTGTGGGCAGGGGTTCCAAACCCAAAGCCGGGCTTTGTGGATTCACTGTGTCTAACTTGCAAATTCCGGGTGCTGAACAGCCTTGGGAAGAGGATTACGGCAAGCCTGATCGAATTGTGACGCCTCTCGAAATCATGATAGAAGGACCCATTGGTGCTGCTGCATTTAATAATGAATTTGGTCGGCCCAATCTATGCGGTTATTTCCGCACATTTGAAGAAAATTTTGATGGGGAACGCCGTGGTTACCACAAGCCAATCATGATCGCGGGAGGCTATGGAAATATTCGTGAAGAGCATATTGATCAAAATGAATTTGAGCCTGGTTGCAAGCTGATTGCTCTCGGTGGTCCGGCAATGCTGATCGGACTGGGTGGCGGTGCTGCATCCTCCATGGCTTCGGGAGCGTCTTCGGAAGATCTCGATTTTGCCTCTGTGCAGAGACAAAACCCGGAAATGGAACGTCGCTGCCAGGAAGTAATTGATGCCTGTTGGGCGATGGGTGAAAAAAATCCTATTGCTTTTATTCATGATGTCGGTGCTGGGGGATTATCAAATGCACTGCCGGAGCTGGTTAAGGATGGAGGGACAGGTGGGCACTTTCAGTTGAGATCCGTCCCCAACGATGAGCCAGGGATGTCACCGGTAGAAATCTGGTGCAACGAAGCTCAGGAGCGATATGTGCTCGCTGTCCGGCCAGATGACTTGCTGACTTTTGAACATATCTGCCAGCGCGAGCGGGCGGTTTATGCCATTGTCGGTGAATCGACGGCCGAAAAAACCCTAAAAGTAGATGACTCGTTATTGCCAGAACAACCGGTAGATCTACCGATGGAAGTACTGTTTGGCAAGCCGCCAAAAATGCATCGCACGGCAGAAACCGTCCATCCTGGAACCCAAGAGCTTGATCTAGAGGGTATTGATCTCGAGGAAGCGGCCAGGCGTGTTATTTCTCATCCAGCCGTTGCCAGCAAAAGCTTCCTGATTACGATCGGGGATCGATCAATCACAGGCCAGGTTGTTCGCGATCAGATGGTGGGCCCATGGCAGGTACCCGTTGCAGATTGTGCCGTTACCACGGTTGGTTTTGACAGCAATGCAGGCGAAGTCATGTCCATGGGCGAACGGACGCCCTCGGCCCTGATCAACGCACCAGCTTCCGGGCGCATGGCTATTGGTGAGGCTCTTACCAATATTGCCGCAGCTCGAATCGGCCATATTCGCGATATCAAACTTTCTGCCAACTGGATGTGTGCTGCCGGACATCCAGGCGAAGATGCGAACCTGTACCGAACGGTTGAAGCTGTGGGTATGGAACTTTGCCCCCAGTTGGGACTGACCATACCGGTTGGCAAGGATTCTATGTCCATGGCAACCCGCTGGGCGGACGGCGATAAAGAAAAGGCTGTTACTGCACCACTTTCACTGATTGTCTCAGCCTTTTCGCCGGTACTGGATGTGCGTAAGACACTCACGCCGCAACTTCGGAATATTCAGGAACCCAGCCAGCTGTTATTTATTGATCTTGCGAATAAACAACAGCGTTTGGGTGGTTCTATTTTGGCGCAAACCTGCAATCAGATGGGTGAACAAGTAGCTGATGTTGAATCCGCCGAATTGTTGAAAAACTTTTTTGCCGCCATGCAGGAATTACTGGAAAAAGAGTTACTCCTTGCCTATCACGATCGAAGTGATGGCGGGCTGTTTGCCTCACTGGCTGAAATGGCTTTTGCTGGTCGATGTGGATTGGATATTAATCTCCCGGATGGCGATAGCCTTTCTTACCTATTTAATGAGGAATTAGGGGCGGTGGTTCAGGTTGCTGAGAACAAAAAAGACGCGGTCCAGGCAGTATTTGAAAGTCATGGTCTTGTCGATGTGATATCCGGGCTAGGCGCACCGACAAGGGAAGCACAGATCTCCATTAAACAGAATGGTGAGAAAATTTATCAAATACCACGCGCTGGGCTGCAAAAGCATTGGTCTGGTGTTAGCTATCAAATTCAGAAATTAAGGGATAATCCGGAATGTGCCGATCAGGAATTTGCGCGAATAGAACAGGATGATCCTGGCATTCAGCCCAAAATCACCTTTGATCTAGGCGATGATATTTGTTCCTCACCAGCAATTCTCTCCACGCGGCCACGTGTTGCTATCCTTAGGGAGCAGGGTGTTAATGGTCAACTCGAAATGGCAGCGGCCTTTGATCGAGCTGGGTTTCAATCCGTAGATGTTCACATGTCGGACCTGATCAGAGGGCGAGCGTCGCTTGATCAGTTCCAGGGTTTGGTCGCCTGTGGTGGATTTTCATACGGTGATGTATTGGGGGCTGGCGAAGGATGGGCTAAAACCATCTTATTTAATGACCAGCTGCGTGATCAATTCCAGTCTCACTTTGAGCGTGGAGATGCATTTACCCTCGGAGTTTGCAATGGTTGCCAGATGGTATCCAATCTGCATTCCTTAATACCCGGCGCTGATCACTGGCCCAGATTTGTTCGCAACGAGTCCGAACAATTTGAAGCCCGGGTATGTATGCTACAAATAGAGCAAAGTCCTTCCCTGTTTTTTGATCAAATGCAGGGCTCAGTTCTGCCAATTGCCGTTGCCCATGGTGAGGGCAGGGCAGAGTTTTCCGGCAGCGATCAGCTGGACAGCCTTCGTTCCGTGGCTGCTCGATATGTCGATAACAACCATCATAAAACCCAGCAGTATCCTTATAACCCCAATGGCTCACCAGAGGCTATTGCTGCTGTTTGCTCTGCGGATGGTTTGGTCACCATCATGATGCCTCACCCTGAGCGGGTATTCAGGGCGGTGACGAACTCCTATCGTCCTGATGACTGGGGCGAGGACGGTCCGTGGATGCGGATGTTTCGTAATGCAAGACACTGGCTGACTTAGCTGGGAACGGTATAAGAGAAATAATCAGGAAAATCGTATGAAGATAGGTTTTATTGGCACTGGGATTATGGGGCTACCCATGGCGGGACATTTACTGGCTGCTGGTCATGAGCTTCAGGTATACAACCGTACTGCTGAAAAAGCCCAATCGTTGGTTGATCAAGGCGCATTAAGTGCGAGCACCCCAGCTGAAGCGGCTAGCGGAGCAGACATAGTCATCTCTATTGTTTCCCGTACAGAAGATGTACTTCAGGTGCTTCTTGGAGATGAAGGCGCGGCTCAGTCTGCATCTCCGGGTTGTCTGTTTATTGATATGAGCACGATTGATTCGAGCGCTACTGTAAATCTGGGAAAAGAGCTCAATGTCAAGGGTATAGAGTTTATCGATGCGCCCGTGTCTGGCGGGGAAGGTGGGGCGATCAATGCTTCCTTAACTATTTTCTGTGGTGGTACAGCTGAAAATGTTGAGCGCGCTCGCTCAGTACTTGATTGTATGGGTAAAAAAGTAAATCACATGGGTCCCTGCGGTGCCGGACAGACAGCAAAAGCCTGTAATCAAATTCTTGTTGCAGGCGCACTACTGGGTGTTGCAGAGGCCTTGGCCTATGGCAGCAAAAATGGACTGGATTTACATCAATTAGTTGAAGCCACCAGTGGTGGTTCAGCTAAGAGCTGGCAGCTTGAAAATCTGGGCAGTGCCATTGCCAATGACAACTTTAAACCCGGTTTTATGGTGGAGCTAATGGAAAAAGACCTGGGAATGATTCTGGACGCCAACCCGGAAGATGTGAATTTACAGGTGACCCGGGCCACCATCGAGCGTTTGCAGGCACTTATGGATCAGGAGTTAGGTAAATTGGGAACCCAGGCTGTGTTTATGACATTTGGCTCCAATTAATGAATCTGTTTCTTTTC
>Ga0255769_10005260_pt1 | contig 12248 bp, 8 predicted proteins | sample 041ome_9_FD_179637 | JGI IMG/M metagenome (GOLD analysis project Ga0255769, IMG submission 179637) | Coastal salt marsh microbial communities from the Groves Creek Marsh, Skidaway Island, Georgia - 041413US metaG (version 2) | ecosystem: Environmental > Aquatic > Marine > Intertidal zone > Salt... | reverse complement strand
CTCATCGACTGTAGTGTTGTTATCAAAAAAGTTGAGGAGATTGATACGTCAATATCATCATCATGGCGAAGTCATCACCCTCAGTTTTCGTCGCCCTTGGAAGTCGATGGGGAAAACCCGTCGAAGAAGTAGACAAAAAAGATTCGTCGTCGGCGTATTCGCCGCCGATCGAAGAAAAAGAAAACGGTGATGAAAACAACAAGAATGATGATGATGATGTGACTCCTGCGAAGAAGACAACGACGACCGAGGAAGACGCGAACGACAACAACAACAACACAAAAACAACAACAACAGCAAGTTCGGAGAAGAAGCGGGGAAAGCGTAAAAGTCGATGGGAAACCGCAAACGAGGAGGAAGAGAAGGAGACGAGAGGAGAAGCGACTGCAAACGAAGCAACACCTAATGACACGAATTACGTCGCAGTGAAACGCAACGCACCGTTGCCAGGAACGATCGTTATATCCGGAGGCTTACGCGTTCAGATTCCCGCCGCTCTGTTGGGTGTACGTTCCATGCCGAAAAATGCTCGAGAAGATCCAGAGTTGGAAGTCATGTTCAAAGACTTAGAAACTTGCAACCGAAACTGCTTGATTGGCGCACCGTTCTCCGAGAAGGAATTTCTCGATAAACGGGACGTGTTGAAAACGAAAAACAGCAAACACTTTCCGAAAGAAGTGGAAGAGAACATGACGAAACCGAAAGACGACGCACCGCCGGTGTATGACTTGCATGGTCACAGAGTGAGTTCGAAATCTGAAGTGAATCGAGACAAATACGAAGAAAAGCGTGGACGCTTAATCGAAGAAATCGCTCGCAGGTGCCCTCAGTTCACACCACCAGCGGATTATCTTCCCTCCAGAAAACGAAGAAAGATTTACATCCCAGTTGAAGAACACCCCGGATATAACTTTTTCGGGTTGATTATTGGTCCACGCGGGAACACTCAGAAAAAAATGCAAATGGAAACCAATACGAAAATCGTGGTCCGCGGAAGAGGTGCCGCGAAAGAAGGCTCGGGGAAGCAAGACGTATCCGTAGACGAACCTTTACACGTTTTAGTCGAAGGCGATACTATGGTTGATATTGATCGAGCCTGCGAGATGATTGAAAAGTTACTCGTCCCTGTCGATGAAAACATGAACGAACACAAACGAGAGCAGTTGAGACAACTCGCGATTATGAACGGTACGCTCAGAGAAGTCGACGAGCAGGAGTTAAGATTGCAGCAAGAAGAAGAGAACGCACTTTTGTATCAGTTGCCGGATCATATTAAATCCAAAACGGACGAGATGTACAGGAAAGATATAGAAAGAGTTCACGGCACTGGAAACGGTTTAGAAGACAAATACTCAGATTTCTTGTCCGAAATCGGCGTCGACCCGAGCTCTCTCGGAGGAAAAGCTGGCGTGAGTTACGCGGTTGGAGGAGTAGATCAATACAACCCCTTGAATGCTAAAATTTCTGGTTTAGGTGCCGGCGCAAGAGCTGCACCGGCATCATCCGTTGGAGTGGGCGCAGGTGCACCACAAGCTGGCGCGGCGCCGTTCAGTGGTGGCGGCAACAATCCGGACGATAAAAACAAGCTATACGTGGCGAATTTACCGCCGCACGTGACGAATGAACAATTGCGTCCGATTTTTGAAAAATTCGGCCGCGTTACGGCGTGTGACGTTGTTCCAGACCGCGATAAACAATTATCGTGCAAAGGATTTGCGTTCGTAACATTCGCTACCGAGGTGGAGGCTCGATCGGCAATTCCGCATACGAACGGCATGACTATCGAAGGACGAGTGGTAGAAACGCGCATTAAAAACGAGCCGAAAGTCCCGATTCACAACGCGTCTGGAGGTGATAGCGCGCAGGAAGACGTAAACGAAGAGGCAAAACTCTACGTGGCAAACTTACCATCGCATTACGAAGAGGAGGATTTGAAAACGCTGTTTAGCCCATACGGTTTAGTGCAAAGTGTGAAATTAGTCTTGGACCACACGACAGGTCTCTCCAAAGGGTACGGCTTTGTGCAAATGATGGATCAAGAGCAAGCGATGTCTGCGGTTGTAGCTGTCCACGGTAACATGGTCGAAGGGTGCACGAAACCTCTGGTTGTAAACATTGCCAACGATAAAAAACGAGGAGTCCTTGGCAATGGTTACGGCGCGCCGATGATGCCGATGATGGATGCCGCCACTGCTGCGTATTATTATCAACAACAGCAAATGGCAATGTACGGCTATCAACAGTACGAACAGCAATACGTCGTTCCTGAGGGCATTCAAGTGGGGGATATGAATTCTGCACCGGCGCCTCCTCCTCCGCCAGAAATTCCCGTACCTCCTCCGCCAGAAATCCCCGTACCTCCTCCGCCCGACCAAAGCGTCGTCGTAGATGACTTGCCCCCTCCACCGCCGCTGCCACCGTCTTCTTCTTAGTTTTATAGTAGTATTCATTTAATAATCCATTTAACAAATATAGACACCTGTACCAAAATGGTAGCATAGTATAAACTAAATCAAAACTTCATCACGTCTTGTTTGTTAAAAGCAGCAGAAAGCGTTTCGTCGCATCAACCGTTTCGAGAAATCGAGAAAACTACTCGAATTGCGAGTCATTATTTTCAAACCAGATTCCTCATTTCATCAGTCTTTTCAAAGAAAGAAAGAAAGAAAGAAAACTACTGAACAAAGAAGAAGAAGAAGAAGAAGAAGAAGAAGAACACAACATGGGTGGCGGTGGAGAGATTGCGCTTCACGGCCAGTCTTCAAAATTGTCTTCATTTTTGTCCCTAAAAGATGTATCGACGAAGACTATCAATACGCCGACGACGGTTCAAAATTTGACGGAAAAGATGAAGACGAAGAAGAAAAACATAAACAACACGACGGAAAAAGAAGAAGAAGGAAAGCAACAACAAAAACAACAACAACAACAACCTCATCGTCGCATGCGTTTGGATGGATTGCAAAATTACGGCACGGAGTATTGCTGGGCGTTAGATAAATCTGGTACGCCGTGCGAGAAAAAGGCACAAAAAAAATGTCCCGTGCCGTATTGTGCGAAACATTTACGGGTTGGAGACGACGCGTTTTCCACGAGAGAACATCCTCTCGGGATTGGTAAGATCTTGATCGCCAATTTTGACTTACCAAAGAATTACAAAATGGTGTACTTTGGAACCCGGAAACCGGTCAGAAAGTTGAACAAATTGAGAAAGGATTACATGTTGTCGTTTTGGCAAGGCGGCGGCGTGATAGACCCGCAAGACTGCCCCGTATCGTCGAAACTTCAATACATGTCTAATCCTGGGCCGGCAGAACGATCGAACGTGACGTGCACGGATCGCATGTTTGGCGATACCAGAGACGAAGGAATCGTTGGGAGAGAGTATAAAACGACGGAATTCATCCCGAAAGGCACGCAAATGCTTCAGTTTTACGGTCCGCAATGGTTCGCTTCGCGCGACATGGAGAAAATCAACGTTGGAACGAACAAATATCCAGCGCCGTTGAAAAGAAAGCGAGTTTGAGGAAGTTTGAGGCAACGAATAGAAAAGAGTTTAAGGAGCATGCACTAGCTAGGAGGAGGCGAGAGACACGACGAAGAAGTTTAGCAATATTATTGAAAGTTTTATGATGAGAGACACGGAGCAGCTGTCCACTACCAAGAACAATACCTTCATTCCACTTTTTTTTGGCAAAATTCACCACAAAACCACTCCGCAAAAACACCAACAAAACACCAACAGAGAACGATACGAGTAAAAGAAAGAAAGAAATGCGTCGTCGTTCTTTTTTCTTCGTCTTCTTCGCGCTGATTTTAACGACCATTACTAACGAATTCACATCCGCGCAAGGAAGAGGAAGAGATGTCGACGACGACGACTCTTCGTTGTCGTCGTCGTTTACGTCTTTGTCGTCGGTGGATGAAGAAGAAGAAGAAAAAAGTGGTGCCGTCGTAAAAGTCGCAAAAGGAGAAGATGAACAAGAAGAAGTACCGGCGGTCTCAGAAGAGAAGTCTCTGAAAGCACCACCAACATCATCACCAGAGGAAGAGTGGAGTAATGCTGCTGACTCGTCGTCGACGAACTAAAAAGAAGACGATGAAGGTGCGGTGAGGAAGAGAACAACGCAGAAAAAAGAAGAAGAAGAAGATTATCTTCGATCGGTGGAAGAAGGAGAAGAAAAACAGAGCATTCGGGAAAAAAGAGAAGAAACGACATCGAAAGACTCCTCTGCTTCTTCATCATCGACTATTGGAGATGAATACGAAAAGATGATGGGAGGAGAGGACGAGGGAACTCAAGAAGTTGACCTTCCGCCGGACAGCTCTACCTCTTCTTTAAAAGATGAAAATGAAGGAAAAGAGACCGCTCCGGGGTCGGTTGTCGCCGAAGACGCCGTAGAGAAAGAAGAGAAGGAAGAAGGGAAGCTGTCATATAGAAAAGAAGAAGAAGAAGAAGAAGAAGAATCGTCGTCATCGTTGTCGTCTCGAAAAATTTCCTCCGAGGAAGAGGCATCGAAGAAGGAAACGGAAGAGTCGATGACTTCGTCAACGCCGTCAGTCGGCGAAACGGAGAAAGAGTTGTACGAAGAAGCCGCAAAGGCGGACGATGTCGCCGTCGTCGAGGATAAAGACGAGAAAGCTTCAGAGGAAGAGGAAAGTTTCGACGACATGACAGAACCAGCTTCGACAAACGAAGCCGACGGCGCGAAAAAGACACTCGAAGAGGCTGAAAAATACGTCGAGCTGAAAGATGTGTATGAAGCTGTAAGTGAAGAGAAGAGAACGTCGTCGTCGTCAAATGATGGTGAAAGTGGAGAAACTGTTGAAGAAATGAAAGAGCCTGCGTCAGAATCTGTCGAAAAAGAGGAAGATTCAGTGAAGAGTGACGAAGAAATCGTCGAAGAAGATGCAGCGGCGAAGGAGTTGGAAATGCCGGTTGAAAAGATGGAGGAAAAAGTAGAATCGAAAGAGACTGAAGTGTTGGAATCGAAAGAGACTGAAGAAAGCGACACTGGCAAGGGCAAAAATGAAGATGTATCTTTTGGAGGCGCAACCGAAACGATTACGGATGATTATAATGATAATAATGAGAGCGGTGCGTCTTCTTCGGGGACCGAGAAGCGAAGACATCGTCATCGCAACACGACGCATTCGAGAAGGTCTTCCACAACCCATCGTCACAGAAACAGTAAGAAAAGCACAGGAGCTTCGGATTACGACGATTCCTCTGTGAAAGAAGAGGAGAAGACGCAAGAACGACCAGTTGAAGAAAAAGAAGAAGAAGAAGATTTGACCGCAGTCGCCGCTCTCGGCAACAGCGAAGAAACACCTAATAAGGAGGAGGAGAACGAAAAGGAAAAGGAAGAATCTACTCGTGAGGAGGAAGTTCTTGAAGAGAAAAAAGAAGAAGAGATGATCGAGGAAGAGAAAGAAGAGTTGGAGGAGAAGGAGAAAAAGGTGGAGGAGGAGGAGGGCACCGTCGACGACACCAACGATTCATCGTTTGACTCGGACTTCTCTGCCGAAAGCAGCGAAAGCAGCGGAGAAAAAGAGGAAGAGAAAGAAGAAGAGAAAGAAGAAGAAGCCATTCGTGAAGAGCTTCAAGAAGAAGAGGAAGAACGAGAAGAGGAAAAGATGGAAGAAGAGCAAGAATTAGAACAAGAATTAGAACAAGAAGGAGGGGAAGAGGTATCTTCGTCGTCGTCGTCTTTTTCTCGAAGAGAACGTGCGAGTGGATTCCGGGACAAGGAGGAAGTCGAGGCTGATTTAGAACCAGCATCGGACACGAACGATTACACTTCCTCTTCTGATTACAGCGATGATTCCTATTCGTCATCTCGCAAGCCCGTTGGCTTACCAGACTTTAATAACATGATGTCAAACGTCCAAAGTGGGATGTACAACGTTCAAATGTTTGCCTTTCTCGTGGCAGTATTTGCAATTTTACTTCTCGGCGCGTACGCCAAGTTTAAGTACGAACGCTGGATGCGAGGTCCGGCTCCGCGTGTCGGTGGTGGAAGTAGAAGCGCTTTCTCGTCGCAAACCACGACGCCGAACAAGGGTCCTCCGATTGAATGGTCTGAGGATTGGAGCGACGACGACGATTTAGACGACGATTTCGGACCGGTTCATAAAATCGTTTGATTATTTTTAGATGCCCATAGCAGGAAAAACCTTGAGAATGTTGAGAGCTACAAAATAAAAGCTTTTTTACAAAAGCATTCTACTACTACTACTACTACTACTCTACGTCTACGTCTACTCCTCCTTTTACAATATATCACCAGCTCTCGCTTTCTGACTGAACATGACGCGTAACCTTTGCGCGACTCCAATTCCAATCTTTTGCCTTCCGTCGCGGTGTCTGTTTGAAAATTTATTCAAATCGGCGATGACGTGTTCACCACCATATCGATCGTCTTTATACCGTTCGAAATGTTCAATCAACTTCTTCGCGCTTGGAAAGCGGTTCGCGACGACGTGCGCGTGTTCCTCGGCTAATCCCGATATCGCTGCCAGCGCTTTCACCCACGAGACGTTCAAATGGTCCAATTTTTTAATTTTCTTCTCGTCCACCGTGGCGACGACGCCTACCGATATCGCGTTGTGGTTCTTCTTAAACGGAAGATCTGCTAACCATCTGTGCATGCCGATGATGTTATCAACGACCGCTTGCTCGTTTAAACACTCCACTACTTTGACTTGAATCTTTCCTAGATTCCCAAACCCGCCCGAGCGTACGATTAATTTCGTTTTCATCGCGGAAACAAACTTATCGTTGAACGCGTCTTTGGCGCCGACCTGGGCCATCTCCTTCCTCGTTCGTTTCAAGACGTAATCGTCTAATCCGTACACCAACAACGTGAGAATACCAACCGAGTCCGAGCGTCGTTTCGCTTTCAACAGAACATCCGATAAAGAACCGTCCTGTATGTGTTGCAAGCGTTCCGTTTCTTCCTCTTTTTCGAGGAGTTTCACAAACTCTTCGCCGTTTAAAACCAACGTCGTGCGCATCGACCAGTATAATCTCGGATCTTCCTCGACTTGCATTTGCGTCAAATCTTGCAACATAAATCTGCACTCTTCGTTCGATCTCAGTTCCTTCTCCGGATGCCGAATCCACGTGATGCTCGCGGGGATAGGCAATAAAGTTCGCGACGTACATCGCAATCGATTTTTATAGTCTTTCGATACGCCTGAAATCCCATTCGGCGCGTCCAAACCTTGCATGACTGCTTTACCGACATTTTTAATCGCAAAGTCGTGATCTAACACGCACGTGATTTTACCAAACATTTTGCTTTTCCCACTTTGATACGCGGGGTGCGCATACGGTAACGTTCGCGCGTATTTACTTCTCGTCGGCGTAAATTGTGTGGACGGCGACGGCGGCGGTACCATCCTTCTCGCCGGAGGCGACTCCGACGGCGGCGGCGACGGCGCCATTCTTCTATACAAGGGTGATTCATCGTCATCTTCTCCATAGACGTCATCATTTCTGTGCGTAGGCAACATCACGTTATCCTCCTCGTTTTCCATCATCTCTTTCCTTTTCTTAGTAGTATCGTCGTCACCATCTCGATTCTCCGCGGCGCGTATTTGTAACATCACTTCCATCGCTCTCTCTCCGTCTGTGTTAAAATCAATCAAATTCACCTCTTTCAACGCCAAGACGTTACCGAATACTTTCACCGAATACCTTCGATCAAACCCGCCCGTGTACTCCATAATTTCTCCTTTTCTTCCGTTTAATTCTGGTTTACTGAGTATGTTATGGATTAAAACTTCCGTGCCGATGTTAAAGAAGCGTTTTTGTTGTTGTTGTTGTTGTTTTTGTTGTTGTTGTTCTTGTTGTTGTTGTTCTTCTTCTTCTTTGTCTTCTTCTTCTTCATCGTCGTCGGAGTCAATCAAAATCACTTCTTCTTCTTTGTCTTCTTCTTCTCTTTCTTCGCTTCTCGTCGTTCGAATTGCACACCGAACCACCGGGGATGATGATGGTTCTTCTTCCTCTTCGTCTTCGCTTTCTGCTTCTTCGTCTTCTTCCCGCTCCTCCCCTACTAATTCTTCTTCTTGTTGTTCTTCTTCTTCTTCTTCTTCTGAAGAGGATGAAATCTCAATCACTTCGTCGTTCACCGTCATCGTGTAGGTACTACTATTGATTAAAAGTTATACGATGGTGTAAACCGTGTACAAAAACTCTCAAAGCAGCTCTCCGTTAAAAAAAAGGTATAATACAAAACGCGCGCGTCTATTTATTATGTGTACATATATTCGTGAAACGCGCTCAAAGGAGCACGTTCAAAGGCGCAGATATAAAGTAGGGGATTTCACCTCTCAAAACACTCAGATGATTTTTTGAATTTTTCGTTCTTCATTCTCTTCTGTTTTTTTCTTTCACCCCCACTTTTGCTCATTTTTCCTTATATTTTTTAACACTTTGAAAGAGTGTGTTGATGTTAAAAAGATGACGACGCTTTTATCATTACGTGTGGTGAGAGGAACAACAAAAACAACTTCGAAACTTTCTCATGATAACAACAACATCAACAGAAAGATAAGATGTGGTTTTGCGATGACGATTCAAAAGAAGAAGAAGAAGATGGAGGAGGGAAAAAGAAACGGCGTCTTCTGCGTGACGACGACAAAGATGACGACGATGATGATGGATAAAAGATTAGTAGTTGTGACGCGTGCCCACAATAATAATACGAATAACAACAAAAAAGAAGAAGAAGAAGAAGAAGAAGAGCAACAAAAGTTGTTATACAAGTTCTGGGAAGATTCGGAGCGACTCGCAATTCTTGGTTTGTGGTTTTCGTTGCTCGCGGTGGCGACGTTCGTGGCACCAAAGACGGTGGGGTCGTTCGATGCGGATTTAATCGCGCAACTCGTTTCCTCTCCGTTTCAAGGTCAAGTGAACCCACTGTTTGAGGCTTTGTTTAACAGTTTAGGGGTCGTTCCTATGGTGTACGCGTGTTTACTCGTTCCGGGCGGTGGCGAAAAACAGCCAAAGTTGCAACCGAAGTTTTTCGTCGGCGCGTCGTTCGCTCTCGGATTTTTCGCGTTGGGACCGTATTTAATCGCCCGGACGCCGGTGATAAACGGCGTAAAGAAATCCGATTTAGGATTTATCACCAAGAATATTCTCGAATCTAAAATTAACGCGTTGTTGTTGACGGCGTTTAGTGGGTTTTTATATTTCTGGGCGTTCTCGCACGTTTTCGACGCCGCGGTGGTTTCGGAGTTTGTGACGTTGTTGACGAAACAATCGACGTTGGCGTGCGTGTCTACCTGCGATTTAATCGTCTTGTCGTTGGTGATGAAAACGGCTATACAGGAGGATTTACAGAGACGCTCGTCGTCGTTGTCATCATCAGCATCATCTGATGTGAACCCATTGTTTTATTTATTACCCGTGTTAGGTCCGTCGTTGTATTTGTTAACTCGACCGGAGTTGGAAGAATGAGGGGATGAGTATTATATACGCGCGATTTTGTTGTAACATAAAAATGATGCAGTTAGTATTGATATAGTAGATAGATAGATGTTGATTTTAATTTATAATTGAATTTACAAGTCCATGATGGCTTTCGTTGCCGCCGCAGTCAGCGTCGTGTTGTTCTCTTCCGCGTATTTGATCAATTTATCCAGCGCCGCTCTTTCGACCATGACTCTCGGCAATCGTTCCGCGGAAACGAGTTGTCCGGGGACGTATGATCCCGAGAACGCTTTCATTTCTTCAAACGAAACGCGGTTGACGAACTGACCAAACTCTTCGCCGCTGTTACGATTTTGTTTCCAATACGCGAAAATCGGTTCGAAAAACGTCTCCAAATCGTCCACCTTCACCTTGTCTTCGTACGCTCGGGCAATTCCGGTTAAGTTTCTGGTACCGCCCAACCAGATTTGGTATGAGTTCGGGCCATCGCCGACGAAACCGAGTTCGGCCATGTATGGTCTCGCGCACCCGTTCGGGCAACCAGTCATGCGAATCATAATGTCGTCGGATTTCGTCAAGCCGACGGTTTCCATGACCTCGCGAAGTCTCTTGTTGATGTCCGGTAAACCTCTCTCGGCTTCGGTAATTGCTAAGCCACACAAAGGCAACGCCGGACACGCCATGGATAACTGGTCGTTCGGCTCGATGTCGTCCAAATCTTTCAAACCGGCGTTTTTCAAAGTTTGGTGAATGTCATCCTTCCACTTCGGGTCGACGTCGCACAAGAGTAAATCTTGTTGCGCGGTCAAACGCACCGGTAACTCGTATCTTTCGATGACCAATCTCAAGGCTTTTTTCAATTCACCTCTTAAGCGACCGTTTTGGACGTGGACACCGTACCATAACTTCCCATCGCCTTGGTCGTTCCACCCGAGGTACGATTTAAATTCGAACTCCGGCAACGGCGCAATCGGTTGAAACTTCTTGCCGAAATATTGTTCCGTGACCGAGGTGAACTTCTCGACGCCCCAGCTGTGGACGAGATATTTTAATCTGGACTGTTTTCTGTCGTCCCGTCTGCCGTAATCTCTTTGTGTGCAAACGATAGCTTTGACGGCGTAAAAAATATCATCTTTATCGACGTAGCCAATCGGCGATGCGATTCTCGGGAAAGTTTCGTTGTTTCTGTGCGAGCGTCCCATACCGCCGCCGGCGTAGACGTTATACCCGACGTGTTTGCCGCCGGCATCGTTCACGACGCAAATACCGATATCGTTACTCAAGAAATCGATGTGATTATCCCCGGGGACCGTGACGCCAATCTTGAACTTTCTCGGCAAAAAGAGACTCCCGTAAATCGGTTCTTGGCTTCCTTCAAAGTTCGTCCCGTTGGAGTTATCCATTCTCGCTTTCGTAATTTCAGGCTTTTCCACCGTCATGACTTGTTCTCCATCGAGCCAGACGTCGTAATACGCCCCCGATTGCGGTGCTAACAGTTCCGCGATGTCGAGCGCAAGCGTTTGCGCGATTTCGTAACTCGGGTTCTTCTTGTCCGGACACGGCGCCGCGGTCACGTTCCGGTTAATATCCCCGCACGCGCCTAACGTGGACCCCATGTTTTGAATGACCGTTCTAAACGTTTGCTTCAAATCTTGTTTCAAAATACCGTGCAACTGGTAGGTTTGTCTCGTCGTCAAACGTAACGTCCCGTTCCCGTGCGTATTCGCCAAGTCGTCCATGGTTAAATACAACTTATTCGAGACTAAACCAGCCGGTTGTTTCGTTCGCATCATGAATTGGTAAAATTTTCCTTCCCCGAACGATCTCTTCTCGCGATCGTCTTGTTGGTATCCACCGTGGAACTTATACAATTGCGCGGCGTCTTCGGAAATGAACGTCTCCGGCGTCGCCAACTGCTCAATCAGAGGGTGGCGTAAAAAATCCGAGTTTTCTTTGATGATTTCCACCGCGGACCTTTTCGGTTCTTTCGGTGGTTCCGCAGACGATTTCTTCGACGGCGTGGCCACGTTGACGATGGTTAAGTTTGATCTTCTTCTCAGTTGTTTTAAAGTTTGTTGTCCTCGGACTTTAACGTTTTTGTTATTCGTCGTCGTTGCATTTTGATGACTTCGTCTGAAGGACAACTTCCCCCAGGAAGCAGCAGCAACGCCGGTGTTGTTGGTCGTTGATGACGTTGCCGTCGTCGCTGTATTGATTGAAGAGAGAACGAAAGAAGAGTCAGTCAGCGTTTGTGCACGCACACATTTCTAGGACGAACGCGCCACAAAGAGAGAGAGAGAGAGACAGAGAGAGAGAGAACGAGTGCAGGACGACGACGACTGGATGATACTGTACTCTTTTCTGTAACGCGTGTCGTCAAGAGTTGTAAAATTTTGGACGCCGCCCTAGTGGACTTCTTCTAGGGATTGGATTGGAGACGAGTGCGGCGTGATGATGACGATGACACCGTTGTCTTCTTCTTTTCGTTTTTAAGAAGACAGAAAACAGATCATCGACGAGATAAACGTCATCAAAAGGAAAGAGAACGCGTGCTACGAGAGAACAACGCACCGCCACTGGTTGAAGCTAACATAGTATAATATAGAGTTTTATTATAATGGAGTTGATTGTTTTGATTGTCTAATAACGCAGACAGAGGAAAAAGATAAACGATAAAGGGGGATCTCGTCGATCGACGGACGAAAAAGCGTCTCTTTCTTTCTTTCTTTCTTTCTTTTTATCTCCGAAAACGAAAATATCTCTCTCTCTCTATCACTAACAACACACTATTTAACAACAACAACAA
>Ga0255769_10005253_pt1 | contig 12255 bp, 15 predicted proteins | sample 041ome_9_FD_179637 | JGI IMG/M metagenome (GOLD analysis project Ga0255769, IMG submission 179637) | Coastal salt marsh microbial communities from the Groves Creek Marsh, Skidaway Island, Georgia - 041413US metaG (version 2) | ecosystem: Environmental > Aquatic > Marine > Intertidal zone > Salt... | reverse complement strand
GGCACACTGAACGTGTCAGGTGCGACCACATTGGCAACATCATTAACCTTAGCATCTGGATCCACTGTCACGTCAATACTAGACGAGGATGCCATGGGATCAGATTCAGCCACAGCACTGGCCACACAACAGTCGATCAAGGCCTACGTTGATTCACAGGTCACGGCACAGGACTTGGACTTCCAAGGTGACTCGGGCGGGGCACTGGCTGTTGATCTAGATTCACAGACTTTCACCATCGCTGGTGGCACGGGCATAGACACAGCAGGTTCAGGACAGACCTTGACTGTAAACATAGATTCAACGGTGGCCACACTGACGGGTACACAGACACTTTCTGGAAAGACCTTGACCGCACCAACAATCAACGCGGCCACAATGACTGGAACAGTGACCGTAGATTCGTTGTCTTTTGCTGACAACACCATCACAACCAACGCTTCGAACGCCAACCTCGAGTTGACCGCTTCGGGCACAGGAACTGTGGAACTGCTGTCTAATACTAATGTTACAGGTACACTAACCACTGCGGACATAACCACTACTGGAACACACACAGTGACGGGACAGTCCGATATCGACTACGTGAGGATCAAGGACAACAAGATAACCACCAACGCCACCAACGCCAACCTGGAACTCGCGGCGTCGGGCACTGGAGTGGTTGATGTTAAAAATGCCATGACCACCGTGGGACAAACGATAACAGGAAACGTAGTCATAGATGGACAATTTGATATTGACAACATATCCATTAGTGGAAATGGTATAATTGCAACTAATTCAGGTGGGGGTATTAACATCAATCCAAATGCCACAGGACAGGTAACAATTGGAGGAACAGTTGTTCAAATCCCAGGTTTAATGGCCGCTACCGACATCAACGTTACATCAAATGTACTACTTGGTGCCGATTGTCTAATAACGACAAACGTTTCAAATGCAGATATTAATTTAGAAGCAAATGGTACAGGATCAGTGTATGTTGACGAGATTCGTATAAAAAATAATAACATCACCACCCACATAACAAATGCTAACTTAGAATTAAACACAGACGGTGCAGGTACAATAGAATTACAAACGAATACAAATGTAACCGGTAACTTGTCAGTGACTGGTTCATCAACGCTGGATGGTGTTACAATTACAGATAATACAATCAAGGCAAATGCCTCAAACGCAGATTTACAGATAGGTACCTCTGGAACAGGTGTTATAGATGTATTAACTGCCACGCAGACTACTGTGGGATCAGCGGGGGGTGCCAACGCACTGCCGGCCACTCCTACCGGCTACATCAAGATCAAGATCGCGGGCACAATGAGAGTGATACCATTCTACGACGAAGCGTAACAGCACGTAGAACATAGTCTCAAAGCAGGACAAACATGAAGCGACACCACGACAACAGAAGGGGAAGATCACCACGATCAGAGATCGCACGTCTGGAGGAGGCCATACGGCGTGAATCAGACAAGATCGAGCGTGAACGACTTAGACAGAACCTGGAACATTGGATTCGTACACAGAATAATAGCAGGTAATTGCCAATAAATACCCGTGTAAGGAGTATTTTAATGGCAACACCAGTGTGGACAACCACAGCAGGTAAAATTGCAACTATTGATGAACAGGTAGCGTATTCTCTTCAACTGGAAGCGAACACGAGCGATTCAACGGCCATCACATACTCCGTGATCGCAGGAAGCCTACCCGCAGGAATGCAGGTGACCACAACGGGCCTACTGACGGGTACTCCGGCTGAGGTTGCCAAGAGAACTCTTTACACCTTCGTCGTGCGAGCCACGGCCGGTGCCCAGATCACAGACAGGACTTTCTCACTGGACGTACAGGGTTCTGATTCCCCCACATTCACTACCGCGACAGGACAACTACTACTGGACGATTCTACCAGCGTGGGACTATATTGGGTGATAGATGGTGCGAACGTCAATTTCCAGATGCAGGCCACAGACACCGACACCGCGGCGGGGCAGACACTGGTTTATGAAATAGTTAAAGGAGAACTGCCACCGGGAGTGACCATGAGCAAGACCGGACTTATATCAGGTGTAGTTCAACTCACCGAAGACCAGAAATTTGGAGCACGTGGAGGCTATGACGGCACAGGACCCAATGATAGATTCAACGTCCTTTATGATCAAACTGTTACAACAAAAAGTATAAGCAAAAATTTTGATTTCATAGTTAGGGTATCAGATGGTACTAGTTTCGTAGAGCAGAACAACTCGATCTTTGTCTACTCCGCTGACTTTTGGAGGGTTTCCAACACAGCGATCACCATAGACGCAACAGAGATCGGCAATTCACCGTTGACTATGGATCTCAGCGCCAACAGAAGACCGGTGTTCAGGACAGCATCGGATCTGGGATCATTCAGACATGACAACCAGGTTGTCATCAAGATAGATGTAGAGGACTTTGATACACTACAAGCGGATCTGGAATACAGCATACAGTCGGGTGCCCTTCCATCAGGACTGTCCATAGATATCACTTCAGGTGAGATTTACGGACGATTGGCAAGGCAATCCGCAGTCGAGGTCGATTACACATTCACAATAAGGGCCAACAGGGTAATATCACCTGGCGTTAACGTATTTCAAGATCAGACTTTTACAATGAAAGTTATCGGAGAAATAGATATCGGTATAGCCTTTACCACACCTACCAACGTTGGCACACTATACGCGGGAATACCGAGTCTATTATCGATACAAGCAGTGAACGACACACCAAATCGTGTGTTGACTTATTCTATCACTGGAGGCACACTACCACCGGGAATAACCTTGAGCGTTGCGGGTAATCTCATAGGAACAATAGATCCCAGTGACTTCACCGACTCAACTAGATCTTACTCGTTCACTGTCACGGTCAGTGATCAGTACCAGATAGCGGCAACGTCAAAAGAATTCACACTCAACATTGACATACCATACACACAGACAGAGTATGGCAACATGACCGGACACGCCACATCATTCATAGACCAGAACATATTCTACAACATAGCACAGGATCCCAACATCAACTCCCCAGAATTCATTTTCAGATCAGAAGACCCCAACTTCGGCATGAAATCAAAACCTGACATGTTGATGATGGCGGGATTGGAGGCGCAGACATTGACCACGTTCCAACAACAGATGGAACAGAACCATGCACCCAAAACACTGTACTTTGGTGATCTCAAGACTGCCATAGCCAAGGAAGGCACTACGACCAAATACGAAGTGGTATACATAGAGATCAAGGACAACATGGTAAACAATAACGGTGTTGCTGTGTCAAGTTCGATAACATTAAGAGATGCTGTTGTGAAACCAATGTTAGGTCCTAGGGCATCAAGCATGAACGCAACTGCGGACTACGTGGACTACGAAATCACAACGGACGGTGGACTATCTTTCAGCACAGCAGGATCCAAGGTCAGGTATGCTAACCAGTTGAGCGCGGATCTGGGATACATGGAAAAGATATACCCAAACGCCGTGGCCAACATGAGGTCAAGGATGAAGAGTCTGGGACACAAGGAATGGGATTACCTACCACTGTGGATGAAGACCACACAGGTGGGCGGATTGGCTCCATTGGGCTACGTGATGGCCGTGCCCATCTGTTACTGTAAACCAGGAACTTCGGCATTGGTAAAAAAGAGGATACAGGACAAATCATTGAACTTCCGTAACATAGCATTCACCATAGACAGGTACCAGGTCAACAAGAGCGTGGTGTCCCCAGAGGAATTCACAGCGGATGGAACCACCACAACATTCCAGTTGAATGAGATAGTGCATGAACAAGACATCATGGTTCTGGAAGGCACCGAGCAGGTGTACGTGGGCAATGGGGTGACTGCGGACAACAACATAGATCCCGTATGGTTGACCGCTGACAACACACTGAGATCTTCAGATCATGAGTACGGTATCGAGCTCACCCATGACATCACAAACAAGAAGACCACGATAACCTTTACCAAGGAAGTGCCCACAGCAGGCACAATTATCAAGGTGGAAAGAGCCAACGATAAATACCTTAAGTTTAGGGATAAAGGAATACAATAATGGCAAGCAACATAGTACCAGGAAATATAGATGGCACATACCCGGTGGCGGGACAGGACAACAGTTCACAGGGCTTCAGGAACAACTTTAGTGCTATCAAAAACAATTTCACGGAGGCCAAATCCGAGATAGAATCCCTACAGACGAACAAAGCCTCATTGAATGGTTCCAGTGACTTCAACAACAATGAAGTAATAAAAGCAAAATTCAAGAACACTTCGTCAACTGTGTATGCACACGGTTCGATATCCAGCGGTCTGATAACATTGAATCACAATAACGGACATTACCAAACGGCAACCATAACGGCCGACACTACATTCAGTTTCTTGAATTTCCCAACAGGTGCGATGGGTAGAATAATTCTAGACATCACAGTATCTGTTGGAGCAACCAATCTAATATTTCCAAGTGCGGTGATCAAAGCGGATAACGTGACGGGCAGTGACGGCACCTCAGACACTATCCAACCAGGACTGGGCAGGGCACTGTACGAATTTATGTCACCGGACGGTGGCACCACCATACTGATGCACCAACTGGGCAAACAGTACGCATAACGAATAAAGGAGTCTAATGTACTTCCATCCACTACAAGAAGAGATAGCAAACATGAGTGATGAGGACATCTCCAAGAGAGTCAAGGAGTTATCACGAAAGGTTGCCATTGCGAGAAGAGGCAGAAACCCTGAGATGCTGGCCGCACTTCAGCAGGCGCTGTTCGCATATCAGAACGCCATCCGAGAGAGAAGGATCGAGGAGTGGCATAAGAATCACAAGAAGTTGAGGAACGAGCCAGACCTAGGCGACCTGATAAACATGGAATAGTAAATATTCCTGATGTCAAACGCATTCACCTGGAAGACACGATTCAAGAGCATCATCATAGTAGACGGTGAACTGTTCGCCAATGAGTACAAGTTGAACATATCACTGACACCACACACTGCCAGCCTCAAAGAACAGACAGAATACTTCGAGAGATTGAAGAACCTGTTCGAGCAGGTGTTCGCCAACACCATCACCACATGGAGGGACGAACCACTGTATAACATACTGAAGAAGAACAGCACCAACAGGTTCATTGAATTACCAAAACCGCCCTATGACCAGATCATGGCCGCGGTGTGCTTCTGCAAGGCCAACAGCATACTGGATAGCAAGATAACCATTAACCACATAGACCTCAGCTCATGGCAGGGTGATGGTATTACCTACACGGTTGACAAGGACAGCAATGAGCTTATACTGTTAGATAGGCCTGACTGGTTCTCGGCGAAATTCAGCAAGTTCGATCCGTGGTGGTTGAGGCCTGACACGGCAACTTATGATCAGGAACTGGACAAGGGCATATACACGGGACACTACAGTTGGAACAACAACGAGATTACCATTGACAAGCGACACCAAGACCATGCTAAAATATTCGAGTTCAACCCAAAGGTTCTAGATGGTGGAAAAGACAAAGACAAATGAGCACGGTGACGTCATATTCACGGAAGACGACGCGATAGATCTATTATACACCAATCCCGACTTCGACATATCGAAACTGTTCTTCGAGGACATCGCCAAGTATGATTCGGCACTGAAAGAGCTGGGTCTGGACTTGCCAACAATACGCAACACACCGGAGAGGGGATCATTACCGGAGTTCGATCACAAGAACTGCGAGCAATGGCACATGCCGGAATCATATTACCAGATCAATGTGCTACAATGGCTGTTGGAGAGGTGTCAGACGGACGAGGAGAGGATGAGGGTGCAGTTGGAGTATGATCTGTTCGAGAAGAAGAAATTTATAAAAGTATTGCAATTTTTGATCTACTTCGTGGACACGCTTAGGGCCAATAACATAGTATGGGGTGTGGGCAGGGGGTCCAGCGTGGCCAGTTTCTGCCTGTTCCTGATAGGAGTACACAAGATCAATCCCTTGCTGTACAATTTGGACATCACTGAATTCCTGCGATGATAAGTAATCAATATAGGAGCATATTATTATGGTAGCAAGAGCACCCAGAAAAAAAATGTACAGGACCATGCAGGGACGCATGATAGACATAGAGAAACTGAGGGCGGCCAATGAGTCAATCCCAGCGGTTGGTAACATGAAGGTCAACGCCAGGGGAGATCAGTTGGGAGCAGGTGGACAAGTTATAACACCCAAAGAGACCATCATGAGGAAATACTACGAGCAACCCAAAGGCATGGTAGATGATACACCGACCAAGAACAAGCCAACACCGGCTCCCACAGTGGAACCAGTGAAGACGGTACAGAATATCACACCAGTGGCACCAAAACCAGCGGCCAAGAAGACGGTAGCACCCACACCCAAGAAGGTAGTGGCACCAGAGCCTGTTGTGGAAGCAGAACCAACGCCGGTCTCAACATTCAAACCCAAGACAGAGAGCACCGACAAAAAAGGTATAGACGCGGCTCTTGACGGATTAGAATAAAATAGATGAAAAAAATTATAGTAACATTATCAATTTTATTTTTAATGTCCGCCTGTTCAATCAAAGATCCAAGACTGTCATTTGGAAAAAAATGTGAAGTAAATGATGACAAGATCACTTATTCGTACGTTTGGCTGTATGACAAGAAGACAGGTTTACCTGCCACAAAAGATCAGTGTGTGGCACTTGACGAAGCAAAATAAATCTGTTAAAATAATCCTACAATGGGACAGATAGAAGACTTACAATCAAAGGGATTCGGATCACACGGCGGAAAGCAGTACACCGTTGACTACGATATAACACCACTCAAGAAGCGTGTGCTGGTATCAGACATGCACTTCGGCGAGACAAAATCAAAAGGTGGTATCATTCTCATAGACGATGACGGATCAGCGGATGGCATACATCCTAGATGGGCCAAGGTCTACGCAGTGGGCAAGGAACAGGAGGACGTCACCGTGGGACAGTGGGTCATGGTCGCACACGGCAGATGGAGCCGGGCGTTCAAGGTCAAGAAAAAAGGTATCGAACTAGAGGTGAGGATGATCGACGAGAATGACATACTTCTTGTGTCGGATGACGAGCCAGAACAAAACAGGCACAAGGCCGGATACGTGAACACGGGTGGTATGAAACAGATGACATCACTGCCTGGCAATGACTAGATCACACACCTGTTACGTCTGTAAAAAAGAATTCTTCAACGCAATATACTGGTACGACAGCCTACACGACACCAAGCATGATCGGAGGATAATAAGACCATTCTGTGGTCCAGCCTGTGCCAACCAATACAGGGAGATATCAGATGAAAACAACTATCCACAGAGGAGACCACTCCCACACGGCGACGAATGGCGGATCATACAGGACATAGATCACATAGATTATTCTTCCGATTGATATATCATAGTTTGACAGATCACAGATCAGTGCTATAATACACACATGGTAAGACGTTTTGGTTTCTGTTGTAAGTGGCTCAATGACGAGTCAGAATTCGGCGGCATGAAGGTGAACGCCAAGGACAGGGATCTTAACGGCAGAAGCACCACCATGCGTTGGCTACGTGAACACAAGGACGAGGCCGAACAGCGACAGTGGGACATCATGAATCACAACGCCGCGGCCGCCGTGCGCATGATAGAGCGCGTGGGCACACTGCCACCGGAGCGCAGGATGGTGAGGTTGGGTTCAGAGATGCTACAGGGCTACACGGAGAAGGACTGGAAGAGTTGGTGGCAACAACGACACATACAGGATCACCTCGCCAAGATATTCGCACCCGTGGGAGAGGCCTCGAGGAAGCATGACGTCAAGATCAGTTTCCATCCGGGACAATTCTGCGTGTTGGCGTCAGACACACCCGACATAGTTGACAGAAGCATAGAAGAATTCGAGTACCACGCGGACATGGCCAGATGGATGGGCTTCGGCAAGAGCTTCCAGGATGGTTGTAAAATTAACGTACACATTTCAGGTCGTCAAGGACCAGACGGCATCAGAAAGGCATTACCCAAATTATCACCAGAGGCGAGGAATCTGATCACGATCGAAAATGATGAGATGGGTCATGGACTTGAAAAAAGTTTAGAACTAGAGAAGGATCTCGCATTAGTATTGGACATCCATCACCATTGGATCCGTGACGAGGAATACATCGAACCCACCGATGACAGGGTCAAACGTGTGATAGATTCGTGGCGTGGTGTCAGACCCAGTATGCACTACTCCTATTCTAGGGATGAGCATCTAGAGGTGGCAGGTCTAGGTGAACGGACACACACCGAGATGCATGACATCAAGATGTTGTTGGAGCGTGGTTGCAAGAAACAGAAACTGCGGGCACACTCGGACCTATTACCAAATCGTAAGGTAAACGACTGGGCATTGAGTTTCTCAGAGAACTTCGACATACAGGTTGAGGCCAAAGGTAAGAACATGGCCTCGGAACAATTATATAGACAAGCGAAGGAAAATTCTGTAATATAGTATTGATGAAGCAATACAATCTTACTGTGAACGTGGGTGACGTGATATGGATCGGCAGGTTCAAGAACGTCCGGGCCAAGATCACCGCGATCGAGATCGACGCGAAGGGACAACCTATAATTCATACTAGCAAAGGCAAGAGAAAACTGTTGAACTACAACTTGGACGATGTTGTTGACAAGGGATTTAGATTCAAAGGCAAAAAGAAAATACTAATGGAAAGAACCAAATGAAAGAACTCTGGGTAGAGAAGTACAGACCAAAAACACTCAAGGAATATGTTGTGCGTGACGAGGCACAGAGACAGCAGATACAGAGCTGGATCAATGACAAAGCCATACCACACCTGTTGTTGTCAGGTGCTCCAGGCGTGGGCAAGACCACACTGGCCAAGGTGCTGTTCTCGGAACTGGACGTCAGCAGTTATGACATCCTAGAGATAAACGCATCCAGGGAGAACTCAGTGGACACCGTGAGGGAGAAGATCAACAACTTCGTACAGATAATGCCATTTGGTGCGTACAAGTATGTGTTGCTGGACGAGGCAGACTACATGACGCCGAACGGACAGGCCGCACTGCGTGGCGTGATGGAGATGTATCACACCTCAGCAAGATTTATTTTAACTTGTAACTATCCCAACAGGGTGATCCCGGCACTGCATTCAAGATGCCAGGGCTTCCACATGGAGACCATAGACAAGACCGAATTCACAGCCAGGACCGCGGAGATACTGATACAGGAAGGTGTAACCCCAGACATAGATGTGCTTGACACATACGTGAAGGCCAGTTATCCGGATCTGAGGAAGTGCATCAACATGCTACAACAGAACTGCAGGGATGGCCGACTGATGCCACCGGCAACGGGAGATTCGGGACAACAGGACTACAGGCTACAGATGGTGGAACTGTTCAAGCAGGGTCGGATACAGGACGCCAGGAAACTGGTTTGTGCCCAGGCCAGACCCGAGGAGTGCGAGGAGATATACAGATGGATGTACGACAACCTGGACATCATATCCAAAGATGAGGACGCACAGGACAAGGCCGTGCTAATTATCAAGCAGGGATTGGTGGACCACTCGTTCGTAGCAGATCCAGAAATCAATCTAGCAAGTGTGATGATAAAACTAGCGAGGTTATCAAATGGGTAGCAAACACAACAAGAAGAGATACTTCTGCGTGAAGTACATAATAAAGGCAGACAAGAAGTTTGACGAGTTCGTTGAACTGTCCAAGAAGAAGATCGGGTCAGGCAAGATGAGGGAATACACCGTGGTGTTGGATCTCGTCAACAAGGAAATCATCAAGAATGAACTACCGGGCATACCAGTAGCCCAGAGGGACCAAATCCCCTATGAACGCGTCGAACAGCACTACCGTCAGTGGTACGCTGATGCGATGGATCAGTTCGTCAAATAACTACGCACAAACACGTCGGAGAAAGGCCAGTTGCTGTGCCTTCCACAACTTCCTGAGCACCCTCCTACGCCTACGATCCTTCTGTTTCCGTATCTTGAGCCAGCCCTCGTTCAGCAAGTACATCTTGACTCGCTTGTCGAATACACGTTTCTTCCTCATTAGTTTCCACAGTTTCCTCTGGAACAAAGGTCGCATTTGTAGGCTCTGATATGGTAGCATAGGGCTCCTCGTAGGTTGTGTTGGATAGTGATTTGATGTGTCTCTGTAGTGGACTCATGTACAAATACTTACTATCAAATTACCAGATAAACTATGCATATTTTACAACACAGTTATTTCTGATAAATAACACTTGCTATGCATGACGTCCTAGACATAATCAGAAACGTACAATCCTTATACGCTGTGGGTCCTACCCTTTCCATCTTAAAGGACTTCGAACGCGTTGTAGACGAACTGGATGTTTATGTGTTCAAGAACTGGGAGGACGGTGAACTGCTGTCTGGACCAGTTGATTCGAGACATTTCGTCACGTGTAGTTTCATGTGGCCAGCGGACAAGATGCCAGATCCAGCGGGAGGCAAGAGGCTGACTGACAGGGGGTGCAAGGTATTCTACAAACGAGACGAATTATTAAAACCAAGGCAGATCAAATCACCGGAAGACTACAGACCTGGTACAACCAAAGGCAAGATTGACGCACACGACATTTGGGTGGTAGAGATCAAGATGCCCAAGGAACTGATCGGCAATTTCAAACACGGCAAGGACGAAATCGAGAGCCAAGACGAAACTGACATGGCCTCAGGGGACCTAAATAGTTTATAATGACATTTCTAAAAGAAGGACTGAAAGCCGGAGACCTAGACGGGGTCGTACACAAGCGATTTTCAGTAGACCAATTCAAAAGCAAAATGGGTGATGACAGGAACATCATGGTGTTGGCATTCACGGTGGACGGACTGGCACCGGCCAAAGATTTGGAAAGGTTCGCGGAGACCGGATACAAGGAAGTGCTAGATGCTGACGCAACACCAGGCACACTGGAGGACGGCAAGCACAGGGTGTTCGTGGAGTTTGCGAGGACAGAGGGTGTGGACAGACACATCTACAAGTTCTTGGAAGATCTAAAGAAACTCACAAACATAGACATATTTGAATTCACATACCACAAAGACCCAACACCTTTCGAGGCCTCAGCGGCAAACATGGCCAAGATACTGCCACTCACTGCCATAGCCTACACACAGAAAATACAGGGCATGAGATTGGGAGAGGTCAAGAGCTTCTTCGACAAGTTCCAGATGATGGAATTCAAACTAGACAACAACATAGTGTCCATTAAGAAACGAAACGCAGATACTTTAAAATTTGAACTACACGCGTTCGGCACAACAAATATCATAATGAACGAAGTAAAAGCATTCAGATTGGACGAATCGGCCATTAGTGAATGTTTATTTTTGACAAAGTACTTCGGACCATATCAAATAACCAAGACAACAGAGGACAGATTCATTTTCAGCAAGGGAGGGGAGTCCGCTCTGTTAAGTAAATGTGGATGGTAAAGTTAAGTCAAAATTTCACGATACAGGAATACATTAAGAGCCAGACGGCCTTGAGACAGGGTATCGACAACACCCCCACTGAGGAACACATGGGCAACGCCACAGCGCTGTTCAGGAACGTCGTACAGAAGGTCAGGGATCAGTTCGGAGTAACGGTGATCAACTCAGGCTACAGGGGAGAAGCACTCAACAAAGCGGTGGGTGGTTCAAGCAAGTCACAGCACTGCAAAGGTGAAGCGGTGGACATAGAATGTCCGGGCACACCTAACTATGACGTGGCCAAATGGATCGAGGACAACTTAGACTTCGACCAACTCATATTAGAATTCTACACACCAGGCGTACCAGACTCGGGTTGGGTACACGTTTCATACAAGTCAGAGGGCAATCGCAAGAGTGTGCTGACAGCCATGAAAGAGAACGGCAAGACCGTTTACAAGCCCGGCCTCATACAATAAATACTGCTATTATGTTTTCAACGATTAAGATGGCGATAGCCATAATGCTGATCACTGGCATCGCGGGTGCTGGCGTGTACGTGATGAAACTGCGTGCGGACAACGCCACGCTGAAAGCCAATCAGATCGAACTGGAACGTGGCATAGAGTCACAGACCAAATTACTGGAACAGCAGAAGAAGGACTTCACGGCCATAATGGAGAGCAACAAGAAGCTCAACGCATTGGTGATGACATTCAAGAAGGATCTGGAGGAC
>Ga0255769_10005251_pt1 | contig 12257 bp, 13 predicted proteins | sample 041ome_9_FD_179637 | JGI IMG/M metagenome (GOLD analysis project Ga0255769, IMG submission 179637) | Coastal salt marsh microbial communities from the Groves Creek Marsh, Skidaway Island, Georgia - 041413US metaG (version 2) | ecosystem: Environmental > Aquatic > Marine > Intertidal zone > Salt... | reverse complement strand
TGCCCTTGATATGGGAGCTGTCCTTGAGGACATCGCTCACACGATTCACGCTCACCCGACGATGACCGAGATGACCCACGAGGGTGTGCTCGACACGTTGGGGCACGCCATTCACAAGATGTGAGTTGTCGACTCGGCTAAAGCAAACGCAGTCTACTCTTCCTCAATGTCGTTCGCCATCATGACGGCTACCGGCCGTGTACGCTCGTTTTCATCGAGGACCAACCGAATCATGATGATCATCGGAGCTCCAATGATGGCGCCAGCAATGCCCCACACCTGTGAAAACAACATGACGGTGAGCAACAAGACGAGCGGTGAAATACCAATTTTTGCCCCTGAGAGGTTGGGCTCAACAAGCGAACCAAACATCTGCTGGTTGCCAATGAGCAAGGCCAGCATAAACACGGCGGTCAACGGCTCCATCATGATGAAACCGATGAGCACAGGTGGAATCGTGGCGAAAAGGGCGCCCAAAATGGGGATGAAGTCCAGGAGGAAACAAAGAACGCCAAACAAGAACCACCCCGGAATGTCAAACCCAAGCGGTGAGAGAATCAGGGTCATGACAATGGCTTGACCGCCGCTGCAGGTCACCTTGGACACCACGTAGGCGCTGATGGATTCGGTTGAATCCCGAACGATGTTTGCAGCACGCCCGGTGGACGCAGGAAAGGCCGCACGGAAGCGTTTGGCGATGGTGTGCTCCTCGAGGACGATGAACAGCAAGAAGATGAGAACCGTCACCATGGTGCCGACAAACGCCCCGAGTGAGCCCAGAATCGCCAGCACAAAGGTCTCGATGTTGCTGGGCGAAGCCAACACGTCCACCCACGTAGAATCCGAAAAAATGATCTCCAAACCGTAGAGGTCTGACTCTGCATACTTGGCTCGCTTTTCCTCCAGCGCAGAGGTGATCTCCGGCACCTCATCGACGAACAAGGAAAGTTGTTCATACAGGAAGATGGAAAGGAAATACATCGTGATAATGAACGTCAGGATGACCGTTCCGTACGAGACGAACCGGTTTCCAACTTTGGCGTGAATGTACTGTTCGGGAGGTTTGATGAGAAAATAAAGCAGGACAGCCATAGCCAGCGGCATCAAAATCGGTTTCAAGTGGATCAATGCGAGGTACACCACCACGCCAACGATGGCCACGCTCGCAGCCGTGGTTCGTTTTGACTCGAGGCAAACCTTGGAAATTGATTCCATGGGTTTTCTCCACCGGTTGCCCATCTAAGGTTTCCCCCAGAATTAACCAGCAAACGCAGAATCTGCGGGGTCCATCAACCCGTGGAACGAATCCTGCAACGAGGTTTCCGAGACGCAGCTCAACGAGCCTCTTTGTCCATCTTGAACGGGCCGAGTTCAGCAACCCAGGCAATGAACCCTACAAGCAAGGTTTGGGCAAACAACCGGCCAATGTGCCACCCCGTGCCGTACTTCACTCCGTTCAGTGGAATATCGTTCACCCACATGTTGAGGTTGGCCCAGTAGAGGACCACCAACATGACGATTCCGAATTTCGCCGCAGGCTGCCGGTGGCGAGTTGAGATCAACGACGCACCGAAGAGGATCTCAGCAACGCCGCTGAGGTAAACCCAAACATCAGGCCGGCCGAGGATTTCAGGGACAATGGGCTCGTACCAAGTGGTGCGAAAGAAGTGGTCCACGCCAATCCAGACGAAGGCAACGCCGAGAGCCCAGGCTGAGAGATGTCGAGCACGCAAGAGCATCGTTTTCCCTGTCAAGAACATTATAGAAAAAGGAATGTTCACCGGGGAAACTCAACCAACCAAAGAGAGAACCGAGCAAGGAAGGCTCAATTTCATCAGCTGCCGCACATCAAACAGTCATCAGGACTGTCGAGGCTGCAGGCGATAGCGTCCATGCTGTCCACGTCTTCTGCGCGGTCGGCAAGCCCGCTCACGGTTTGATCTTCCTTGTTCGAGGCTTCAACCGTGAACTGAATGGCATCAGCTGCAGCCTTGGTCCGAAGGTAGTACATCCCGGTCTTCAAGCCTTGACGCCATCCGTAAAAGTGCATCGAGGTCACCTTGGCGGGGTTGGCGTCAACCATGTGGATGTTCAACGATTGACTTTGATCGATGTAAGCACCTCGGTCGGCAGCCATGTCAAGGACGTGGCGCTGCTTGATTTCCCACGTGGTCTTGTAAAGTTCACGAATGTGCTCAGGAATGCGCTGAATCTCTTGGATGGACCCTTTGTGACGCAAAATGTCGTCTTTCATCTCAAGGCTCCACATGCCCTCGTCGATGAGGTCACTCACAAGGTGCTTGTTCAACACCACAAATTCGCCGGAGAGGGTGCGACGGACGTAGAGGTTGGAAGTGAAGGCTTCGAAGCATTCGTTGTTCCCCAAAATTTGGGAGGTGGATGCAGTCGGCATGGGAGCGAGGAGCAGGGAGTTGCGCATGCCCTTGTCCATGATTTCGACCTTGAGCGAATCCCAATCCCAGCGACCGCTGTGCTCGTTCATGCCCCAGAGGTCAAACTGGAGCAGACCTTGGCTCGCAGGTGAGCCTTCGAATGTCGAATAAGGACCTTCAGCAACAGCAGCGTCTTTCGAAGCGGTGCAGGCTGCGAAGTAGATGGTTTCAAAAATCTCTTTGTTCAAAGCACGGGCCCCCTCACTCTCAAAGGGCAACTTCAGCATAGCAAACACATCGGCCAAGCCTTGAACACCCAACCCGATGGGGCGGTGGCGCATGTTTGAGTTTCGGGCTTCTTCAACAGGGTAGTAGTTGACATCGATGACACGGTTCAAGTTGCCCGTGGCGTGATACGTCACGTCGTAGAGAAGTTGGTGGTCAAATTCGCCCGCACTGGTGTTGACGAACTTCGGCAGAGCGATGGATGCGAGATTGCAGACCGCCACCTCGTCCTTAGCCGTGTATTCCATGATCTCCGTGCAGAGGTTGGATGAACGGATGGTTCCGAGGTTCTTCTGGTTGGATTTCTCGTTGGCTGCATCCTTGTAGAGCATGTAAGGGGTCCCGGTCTCGATTTGAGCTTCCACGATCTTGTCCCACACCACACGTGCAGGAAGGGTTTCTCGGGCCAAACCTCGGCGTTCATAGTCTTCGAACATGGCCTTGAATTCGGCACCGTAGACGTCCTGCAAACCGGGGCATTCGTTGGGACAGAAGAAGGACCAGTCGGCGTTGTTCTCAACTCGTTCCATGAACAAATCAGGCGTCCACATGGCATAGAACAGGTCACGTGCTCGCATCTCTTCTTTCCCGTGGTTCTTCTTCAAGTCGAGGAAGGCTAAGATGTCCGGGTGCCAGGGTTCCAAATAGACGGCGATGGAACCTTTTCGCTTGCCGCCGCCCTGGTCGACGTAGCGAGCGGTGTCGTTGAAAACGCGCAGCATGGGAACGATGCCGTTTGAGGTGCCGTTGGTCCCCTTGATGTAGGACCCTTTGGAGCGGACGTGGTGAATGGAGAGGCCGATACCACCGGCAGATTTCGAAATCAACGCACATTGTTTGAGCGTGTCGTAAATGCCGTCAAGCGAATCGTCCTGCATCGTGAGCAAGAAGCAAGAGGACATCTGAGGCATGGGGGTGCCCGAGTTGAAGAGGGTTGGCGTTGCGTGCGTGAAGTAGCCTTGGCTCATCAGGTCGTAGGTCTTCAGTGCTTTCTCGATGTTGCCGTGATGAATGCCGACGGCGACGCGCATCAACATGTGCTGAGGGCGCTCGGCAACCACGCCGTTGAGCTTGAGCAGGTAGGAACGTTCCAAGGTCTTGAAACCGAAGTAATCGTAAGAGTGGTCGCGAGAATAGTCAATGTGCTTGTTCAGCACGTCGGCGTTGGCCATGATGACATCGTAGACCTCTTGCGAAATGAGCGGTGCGTGCTTGTTGGACTCCGGGTCGATGTACTCGCGCAAATCGGTGATGACGTCGGTGAAGACGTCCTTGGTGGATCGGTGAAGGTCGTCCACGCAAATGCGAGCAGCCAAACGGCTGTAGTCGGGATGGTGCGAGGCGAGGGAAGCTGCCGTCTCGGCGGCGAGTTGGTCCAGTTCCCTCGTCGTGACGCCGTCGTAAAGACCCTCAATGGTCAATTTCGTCACGTGTCCGGGGTCAACCCAGGTCTCGTCCAAACCTTCGGCAAGGGTCACCAACTTTTCGTGGATGGCATCAAACCGTACATCTTCTCGCTCGCCTTTTCGATTCACAACTTGCATAGCCATACTTCATCCTCCGGTGTTCATTTGAGTGCGTGATATCTCCCTTTGTTCGCGTACGGTTCAAAAGTCTTCGTCCACTGAAAATCGCTGTTGGACGCTTCCCAAGGACGCGCTTTCCATCACGCCGGCCTTTTGGTATTCGGCCACGCGCTTTTCGAAGAAGTTCGTCTTGCCCTGCATGGAGATCATCTCCATCCACGGGAATGGGTTACCGACGTTGTAAATCTTGGAGCAATTGAGCTGCACCAAGAGACGATCGGCCACGAACTGAATGTACTGCTTCATCAGGTCGGCGTTCATGCCGATGAGGTTGACGGGGAGCGCCTGCGTAACGAATTCAATTTCGATGTCGACCGCTTCAGCGATGACACGGCGGATGACGTTCTCGCCGGCGCCACGAAGCAACTTGTTGTGCAACAAACAAGCGAAGTCGCAGTGAAGGCCCTCGTCACGAGAAATGAGTTCGTTTGAGAACGTCAGGCCGGGCATCAAGCCGCGCTTCTTGAGCCAGAAGATGGCGCAAAAGGAACCCGAGAAGAAGATGCCTTCAACCGCTGCAAAAGCGACAAGACGCTCAGCGAAAGAGCCGCGCTTGCGGGACAACCAACGCATGGCCCATTGCCCCTTCTTTTGAACGGAAGGTACGGTCTCGAGGGCTTTGAAGAGGTGATCCTTCTCTTTCTCGTCTTCAATGTAGGTGTCGATGAGCAAGGAGTAGGTCTCGGCATGAATGTTTTCCATCATGATTTGGAACCCGTAAAAGGCTCGCGCTTCCGGCCAACAGACTTCGTTGGAGAAGTTCATGACAAGGTTCTCATTGACGATGCCGTCGCTTGCGGCAAAGAATGCGAGAATGTGCTTGACGAAGTGCTGCTCGTCCTTGTTGAGGTTTTTCCAGTCTTTGAGGTCCTCAGCAAGATCGATCTCCTCGGCGGTCCAGAACGAAGCTTGTTCTTGCTTGTACATGGCCCAAATGTCGTCGTGTTGAATGGGGAAAAGAACGAAGCGATCAAGATTCTCTTGGAGCATGGGTTCAACGTGCTCGGCGGTCAGGTCGATGTCGATGTTGTCGTCTTTACTGTGCTCAATGACCATATCAAAACCCCCGGGTGTTCTCCAACGCGCTGGATTTTGTTTGCCCTTCTCGGATGCCTATAATATATGCCCCCTCGGCGAGATTAAAGTGAACGATTTTTCCACCCTTTGCTAGGGTTTCAAACTTCAACGCAGTACGCCGAACACGAGGTTCATCAAGCGGTGTTAAAAAACAGCTTCTTTTTCTACAAAACATTCGAAAAACACCTTGTTTTCCACTGGAACCCCAAGTCAACAAAATCTTACATTATCCCAACAGTCAAAAAGGGATGTATCTTGAGTGAGGCCATGGAGCGAATTTCACTGGAAATTCCCTTTGCCCGGCTCGATGAGCGAGCCGTCCTGCCAACCCAAGGTTCGGCCCAAGCAGCCGGTTGGGATTTGTACGCCATTGAGGACACCACGGTGCCCAAAGGCCGGAGTGTTCTCATCGCCACGGGCTGGGCTGCGGCCATTCCCGAAGGTTGGGAGGGACAAATCCGCTGCCGCTCATCGTTGGGCAAAAAGGGCATGATCATGCCCAACGGCCTCGGCACCATCGATTCAGATTACCGAGGCGAACTGAAAGTGTTAGCGACGTGGATCGGCGAGGGCGACTCCTTCACCGTCAAAGCAGGCGAGCGGGTTGCCCAACTGTTGTTTGCGCCCGTCCCGCTGGTCACGCTCGTGGAGACCACCTTGGAAGGGCTTGATCGCACCGAGCGAGGCGACGGTGGCTTTGGCTCCTCGGGCCGATGAGAGCGTGACGAGGATGTTGGACGTCCGCATACTCGGGACCGTCCCCTACGGGGAGGCAGAGGCGTTGATGGGGCGCCTCCAGCAACAACGAATCGAAGGTGAAATCCCCGACACCTTGCTCATCCTCTCCCATCCAGAGGTCGTGACCGTTGGTCCTCGCGCCCGCAACGACGGCATCCAAGCTCCCCCCGGTTACGCAACCGTAGCGGTTGACCGAGGCGGTGGCCTGACCTGGCACGGGCCCGGCCAAATCGTGGGCTATCCCATCTTCAAGTGGGGCGAACGAGAAGGTGAGGCCTCGGTGGCGGCGATCATCAACATCATCGAAGGATGGCTCATCGATACGTTGGCCACCTTTGGAGTGAAAGGAGTGCGCGATGAACGCATGCAGGGCGTCTGGGTGGACGGTCGCAAGGTGTGCAGCATTGGTCTCTCCTTCCTGCGTTGGGTCAGTCGACACGGTTTCTCGGTGAACCTCAGCACGCCACCGGGGCGAGTGGAAGACGTGGCGGGATGCGGCCTTGCTGCTGACACCACGACCTCCCTTGCCCATCTCGGTTATGAGGTCGAGGCAGAAGCCTTTGTCCAAGCTCTCCTTCCGGTTGTGCGCTCAACCCTGGAGGCATGAATGCAGAGCGTATCTTCGTTCCAGCTGTTTTCGCCACAGAGACCTCATCGGAGAAATCGCTAACAAGCACCCCGTGGGAAGGTTGTACATGGACGAAGAAGGTGACCCGGACATTGGCAGTGTCGTTGGATTCCAAACTGACGACTTGATGTACATTGCCACCATCATCAGCATCGATGATGACACCGATCAGTTCACCGTCCGCACCGAGGATGGGCAGGAACTCACGGGTCCTTGGAGCGCTGCTTTTCCGGACCCAGAGAAAAGAATGGACGAATTGAACGACCGCTACGAGCCCTTGGGTGGCGGAACGTTCCGAGAAAAACCACGTGAGGCGAGGTCGAAGTGGACCCCAGTACCCGATCCAAGCTGGCGTGCCGTCGCCCTCAATGCGGGTGGCATCGTGGGTGTCGTTTTCGCCTTTGGAATTATCATCACTGTCGTCTCGTTCGGCGCTATCCTGACCCAAATTGATTCTGGGAACTGGAACGAGGTCGAAGGTGATGTGGTGGAAGCCTACGAAGGTGAGGATTGCTCATCCAACCAAAATGACCCATCCAACCAAAATAACCAACCAAGTTGCACCTCCTATACGGCAGTCACGGTGGCGTACACCTACGAGGGTAAAAATTACACAACGCAAGATTACAATGCATTCGGCGATAATTGGGTAAACACTGCGGAGCATTGGCAGAACAAGGCCTCTGTATCCGTATATGTCAATCCGGAACAGCCTTCTCAGGCTTTTCATGTCCAAGGATGGGACGGCGTCCTCGAAGAGGCGTCTGTTCTCTTTGTCGTTGCAGGCATCGGTCTCGGAGGCTATTTGTTGGTATTCGTACCGGTATGGTTTGTTTACGCCAAGATTCAACGCATCTCTGGAATCGAAGCCCCCGGTCAAAAGAAGGTGGAAAAACCCGCTGGAGACGAAAGCCCGAGGGAAGAGAAGTTCTGGTAACCGCAAAAGCGGTTACTCCTCCGAAAGTGAAGGCGGGCGGCTCGACCAAATCGCCCACGTCCCCGTGGCACTCGCCACGAGGCGTTCACCGACCTTGACCTCCCCTGCCAAGTGCGCCACGTGCTTGCCTCGGCGCACGACGCGCCCTTCAGCGACCAGGCGTTCGCCGGGCCGTGCAGCAGCGAGAAAACTGGTTGACAATTGGGTGGTGGCGCACCATTCCTCAACCCGAAGCGAGGCCACCAGAGCACTGCCCAGAGCCGAATCAAGCAGCATCATGTGAATCCCTCCGTGGGCGACACCTCCCTTGTTGAGGTGGTCCTCGGTGAGCGTTAACTCAAGGCGGGAGGCTCCCGGGGTCCAAAGGGTGCGCTCAACGCCCAGTTCGGCCATGAAGCCCGAGGGTTCGGGAGGCGAGGACAGCGTCACGAAGCCATCACCCCGACGACTTTGACCAGAATGCGTTTGTTGCGCTGACCGTCAAATTCCGCATAGTGAATCTGCTCCCATGTGCCCAAATGCAAACGCCCGTCTCGCACCGGCATCGTGACCTGCTGACCCAACAATTGCCGCTTGAGGTGGGCATCCCCGTTGTCCTCCCCCGTGCGGTGGTGGTGGTATTCTTCGCCGGCGCGCCCTTCGCTGCCGTAGAAAGGGGCCAGTTTCTCAAGCCAAGCCATGATGTCGTGGTGCAAGCCGTATTCGAGGTCGTTCACGTAGCACGACGCCGTGATGTGCATGGGGTTCACGAGCACCAGGCCGTCCACGATGCCGCTCTCTGCGACGATGCGTTCGACGTCTCGGGTGATGCAGACGATTTCGTAGCGCTGATCGGTGTTGATGTGCAATTCTTCAACGTACGTGGCGGCGGTTCCGGTAACGAGCGTGCCCATGGTGTGGCTTTTGCGACGCGGTCAAAGAACCCATTGGAGCAAATCAAGCCTTCATAAGATGCCCTTCCGCTCTTCATGTCATGCGCTCCTTGCTGGTGGTCCTTGCCCTGGCACTGCTGGCCACGCCGCTTGCGAGCGCCGAAACCTACCGGATTTCGGGCCAAGCCACCTACAGCGACAACACTCCGGTGATGCTTCGGGACGTTTACGTTGAGTGCCCTCAAGGCGAAGTGGACTGCTATCACTTCCGTGGGTCAACCGCCATCACCGACATCAACGGCCGCTACCTGATTTCCTTTGAAGTGGACGAGCAGGACGACGATGTCCAAATTTATCTGCGTCTTGAGGGTGAAAACTTCTCCCATACCGTTGACTTGGGCACGTTTCGAAACACCACCGAGAGCCGAATGACGCAAGATCTGCAGCTTTCACATGACGCCGCCGGCTCGGGCTTTTTCACCGGCATAGGCTGCTGTTTGGTGTTGTTTGGGTTGCTGTTCATCTCCACCCTCATGCGAACAATGGCTGGCTTGGCGACACCCAAAGGCCGCATGGCTTTCCAAGGCTACCGGGAGCCCGACCGCCACAATTGTCCAGTCTGCCAGGCCAGCATCGCCCAGCACAATTTGGTGAAGCACCTCATTTTCGAACACGATTACGATCCGATGGACGCCGGTGAAGCCGCCGGGAAAGTGATGCGGAAATCGTGGTCAAAGGAAGAGGAATGACGGCCTTGGCCCTTTCTTAGGGCCATCGCCCCTCCACAAGGGGTCCCCTTGTGTCCCTATGCATGTACAGCCGTACGGATGTGAAGGACAGAGTGAAAGCCCTTTGATCGGATACCGAGATTTCACCTCCAATCGGTGGGGAACAAGAGGCTAAATGGGAGAGCCACGGATTAAGACCATGGGCGAGGTCGTTATCGGCATCTCTGGCGCATCGGGAGCCGTCTACGGCAAACGTCTCGCAGAGGTCCTCTCCGAAATGGGCAAGACCGTTCGCTTGGTCGTCACCGATTCGGGAAAATTGACATTGAAGCACGAGTGCGACACCACGCCCGAAGCCTTGGCGGAAGCGACCAACGCCATCCTCGAGGACGCCAAGAACGTCGGCGCTAAATCCGCCTCGGGTTCAGCGAAAATCGATGCCGTCGTCATCTGCCCCTGCTCGGGAACCACGATTGGAAAGTTGGCCGCCGGCATCTCGGACAACCTCGTGACCCGCTCGGCCATCGTGGCCATGAAGGAGCGTCGCAAACTCATCATCGTGCCCCGAGAGGCACCCTACGCCACGGTTCACCTCGAGAACATGGCCAAACTTTCCCAGTGGGGAACCATCGTCATTCCCGCCTCGCCCGGTTTTTACAACCACCCGAAGAGCATTGACGATCTCGTGGATTTCATCGTCGCCCGCATATTGGACCAATTGGGCCTTGAGCACAGCGTGGGTCGACGCTGGACCGGCGACGAAATCTGAGGAAACCCCAAACCGCCGAGTTCTTGAACGATGAAGGCGAGGCAACCACGGGTGAGCCCGTGGACATGGAAGCGAAAACCGTTGCTGAACTTAAGGAGATGCTGCGCCAACAAGGTCTCGGCGTAAGCGGAACCAAGGCGCAACTCATGGAACGCCTCGAGGCCAACAGCGGTGAAGGCAGTGTGCTCACGCTCGAGGAAGAAGCCAAAGTTGAACAGGGCGGAGGATTGGAAGAAACGGGTCCTTGGTGGAGAAGTACGGATGTGCTTACTCCGCAAGCTTTGACCGCGATTGGCGTCGTGCTGTTGATGGTCACGGCGGCCTTTGTGTTCCGGCCAGCATGGCTCGGTTTCGCCCCTAATTACGAGTACGAACTCATTGATTTTGACCAAGACCAGGCCCGCACCTTCGCCGAGGAACTCGTTTCGTACGGCCACCCAGATTGGGAAGGCCGTATGAGCGGTACGACCGAGGAGGCCAACGTTTCGGCCTACATTGAGCAACAATTTGCCGCCATGGGGATGTCGACCACCTTGCACTCCTATCAGGTGCCGATGCACCACGTCAACAGCGAACCAAGCCTTCGTATCTGCGTCCAAGGTTTGAGCGGACTGAGCGTTTGTGAGGGCCTCGGTTCCCTCGGGAGTCAGATCACGCAGTTCCAACACCGTTCCGACTACGTGATTCAAGGTTTCTCGGGCAGGTCGGACTACACCTTTGAAGACGAAGTCCCGGTCACGGACTTGGGCAACGGCAGCGACGAGGCCTTGTGGAGCGCCGCAGGCGGGACCATCGGCTATGTTCGCAGCGGCGGCACCGTCACCGGGAACACCGACCTGCTTTCCCTCGCAGCGGAAAACGACCTCGCTGGCTTGATTCGCGTAAACAAGAACTACAACTGCGGGAAGATCGAAGGCAACGACTGCGTCCCCATTTTCAAGGGCACCGGAATCGACGATGTCAAAGCGGCCAACGGCGGTTCCATCCCAACCGAATTGCCTTTCATCGCCATGTCCAAAGACGCCGGTGAAATTTTCGAAAGCCTGATCTTCAACGCTACGGGACCCACCGGCGTGCTCGAGATGATCATCGACGTCACCAACGACCAAGAGCGGACCATCTATGTCCCGTGCGGTGAAATTCGTGGGAAAACCTCCGACCTCGTCATCGTCGGCGGCCACCACGACACCGTTTACCACGGTCAAGGCGCCATTGACGACACGTCGGGAACCGCCAGCGTTTTGGAATTGGCCCGCCAAATGAGCGAGGTCGTCAACAAGACCGGGACGCCCGAACGTACGTTGCGCTTCTGCACCTGGGGCGGCGAAGAAGAAGGCTTGTACGGAAGTCGAGCCTACGTTGACGCCTTCCAGAACAGCCTCAAAGACAATCTCCGCCTCTACATCAACCTCGACATGAACCACGTGGATGCCGATTTCTCCAACCGCGGCAACAGCCTGACCCTGTTCGGAAACACCCAGGAGGACATGGACCACATCGCCCGCATCACGGAACTCTACCAAAACAAGCGTGACGAAGTGGCCGACCGCTACGACATTCGCTTGTCGGTCCTCACCGGGAGCAAGGGCGCCTCCGACGGCATGCCGTACAACTCGGACCACGGCCCCTTCGTCTACGATTTGGGCGGTAGCGAGCGAGGGCGAGCCGTGGTGTGCTACGGCAGCGGTAGTTGGGAGTACCACACTTACCTCGACACCATGGACCGCTTCAACGAAGAGTCGCTGGGGGTTTCCGTGACCATCTACGGCACCTACATGCGTTTCCTCGCCTACTCGGACCACTGAGCGAGGGTTGAAAACACGGGAACCGGTGGCCGAATCATGGTCGCACCAAGCGCATGGGCATCCCACATTCTGGTCGATTCGAAAAGCGAGGCCATTCAAATCAAGGACAAGGTTGGGAAACTGAAGGATTTTCAGAAACTCGCCCGCAAAAAGAGCACCTGTCCCTCCAGTCAAAAAGGCGGGGACCTCGGTTGGTTTCGCAAGGGCCAAATGGTTCAAGCCTTCCAAGAAGCCGTTTGGACCACGCCGCTCAACACCGTCTCCCCACCCGTCAAAACCCAATTCGGATACCATTTGATCTGGGTGCATGAACGCGATGAAGACGCCTGAGGTGAGACCGTGGAATGGCGCATTGGCCTCGAAGCCTACGAAGTGATGGCCGTTCACGGTTTCTATGACGAAGAACACGAGGCCCCTCAGCCCTTCGTGTTCACCCTCT
>Ga0255769_10005247_pt1 | contig 12268 bp, 9 predicted proteins | sample 041ome_9_FD_179637 | JGI IMG/M metagenome (GOLD analysis project Ga0255769, IMG submission 179637) | Coastal salt marsh microbial communities from the Groves Creek Marsh, Skidaway Island, Georgia - 041413US metaG (version 2) | ecosystem: Environmental > Aquatic > Marine > Intertidal zone > Salt... | reverse complement strand
CGTTGACCGGACCTGATGGTCCGCCGAAAATCCTCAGAATTGGTGAGCCGGTGGGCTTTGGGCAACATGGCGTGGCAGCTCCTACGTGGTCGAGCGCCTGCGGAGCCGAACGCCTACGCAGTTAGACGAGAGCGACCCTTAGAGCGGCGGCTAGCGATGATGGATCGCCCCGCGCGGGTCCGCATCCGGGCACGGAACCCGTGCTTGCGTGCCCGACGACGATTGTTGGGCTGGAAAGTGCGCTTCATGGTCCGTGCTCCCAGAAAGTGGTGAAACGAGCCCCTTAGGTTACGACCTGCCCCTCAGGGCGGTCAAACCGGGGTAGGCAGCTCATTCTTGGCGCGACACCCTCGGTCCCACCCGATCGACCACAACCCAGCGCAAACCCAGCGTAAGCCCCGGGCAGGTACCCATAAATCGTGTCGATCGTATGTCCCCGATTCTCCAGCCCTAACCCAGGACCAACGCCGGCCAATTTCCCTATTCATCTTGTGTTGGACAAGGAACAGCATTAGTGTTTCGACTTCACATCCACACTTGTGGATAACCATGTGGACAAGTTGCTGATAACTGGGGAAAGTGGGCACCGTGGCAGAGGAAAACGACCTCACCCCGTACTGGGACACCGCCCTGGCGAGCCTCACCGAGGAGGAGTTGCCCGCCCAACAGCGTGCCTTCGTCACCCTCACCCAGCCCCTCGGGCTCGTTGGGGACACCGCCCTGGTTGCCGCCCCGAATGACTTCACCAAAGACGTCCTGGAGACCCGACTCCGGCCGATCGTCGTTCGAGCCCTCACCGACACCATCGGACAGGACATCCGGCTCGCCGTCACCGTCGACCCGTCCCTGACCCCGCCCGTCGACGACGACGTGACTGATCAGATGGCAGACGCCACCTACGCCGACGATGCTCCCAGCGTCGCCACCGAGAACGACGGCGCCCAGCCTGTGCGCGACGAGGCCGCCGTGCGTCCGGGAACGGGGTCTCCCGACACCCGCTTGGGCGACGGCCGGCTCAACGACAAGTACATCTTCGACACCTTCGTCATCGGCTCCAGCAACCGTTTCGCACACGCGGCGACCGTCGCGGTCGCCGAGCAGCCTGCTCGCGCCTACAACCCTCTGTTCATCTATGGCGGATCTGGGTTGGGAAAGACGCACCTGCTCCATGCCATCGGCCACTACACCCGCACGCTCTACAAAGGAACGCACGTTCGTTACGTGAGCTCCGAAGAATTCACCAACGAATTCATCAACTCCATCCGCGATGACAAGGCCTCAGCTTTCCAACGGCGCTACCGAGAGACCGATGTTCTGCTCGTCGATGACATTCAGTTCCTCAGCGGAAAAGTCCAGACGCAGGAGGAGTTTTTCCATACTTTCAACACACTGCACAACGCCAACAAGCAGATCGTCATCACCTCCGATTTGCCGCCTAAGCAATTGCAGGAGTTCGAGGACCGTATGCGTTCGCGGTTCGAGTGGGGGTTGATCACCGACATTCAGCCACCGGACCTCGAGACCCGTATCGCGATCTTGAGAAAGAAGACGAAGCAGGAACGTCTCGTGGCGCCGCCCGAGGTGTTGGAATACATCGCGTCGAAGATCACGACCAACATCCGAGAGCTTGAGGGCGCGCTCATCCGCGTGACAGCGTTCGCTTCCTTGAACCGCCAGCCGGTTGATCTGACGATCACCGAAGTCGTACTCAAGGACCTGTTGCCGTCGGAAACCGGACCCGAGATCACCGCTGCTCAAATCATGGCCGCGACCGCTCAGTACTTCGGAGTCACCGTGGACGACCTGTGTGGTTCCTCTCGGTCTCGCGTCCTGGTCACAGCCCGGCAGATCGCCATGTACCTGTGTCGAGAATTAACGGATCTCTCGCTTCCGAAAATCGGTCAAGCGTTCGGGGGGCGGGATCACACCACGGTGATGCATGCGGACCGCAAGATCCGGCAGTTGATGGCCGAGCGTCGGTCTTTGTTCAACCAGGTCACCGACCTCACGAGTCGTATCAAATCCCAGCCACGGCCCACCCCATGACCACCCTCGTCACACCACAAACCCGGCCCTCGCACACCCCCTCCGTCTCGGGTCTGTCTTTATCCCCAGAATGTCCCCAGGTGTGGACTAAGGATGTGGATAATATTGGGGATAACTCGTCCCGTCATGTCCGTTTTGCGCGATCCGCGTATCTATCCCCATCTGTGGATCACCTGTGGAGGGGGTCGAGGGTGCCCCTCGTAGGGAGACACCGCACCTGTGAACGAATTCGCTCGCACTGTGGACGAACAACCGGCGTTCTTTCGCTATCCCCAGACCACAGGCCGCCATCCACGCACACGCCCACAGCTGATCCCCAACGCAACAGCGCGCTTCGACGAGGGAATTCCCCGTTGTGCACAGAATCCACATCCCCTATGACGATGACTACTTATTTTCATTCATCAATAACTACACAACCTTCACGGACGTCCCCGTGGATATCTCCCCTAGTCTTCGTCAATCGCCGCCTGTCCTGGGCGTCTTTGGCCGAACGCACCAGTAGACCCGCATGTAAGGGAGTGGACGAGTGAAAATTCGAGTGGAACGAGACTCGCTCGCCGATGCTGTCGCATGGTCGGCTCGTACGTTGCCGAACCGACCGAGCTTGCCGGTACTCGCTGGCCTCGTCATTACCGCCAGTGACTCTCACGTCGCCCTCAGTGGTTTCGACTACGAGGTCTCGACTCGAGCCAGCATCGAAGCAGATGTCGAAACCGAAGGATCGGTTTTGGTGTCCGGCCGACTGCTTGCCGACATCGCCCGCTCGCTGCCCGCACAACCGGTGGTCATGGCCGCCGAGGGCTCTCGCGTCGTGATCACCTGCGGACGTTCAAATTTCACCCTTCCCACACTTCCGCTAGATGACTATCCGTCACTGCCGGAGATGCCCCAGTCCAGTGGAACCATCGACGCGTCATTGTTCGCGCACGCCGTTGGCCAGGTGGCGATTGCGGCAGGTCGTGACGACACGCTTCCAACATTGACCGGCGTCCGGGTGGAAGTAGACGGATCGACCATTGTGATGGCGGCGACGGACAGGTATCGACTGGCCGTACGGGAATGCGAGTGGTCACCGAGTGATTCGAAAGCGCACGCGGAATTGCTGGTGCCGGCGAAAACCATGTTGGACACCGCAAAGTCTCTCGCGTCGGCCGACGACGTCACGATTGCTTTGGCGCCCGAAGGTGAACGACTCATGGGATTCGAGGGTGCGGACCGGCGGACAACGACGCGGCTGCTCGATGGTGAATTCCCCAAGTACCGATCGCTGCTTCCAAGCGAGTCGTCGACGCACGCCCGCGTGGACACAGCGTCACTGATCGAAGCGGTCAAGAGAGTGGCCCTGGTTGCGGAACGAAACACTCCACTGCGATTGACGTTCAGCGGAGCCGAGGTGGCTCTTCGAGCAGGCAACGGTGAAGACGCCCAAGCAGAAGAAGCGGTGGAGGCATCCATCGACGGAGACGACATCGAGATCGCGTTCAACCCCGTGTACCTGCAGGACGGCTTGACATCGATTGACGCGGAGACCGCACAATTCGCCTTCACACAAGCCACAAGGCCAGCAGTCATCACCGGAATGGTCGACGGGACTTCCGTCGAGGAATACCGGTACCTCCTCATGCCTGTTCGGCTGACTGGCTGACCATGTGGGTTCAGGCACTGAGCCTGACGGACTACCGCTCCTACCCGCAGGTGGATATCGAGTTCACACCTGGAGTGTCCACGCTCGTTGGTATGAACGGGCAGGGAAAAACGAACATCGTCGAGGCGATCGCCTACCTGGCAACCCTCGGTAGTCATCGGGTATCCACGGACGCTCCGTTAGTTCGACGAGAAGCCGAACACGCGGTCATTCGTGCCCGGGTGCGAGAAAAAGAGCGCTCAGTGTCTTTGGATCTGCAGGTCAACCCCGGCGGATCTAACAAAGCTCGCATCAATCGATCGCCGGCTACCAAAGCCGCAGACATCCTGGGGATCGTCCGTTCGGTGCTTTTCGCACCCGAAGATCTATCTCTCGTCCGGGGTGATCCCGCAGACCGGCGACGGTTCCTTGATGACCTGTCCGTGCAACGACATCCACGCATGTTGGGAGTGAAGGCGGACTACGACAGAGTTCTTCGACAACGTAATGCCCTGCTGAAGTCCGCAGGGGGACGTCCATCGGCGTCGATGAGTCAAACCCTCGAGGTATGGGACGACCAACTGGTAGAACTCGGAGCCGACATCATTCGCCAGCGATCACAACTCGTTCACGATCTCTCACCACACGTCCAAACTGCGTACGAGTCGATCGCGCAGGGAGCCACCGTCGATGTTCGATACAGGCCGTCGTCACCCAGCGTCAACGACGAACACGCAACAGATGCCCTACCCGAGGCTTTTCGTCAGGACCTACACGAGCGACGAGAAGACGAGTTCCGACGCGGGATCACCCTGGTCGGTCCGCACCGAGACGATGTCGACCTGGTGCTCGACGGTCTTCCAGTGAAGGGGTACGCGTCGCACGGTGAATCGTGGTCCATGGCCTTATCGCTGCGGTTGGCGGCGGCGGAGGTTCTCCGCGGCGACGACGTGGACCCGATCATCATTCTCGATGATGTGTTCGCCGAACTCGACACGACCAGACGAGATCACTTGGCGGCCATGGTTCAAGGAGTGACCCAGGTATTTATCACCGCGGCGGTGCTCGACGATGTTCCGGCCGAGCTCACCGGTGCCCGATTCACGGTCACCAGGGGACAGGTGACGGCGGCATGACGTCCGATGATGCCCACACCCCGGACGGCGAGGAGTCGGATCTCCGCGCTGCGACCCGTGCGTTTCAGCGGGCCCGGTCGAGTGGGGTGTCGTCCGCGGGAGCATCTGCCGGAAACCCACCGGGACGAAAATCGAAGGGGCGCTCGAAGCCATCCGGCACACAAGCAGGCAAATCTGGCGATCCAACCTTGATGTCGACCGCGCTCGCAGAGTTCCTCAGCCACCAGGGATGGGAAGACGACGCTGCGCGCGCTGGCCTATTTGAACAGTGGCCAGAGATCGTCGGTGAGGACGTAGCCGAGCACGTCCACGTCGAGTCGTGGAACGACGGCCAGTTGGTGTTACGAGCGGACTCGACCGCCTGGGCCACCCAGGTGCGCCTACTGACGGCATCCCTCCTGGAGCGGGTGCGTGCGGCCCTGGGCCCGGATGTGGTGGAGAGCGTGCAGGTGAAGGGCCCCCAGGCGCCCTCGTGGCGCGCGGGACCCCGGGTGGTCAAAGGTCGTGGCCCCCGCGACACCTACGGGTAAACCAGGCCCGTCGGGGCGCCATCCAGAATGGCACGACGCAGGCCTACAACATTCACCAACGGTCTATTGGGGAATATCAGTACCCCCGTACATCACCTGGGGGTCCATTCCCCACATCAGGCATTCTCGTCCGTTTTTACGCAGGTCGGTGTGCGCAGAATCCATCTGGCGGAGGTAGAATCGGCCTGTATTCCTCCCACCCCCGGAGCTGCCCTGGAGAGCCACTCCATGGAGGCCCGCCATGCCCTCGGAAACACCGAGGCGTCTCGTCCAGAAAGGCAGGACCCGGTGTCCTACGACGCAAGCGCGATCACCGTTCTCGAGGGCCTGGATGCTGTCCGCAAACGCCCGGGCATGTACATCGGCTCTACCGGTGAGCGGGGCCTGCACCACCTCGTTTATGAAGTCGTCGACAACGCGGTGGATGAGGCGATGGCCGGTTACGCCTCCACGATTTCTGTGACGTTGCTCGCCGATGGGGGGGTCCGGGTTGTCGACGATGGTCGCGGAATTCCCGTGGACGAGCATCCGGTGGAGAAGAAGCCGGCGGTGGAGGTGGTCCTGACCGTTCTGCACGCGGGTGGGAAGTTCGGTGGTAGCGGCTACCAGGTGTCGGGTGGGCTGCACGGTGTTGGTGTCTCGGTCGTCAACGCTCTCTCCACTTATCTCGAAGTGGAGGTTCACCGCGACGGAGCTGTCTACCGCCAGTCCTACGACCGTGGCGTTCCTACCGCCCCGCTCATGCAAGGGGAATCAACGACCGTCACCGGCACCACGGTCACGTTCTGGCCGGATACGGAAGTTTTCGACACGACGTGGTTCGACTTCACCACGCTGTCTCGTCGCTTCCAGGAGATGGCGTTCTTGAACAAAGGGCTGAGTCTCGAACTGACCGACGAGCGGCGCGGGGCAGCACCGGTCATCGACGCTGCAGAAGCCGCTGATCCGACGGAGGAGCAGGTCAAGAGCGTCCGGTATCACTACGACGGTGGCATCGTTGACTTCGTCCGGCACATCAACGCCAGCAAAGGTGTCTCCAACCCGTCGATCATCGAAATCGGCTCAGAGAGCGATGACGCTGGGCTGAGTGCCGAGATCGCTTTGCAGTGGAACACGACGTTCGCTGAGTCGGTGTACACCTTCGCGAACACCATCAACACCACCGAGGGTGGAACGCACGAAGAAGGTTTCCGGACCGCGCTGACCAGCCTGGTGAACAAGTTTGCCCGCGAGTGGGGTGTTCTGAAAGAAAAGGACGCGAATCTGACGGGTGAAGATGTGCGCGAAGGCCTTACCGCGATCGTGTCGGTGAAGCTTATGGATCCGCAGTTTGAAGGCCAGACGAAGACGAAACTCGGCAACACCGAGATGAAAACGTTCGTGCAGAAGATTGTGAACGATCAACTCGGTGCGTGGTTCGAGTCAAACCCGTCTGAAGGAAAAGAGATCGCGCGCAAGTCCGTATACGCAGCATCGGCACGCATCGCGGCGCGCAAGGCGCGCGACCTAGCTCGCAATCGGAAGGGGCTTCTTGGCGGCGCGGGCATGCCGGGCAAGTTGATCGATTGCTCAAGCCGCGAACCTGAGGATTGCGAGATCTTCATCGTCGAAGGTGATTCGGCTGGCGGTTCGGCTCGCCAGGGTCGCGACCCTCGTATTCAGGCGATTCTGCCGATCCGAGGCAAAATCTTGAACGTCGAAAAGGCCCGCATCGACAAGGTTCTGGGTAACAACGAAGTTCAAGCTTTGGTGTCCGCGCTTGGTACAGGCGTGCAGGACGAGTTCGACTTGAATCGGTTGCGGTACAACAAGTTGGTCCTGATGGCCGATGCCGACGTCGACGGTCAACACATCCGTACCTTGTTGTTGACGCTGCTGTTTCGTTTCATGCGTCCCTTGGTGGAACTCGGGCACGTATACCTGGCGCAACCGCCGCTGTACAAAATCAAGTGGCAACGTGAAGTGTCCGATTTTGCGTATTCCGATCGTGAACGAGACGCACTCATCGAAGCCGGGCAGGCAGCCGGCCGCAAACTCCCCAAAGAAGAGGCCGTTCAGCGTTACAAGGGCCTAGGCGAGATGAACGCCGATGAGTTGTGGGAAACGACAATGGATCCGGCGCGCCGTGTCTTACTCCAAGTGACCTTGGACGACGCCGCCCAGGCCGATGAAATGTTCAGCGTGCTGATGGGGGAGGACGTCGAATCACGGCGCAACTTCATCCAACAAAACGCCCGCGACGTTCGCTTCCTGGACATTTGACGGCGACAAGCGATGACACACGACGAGAACCACACCCTTTCCCCAACCACGACAATGACGGAGGCGTAAGTGCCCGACACCATCGACACGACGGCCGCCAGCGAACCACCAGAGGCTACGCGCGTCGAGCCGGTTGATCTGCAAACCGAGATGCAGCGGTCTTACCTGGACTACTCGATGTCCGTCATCGTGTCTCGCGCGCTTCCCGACGTGCGCGACGGACTCAAGCCGGTACACCGCCGAGTGTTATACGCGATGTACGACGGTGGATATCGGCCGGACCGTAACTTCTCCAAGAGCGCACGAGTGGTCGGCGACGTCATGGGCAATTATCACCCACATGGGGACAGCGCGATCTACGACGCCCTCGTCCGACTTGCTCAACCATGGAGTCTTCGGTACCCGCTCGTTCAAGGCCAGGGGAACTTCGGTTCACCCGGGAACGACCCGCCCGCAGCCCAGCGCTATACCGAATGCCGGATGGCCCAGTTGGCCATGGAGACGGTGCGCGACATCGATGAAGAGACCGTCGACTTTGCACCCAACTACGACGGTCGGACCCTCGAGCCCACCGTTCTGCCCAGCAGATTCCCGAACCTGCTGGTCAACGGAAGCGCCGGCATCGCTGTCGGTATGGCTACCAACATCCCGCCCCACAACCTTCGGGAAGTCGCCGAGGCTGCGACGTGGCTGCTGGACAACCCGGAAGCATCCACCGAGGAGCGTCTGACCGCCCTTCTCGGCATCGTCCAAGGTCCGGACTTCCCCACGGGAGCGACAATCATCGGCAAGCGAGGCATCGAGGACGCCTACCGCACCGGTCGTGGATCGATCACGATGCGTGCTGTTGTCGAAGTGGACGAAGACGCCAAGGGTCGACAGAGCCTGATCGTGACCCAGCTGCCGTACCAGGTGAATCCGGACAATCTCCTACTGCGCATCGCCGAACTCGTGGGCGACGGAAAACTGACCGGTATCTCCGATGTTCGGGACGACTCATCGTCTCGCACCGGCATGCGTTTGATCATTGACCTAAAACGGGACGCGGTCGCACAGGTCGTGCTGAATCAGCTCTACAAGCACACACAACTACAAGACAACTTTGGTGCGAACATGCTCGCGCTGGTGGATGGTGTCCCGCGCACGTTGACACTGGAGCAGTTCCTTCGTTACTGGATCGCGCACCAAATCGAGGTCATCCAACGACGGACGCGGTACCGGCTCCGCAAAGCCGAGGAACGCGCACACATCCTTCGTGGTTATCTCAAGGCACTCGACGCACTCGACGACGTCATCGCCTTGATCCGCGCAAGCGCGACAGTGGAGGACGCCCGCAGCGGTCTCATGGAAATGCTGGAGATTGACGAAGTGCAGGCGACAGCAATCCTCGACATGCAACTACGTCGGCTCGCTGCCATGGAACGTCAGAAGATCATCGACGAGTACGACGAACTGATGATCAAGATCGCCGACTACAACGACATCCTCACCAACGAGCCCCGGCAACGCTCGATCGTCTCGGAAGAACTCGGAGAGATCGTCAGCAAGTACGGCGATGATCGTCGAACCGAGATCCTCCCCTGGGACGGTGAGGTCACCGATGAGGACCTCATCGCAGAAGAGGACGTCGTCGTCACAATCACCTCCGGTGGCTACGCGAAGCGAACTCGCTCAGACCTGTATCGGGCGCAACGCCGTGGTGGTCGTGGTGTTCGAGGCGCTGCGCTCCGACAGGACGATGTTGTCGAACACTTCATGGTGACCAGCACGCATAACTGGCTGTTGTTCTTCACCAACCAAGGCCGCATCTATCGAGCGAAGGGCTACCAACTACCCGACGCGAGTCGGGACGCGAAGGGTCAGCACGTGGCCAACCTCCTGGCATTCAGGCCCGAGGAGACCATCGCCTCGGTTCTGTCCATCCCCGGGTATGACGCAGCCGACTACCTCGTGCTCGCCACCCGGAGCGGCCAAGTGAAGAAAACACGACTCAGCGAATACGACACGAATCGGCAAGGTGGGATCATCGCGATCAATCTGGCTGAAGACGACGAAGTGATCGGTGCACGTTTGGTGTCGATGGAAGACGACATCTTCCTCGCGTCGACGAAGGGAATGAGCGTCCGCTTTACGGCAAGCGACGAGAATTTGCGTCCGATGGGTCGGGACACACGCGGCGTCATCGGGATGCGGTTCCGTGAGGGCGACTCGCTTCTCAGCATGGACATCGTGCGACCGGGCCAGCACATCGTGACCATCACCGACGGTGGATTCGCCAAACGCACCCTGGAAGACGAGTGGACTGCGCGTAACCGAGGGATCCTTGGCGTGCGAGCGATGAAGATCGACGAGAAGCGCGGAGTACTCGTCGCGGCGATGATCTGCGATCCAGACGATCAAATTTTCGCCATCGCGAGCAACGGCGTGGTCATCCGGACAGCGGTGTCTGAATTGCGGCCGTCAGGCCGTGACACGATGGGTGTCACGATGATGCGTCTGGGTGATGAGGACTCGGTTGTCGCGGTGGCACGAAGCGGCGAGAAGACAAGTGAGGACGACATCTCCGATGATGTGCAGGATGGGACAGAACACGGGGAGTCCGAGGCAGCAGTGGAGAGCCAGGAGGGTGACTCGGCGTGAGCCAACCGGCAGGGCAACGAGCGCGGCGTCGTGGCGAGCAACCACCCGTCGCGGTCGAGTCGACTAGTGCAGCAGGGTGGCCGGTGGATCCCACGGCCGACGCGCCGCCGTCAGCCACGAGTTTCGATCCTTCACCGGAGAAGCGGCGCAGAAGGCGTCCCGAGCCGCGGCGCGCTCGGGTGTATGTCACGCGACTCGACCCCTGGTCAGTAGCGAAGGCTGCGTTTCTACTGTCGTTGGCGATAGGCATCGTGATCGTCGTCGCGTTCGGCTTCGTGTTCTGGACCCTGGACTCCATGGGAGCCCTGGATGCAGTGTCACGAACGATCGATGATGTTCTAGGAACCGGTGGCTTCGACCTACTCACGTCACTTGAACTGTCGCGTGTCCTTGGCCTCGCTGCCGTGATAGCGAGTGTGGAGATCGTGTTGGTATCCGCCCTGGCGACTTTGTTCGCGTTCTTATACAACGTGACCGTCGGCCTTACGGGCGGCATCGAAGTCGTCCTATCTGATAACTAGGACCGAGAGACGGATCGCATTCGCCGATCAGGTAATGTCAGCGTCGCTTCGGGGCCTATAGCTCAGCCTGGTTAGAGCGCTTCCCTGATAAGGAAGAGGCCGATGGTTCAAGTCCATCTAGGCCCACATCACGCACGGCTGATGCCGATCGCTCCTACCCGAAACGCCCGGAGATGTAATCCTCGGTCTGCTGATGCTTCGGCTGAGAGAAAATGTCCGTCGTTGAACCAACTTCAATCAACCTGCCAGGTTCGCCGACGCTCTCGAGATTGAAGAAGGCTGTTTCGTCCGACACTCGAGCAGCCTGCTGCATGTTGTGCGTGACGATGATGATCGTGTACTGATTCTTCAAGTCGTGAATCAGATCCTCGATGGCGAGGGTCGAGATCGGATCTAGGGCTGAGCACGGCTCGTCCATCAAGAGCACTTCCGGCTCGACGGCTATCGCGCGGGCGATACACAAACGCTGCTGTTGCCCACCGGACAAGCCGGCCCCGGGGCGGTCAAGACGGTCCTTGACCTCGTCCCACAGGTTGGCTCCTCGCAGGGATCGTTCGACGGTGTCGTCGAACGAGGACTTCTTCACCCCGCGTGATTTCTCCAACTTGAGGCCGGCGATGACGTTGTCGTAGATGGACATTGTGGGGAAGGGGTTGGGGCGTTGGAACACCATCCCGATGGTGCGACGCACGAGCACCGGGTCGACGTTGGGAGCGTAAATGTCCTCACCATCAAGAAGCACCTGGCCACTGACCCGGGCACCCGGAGTCACCTCGTGCATGCGGTCGACAGACCGGAGCACGGTCGACTTTCCGCACCCGGAGGGGCCGATGAAGCTCATGACCGATTGGGGTCGCACCTGCAGGCTTACTCCCTGCACGGCAAGGAAATCGCTGTAGTAGATGTCGAGGTTCTTCAGCTCGATCCGGAACTGGGGAACAGCCTCGGGAGAGACAATCGATGATGTCACGAGCTTCTCCTGTCCGGTGGCCTCGACGGTTGGGTCGGTGGCGGTATCCGACGATACTGACGTGCGGTGGGCATCCATCAACGCTCCCGGGGAGCGTAGATCGCGGCAAGGATCCGAGCTGCCGAGTAGAAGATCAGCACGAGGAAGATCAGCGCGAACGCACCACCCCATGCTCGGTCCAGGGACGACTGCGTGCCTCGGGCTATCTGATCCCAGATGAAGGTCGGAAGTGACGCTTGGGATCCCTCGAAGGCGTTCCAGTTCACGTCCTGGGCGAGGAAGGTGGTCAGGAGCAACGGCGCGGTTTCGCCGGTGACTCGGGCAACAGCGAGCATGACACCGGTGATGATTCCGCTGATCGCCGTGGGAATGACGATCTTGATGATCACCTTGTACTTGGGTATGCCTAAGGCGAGGGCCCCCTCACGGAGTTCGTTGGGAACGATCTTCAGCATCTCCTCGGCCGACTTGATAACGACGGGGATCATCAGGATGCTCAACGCCAGGCCTGCGGCCAGCCCCGATTGGGGGAAGCC
>Ga0255769_10005244_pt1 | contig 12270 bp, 3 predicted proteins | sample 041ome_9_FD_179637 | JGI IMG/M metagenome (GOLD analysis project Ga0255769, IMG submission 179637) | Coastal salt marsh microbial communities from the Groves Creek Marsh, Skidaway Island, Georgia - 041413US metaG (version 2) | ecosystem: Environmental > Aquatic > Marine > Intertidal zone > Salt... | reverse complement strand
TCGAGTAGTGAATGCGACGAGAATTTCGCGTCGTCGTCTGTTTTTACGTCGTCGTCGGATTGATTTTAAGCGTACCTTTTTTTTCTTCTCTTCTGAAGCTTTTTCAGCTGTGAAAAGAGAGAGAGAGAAGAAAAGGAGAGAAAATTTTTTCTGAGGAGGAAAGAAGGAAAGAAGAGAAAAAGCACCCACCATCCACCTTATAAATAACGCAGAACAACATTGAGTAGAGAAGTAGAGAGCACGTACGAATAAAACCAATATGGTGGGTTTTCGAACGACGAGGAAGAAAAAGAACGACGAGAAAAATGACAACAACAAGAACAAGAATAAAGGAGGAGGATTTCTAAAAAAAGGAGTTCTAAAAGATGATCTCTCTCAAAATGATGTAACGAATGGCGTCCGCATCAGCGGTGCGTCAGAGACGGAGAGAGTCTTTCACAGGAACGATTTTGACGCATCGAAGACAAATTTTGGTGTTACGAGAACAGAAGAAGAAGCTTTTACACACGATTCTTACGTAAACAACAACAACAACAACAACAACAACAACAACGACGACAACGCGTTGACGATTCAGACGACAGAGACAGAGACAGAAGAGGACAAAACTCTCGGTGATAATAAAACAACAAAAGAGAGAAGAAGAAAGACAGAAATTATAGAACGGGAAGCGCAATTGGAGATTAAAGAGGAACTCATCGAGGAAATCGCGACGCTGCGACTGTTTAAAGAACGCGCGAACGACGACAACAACAACATTAAAAACAAGAACATGCAAGAACAAAAAAACTTAGAAGAGAAACTTTCAAAAGCGCACGAGAAACGAATCGAAGAGATGATGTCAGAGCGTGAAAATTTATTGAACGAACTTAACGACGCGCGGAGGAAGCGGGAGGAAATCGAGCGCGCGTCTTTATCGATGAAGGCGAAAGAGGAGGAGGAGAAGAAAAGTTTACGAAACCGCACCGAGGCATTAGAGAGGGAGAACGAGAGGTGCAAGAAAGAGATTGAAGATTGGAAAGAAGAGGCGAAGACGTTGAAGGAGAAAAAGGAGAAGAGAGATCGCGATGATGATAACGGGAAGAGCGGTAGCAACAGCAACGGAAACGCGACGACGACGACGAAAGAAGAGAAAGGCAAAGGAGGAGGGGGAGGAGGAGGAGGAAAAGAAGAAGCAGAAGAAGAGAAAACAAAAGCCGCCACAAATGACGACAATAACGACGACAACGACGACGTCCGAAACAATCCGTTTCACAAAGAGATGATGGTTAAGAAAGCGAAAGAGGTTGAAAATCTCACGAAAATGTTGAAAGAAGCCGACGAGGCGATTCAATCCGTGGAGTCGTTCGCGAAAGATATGGAGCGCAAGTTTACGTATTCTGAAAACGAAAAGAAATATTTTCAGGAAGATTTAACGCAAATGAAAAAAGAGTACGATGTTCTAGAGAAGTTCACTCGCGAGCGCGGCGCGAGCGCGATGGTGGCGTTTGCAAACGCGCAACGCGAGCGCGAGAAACTCGAGCGGCGTTTGGAGGAAGCGCAAAGGCTTTTAGTGGAACAAGAGGAATATTTTGTAGAAAGCGCGGCAGCAACGGTAGCAGCAGCAGGAGGAGGAGTCGAAGATGGAAAGGAGCTCGAAGAACGGCAGCAGCAACATGTTCGTCTCCTCAAAGAGTACCAAAAAAGGGCAATAGACGCGGAAGAGCAACTTTTATCCGCCACCGCGCAAGCGGAAAACGAAGCCGCTCAACATCTCGAAAATCTCAAAAGTTCCGAACGCGAGAAGCAAGTCTTGGAAGACCGCTTACGCACCGAGGAACGGAAAGTCGAATCTGTGCGCCACGAGCTGAACGAGTGCACCTCGAAACTTCTCCTCCTCGAAACGTCCTCGCGAGAATTAAAAGACGAACTCGAGGACAAGCGAAAAGTCATCGAAGGTTTAAAAAAAGATATCGACGTGCAAGACGAAATCTTGATCCAAAAAGAACTCACCATCGAAAAGAACGAGGAATTATTCAACGAGAAATTGATGAAAGAAGCTCTCGTGGCGAAAGAAATCGTCGACGATGCCGTTTTGAGGTGCACCGAGGCGGAAGAGAAGATGGACTTGGCCGAGACGAAAGCGAAAGCGCTCGAGAAACAACTCCTTTTTCCAGAAGAAGAAGAAGAAGAAGAAGAAGAAGAAGAAGAAGAACAGTAGTGATGGAGAAAGAGAGAGAGAGAGAGAGTTTGTGTGTGTGTTAGGTAGGTAGATAGATAGATGCGTAGATAGTTTAGATAGAATACCTCTAGGACTTTGTTTTAGAACATCCCCCTAAAAGTTTGAGTATATATACTACAGTACGTAGTAAATATCTTTTTTTCTTCAAACGAATTCTTCATTTGACCCCCCCTTTTCTGAGAAAAAACCATCTCTCATTCATGTCCGCCCCCTTAGCGGGGGCAACGCGCCTTCCTTCTCTCACTCTCTCCTCTGAAAAGTCGACGATTAATAAAAAGACTCCTAAGAGGGGTTTTAGGAACGGAAGACTTTTGGTGGGTTTTCGATCTTCTCTTTCTTCTTCTTCTCTTTCTTCTTCTTCTTCTTCTTCTTCTTCTTCTTCTTCTTCTTCTGTTCCGCGAGGGGAAAGCGCCGCCCCCCTGAAGAATAACGGTAAGATTTCATCACCGTCGTCGTCGTCTAAAACCACGGAAGAAGAGAAGGACCAAAGGTTCTTTTTACCACGACGAAAAGAAGAAGAAGAAGTGAGAAAAGTAATCATTCTTTGGGATCTGGACAACGTGAACCCGGGGACGACGTGCGAACGATTCGCCATAAACGCAAAGAGAATAAAAAAAGCGGGGGAGAAATTTGGTCGAGTCGTCGCTTTTCGAGCGTTCGCTGGAATGCAAACGAGTCGAGACTTGAGCGAATGTTGTAACAATTCAGACGATTCAGACGATAACGATAACGAAGATGATACTAAAAATAAGGACGAAAACGAGGACGATACTTCGACGAAAGTAATAAAAGGATTTAAAAGAACGTTCGAGAGGTTAAATTTGAAAACGGAGTTTTACCTGGACGGGCCGGACGCCGCGGATTTGAGGTTGGGGAGACGTTTGATGGAATTCGCGAACGAGAGTCAAGGGAAGAAGATTCAAGACGTGCCGGCGTTTATTACCAGGCGGGCAGAAGAGGCATGCTTTCTTACCTCCGACGACGTAAACGACGACATCAATGAAGATAACGATGAAGATGATGAATACGATACAACTTTTCCGTCGTGCGACCCGGAACTTAAACACGTTTCCTTTTGCGAGCAAACCAGAAGAGAATATAGAAACTTGGCCATGGCGAAGCAGGAATTGCTCAAACTGGAAGGAGAAAAGATTCACGCCACGTGCTTGGAGGAAAAGTGCTCGCCAGACGAAACGAAATTACGTCAGATTGTAAAGAATAGAAAACACGTGGCTATCGTCGTTACGAACGATCGCGATTTGAAGTTACCGCTAGATTACGCGATCTCGATGGACGTTTGCGTGGTGTTGATTGGCAACTTTGTGGACAACTCGTCGAAAAAGATGAGAAGTTTAGTCTCGTCGTCTTCCAGAAAGAAGAAGACCTCTTTCAGACGTTTAGGAGGAGGAGGAGGAGGAGGAGGAGAAAAAAGACGAAAAGATTCGCTTAATCAAATAAGTTGGAGTGCGTATTTAGACACCGTTCGATTAGCGGCGCAGAAGCGGCCGATTGCGAGACTGAAGTTATTAGAAAACGCAGACGCGGCTTTAATTTGGGATTCCGCGCGAAGGTTCACGGTGAGCGAGGACGAAAGAGACGTCTTGGCTAATGCGAAATCGAACAGTAAGGAGTATGAAGTGAGTTGCCCGGGGGACGTGGTTGGAATGTGGCGACGGCATAAATCCGGCGTCGGTGCCTGGTTTTCATCGTTCGACGAAGATCGGTAAATGGAATGAGAGAGAGAGGTATTATTTATCGCGCGCGTGCGCTGATGTGTATTATTACTTGTAAACTATTTATTTACTCGAGTTAGCTCGAGAGTTAGACTTCAAAGACTTGGCCGCTTCCGATTTGATTCGCTTCCTCGAAGCTCGTCGCTCGGCGACTTGTTTTCTCAAAACGTCCTGCGTAATCACCTCGCCATTCTTTAAAATGCGCGGATTTCTCACCTTCCCGACACCCTTGACCTTCTTTTCGTCTTTGGACATGGGGGCAAACATCTTTTTGAAGTTTGCCTTCACTTGCTGCTTCGACGGAACAACCTTTTCTAAAGCCGCGTAAATCACCATCGGCGACAAAATTATTCGGCGAGGAATTGCCACGGCGTTTGAGACAATCAACTTCGGCAAATATAGTAAGAATATGGCACCTTTCGACGCCGTTGATTTTATCTTGATGTCCGCTAACTTCACAAAGTCCGGCTTCTCCATGAACTCTTCTTCCATTCCACCCTCTTTCGTCTTCATCGCCGCCGCAGCCAGAGCATTTGGATTCTTGACGAACAACTTTTCAAGCCTCGATCGGTGCAACTCTTGCTTCGCCGTGAGCGAACGACCCATCAAAATACCAAAAAATGACGCTGGATTCGAGGAAAATCCTTTAAGAGCGGCAGTCGATTTCATCCTTCTCTTCTTGAGTTCCGCCGCTTTCGCCGCCAAGTATTTTTTCTTCCTGTTTTGGAAAAGGTCGTCTCGAGCTTTCTCGCGTTCTTCAGCGGTCCCTTCGAATAATTTCGCGACTCTGCCCTTTGTCAACTTATCAACCTCTTGAATTGAACGCAAACACACCGCCGGGACATGAATACCACTCGCGGAGATGTTGTACTGAATTGAATGTTCGTACAAGACGACGATTGGGAACAAACACGCTTTAGAGACTTGCGGGATTAAAAAGACAACGCCGAGAAACCAGACGAAGAACCACAATCGCACTGGTGAGTATAAATCCATGTAGTATCGGATCTCAAGCGCGATTTTCAACGCAATGCCGCAAATAATCGCAATCGATATCATCAATATTGCCGAATAATGCGACAAATTATCATCTCTCCAATCGAAAACGCCAATAATTCTCTCCAAAGGCTGCGAAATTAAATCCAAAGGCACGATAACCGCCAAACACGGACCGGATAAAATTTTCGGCGCCTGAACTTGATCGAGCGACATTGCCGTTTTAGTGATTGTCTTCACCACGTTTATGCAAAACGCCAACAATTTTTTGACGATTTTCAAAACGGCGTCCATTGGATTCGATTTCGACGAAAGCGATTTTATCACGTTTCGTAATTTCTGGACCGGATTGTTACCGGAGAGCTCGGCGTTTTCACGGTCAGCCTTGATTCTTTTTGCGGCTTTATTCCCGACGACTCTCGACGCTTCTTTGTGTGATTTCCCCATGTGTACTAATCTCGAATATTCGTACAAATCCTCAATCTCTTCGTCGATTTCTTTTTCAATCGCTTTCGTCTTCGCAAACTCGTCGATGACCTGCGCTCGTAAGATTTCCTTCTCTGAACCGTCCTCATTAATTCCAAAGCACGATACTGGCGCGTCGTCTTTATCCTCCACAATTCGCGACGTGTAACCGACGAATAAAAGACCCACAACGCACAAGAGGGGTAAAAATGCACCCAAAATATCTCCTCTAAGATAAAAGCACAACACGGTGTAAAAAAATGCAAAATACAACCTCAACGCGAAGGTTTCTCTCAACGGCCAAAGAGATAACCACGCGAACGATTGCATGACAATGTGTGGAAAGCCGAGAATGGCAATAGTTAATCGAGATAAAGCATTTATGATGCCAATTACTGTATCCTCTGGTTTTTCTTTCGGTCTTTCCAACGGCATTTGACGCAAATACCAAGAACTCTTCTTTATCATCGGAGTAAATTTCAACACGATGCGGCAATATCCTTGCCATTTCTTCGTCGCTGTTTTCTTGTTCCTCTCGCGCATGAACATTTCACGTTCCACATCGACTAAATCTTGTGCAGAGAGACCATCTTCGTCCGTTGGGATGACGTTAGCCCACACGTCGAGTTCGTGATTTTCACTCGCCAAAATATTTGAGAGCGGGACGCACGCGACGCCAACCGGCTTGGTAAATGCAGTCGTCACGGGATCTCTCGCGAACAAAACGACGCGAATTTCACCCATGATTTCGGTGACAGGAAAGGTGGCAGACTCGAAGGCCGTCCGGAAGTTTTCTTCGAAGCTCTCCAAAATGACTGCGCACGAGATGTGCGTTCCAAGTAAGCCTTCATCTTTTTCATTCGCATTCTTGAGTACATTCTGTTTGTAGTGCATATCCTTGACTGGGTTCCCCGAATTTAAGACACCGCCGATAACAGATTTGATTTGAATGCTTAAATTCCCAATTCTCGGACGAGCCGCTCCAAAAGTGTTCTCTAAATCTGCGGGTGGAAGCGATCGACGGCCGATGGAGTACGCGACTTCAGCGTGACCGAGTTGTTTTCCAGCTTTATTCAAAAAGCCGTACACTGTGGTATTTTTCAACGGTACCAATTTTGCCCACGTCTTTCTCATTTCACCAATAGCTAAACCGGAGGTGTTGACCGTAAATTCACCGATTTTGGTGCCGCCGACGTAAAATTTCTTCAACGCAAAGAAATCTTCCGCTTTTATCGTGAGCGCTTCATCTGGATCGTCGAGTTCTCCGTCCCCGTCTTCATCGATAAAACTCATACCACCATCATCAGCTCCATCTTTCCCGTAGAGATATTTTTGAAACTGCTTCCAAGCTTTTACGAGCGCGACGCCAAAGTATACGCTCTTTAGTTCAGCGACTACGCGAACGCGAAAACTCGTGGTCATTGGATTCATCGGTAACGAGAAAACTTCCGTATCAAATTCAGCAGTAGACTTGATATCTTCCTGCACTCTACCCTTGACTGGTAGTAAGTTTGTGTTTGTCGTCAAGTTGACGTACACGTCCGTAGATTTACGGTACGCTGGAAGTGCTATGTTACGAATCCGTAAAATTTGAACGTAGAGATACAACGAAGGATCGTGAACGTTGAGCATCTTTTTATCCGCGTCGATGACGGGTGGTTCCATAATTTCCGCAAACGGAGGACGCGAGAAAGATATCTGAACAGAAACTAAACCTGATGGAATCATCATTTCTCGATCTTTCGGATCTGGTCGATATATTGCAACTTCCGAGCTCGTCCAATCTCCATTCGCCTCGACGTTTAATAAATTGACGTGTCCTCTTCCCATTTCAACTTGTCCGGAAAAGTTTCTGTCGACGCAACACAAAATCAATTCTTTCGCCCCAGGTCTAACGAGAAGTGTAAACGTTTCTCCTAAACCTTCGTTCCAAACAGGTGTGGATGTATCGTATACCACGGATGTTGCAAAGCGCTCAAACTTTGGCGCGTTATCGACTTGGAGGGTAACGCTGGGATCACACAAATCTTTACTCGTATTTCCAACCGGTAACAAATATCTCCCTGCCAACACTCTGACGTGACATCTCCGCGCGTACTTTGTCAAATTTCCTGAATCCTCCAATGTTATAGAACCGAATCCTCCACACGCGTCTAAAATTTTATTTTGCGTTTCCAAAGGTTCCATCATTCTCGCCACGGAAACTTTTAAAAATCCAACGTCCAGTCGACGTTCATAATCTTCAAAAACAACCTCTTCGCCGGCACTTCGTGCACTGATTCTCGTTCCTAGCGGTAAATTAAACGTTCGGTACGAGCCATCTTGCGGTAAACATTCCAATGGAATACCGCATGCGCCACAGAAGTCATCCGCATTCCCAAAATCGCGATCGAACACGGTAAACACGAGCGCCGAATCATTACTGGTGAGATCAACGAGATACCTCTCGTCCCAACGAGGAAAGCACGTGTCATTTTTAACTTTCGTTTTGTATCTCTCTTTGGCCGGCATAGAATCACCTCCAATTTTAACGTACGCATCAGATCCCGACCATCCATCCATTGGCGTAATGTTCGAAGCTTCCATAACGTGAACGTAGTATCGACCTCGTCTCTCGTTTTGCATCGCACTTCGTTCGGCCGGGGTGAACGATTTAAAACTTTTCTTCAATCGCTCGTCGAGTTTTCTTTCTTTCGCCGATAAGCTGAGATTCTGATCTTGTTTCCTCTCAACGAATGTAGACGATGTCGCGCCGTGTCTTGCCGCCGACCGACCTGCGATCCAAGGCTCCAACGGATCTTCGCTCCCCTCGTTCACTTGCAAAGCGTGCCAGTTTCCATTCACACCGAGCGCTGGCAACAGTTTTGGCGGCCGTCTAAACGCCATCTTCAGAGTACCTTCGCCACCGCCTTCTTTGTTTTTCTCCATCCGTTTTTTGGACATCATTTTTTTCAACTCTTTTTTCTTCGCGTTTTGGGTCAAACCTTCGCGCGATCGTAAAGAGTCGAGCGACCCGGCTGGCTCCACTTCCAAAGTGATTTCTCTCCAATGTCCATCGAGCGGGCACAGCTCGATGGGTACCGCACACGTCCCAATGAGCGATTTCTTAGAATCAATTTCAGACGGGCCTTTCAAATCCCAAATCTTAAAGACAATTTCCTTCGAACACCAAGAACCATCATTATCATCATCGCTCCCACTCTCCACCTTGGGAGCAGCACCGTTTTCCTCGCTTTTACCACCGTCGTCTATATCCTTTCCTTTCGTCTTCTTCAAAATTTTCTTCTTTTTTTTCGGTGAAAACGAGGCAAACATCCCTCTCCTCTCTTCTTCCTCTTCTACTTGTTCGCTGAATATTGGAAATGAGAACGACTCGCCCTCTCCGGCGTTCCACACAGGATCCACCGTATTCAAAATAGGTCTCGTCACTCCAACGTACTCGCTCCCATCCTTCTTCTTCACGTGCACGGATACGACTGGATCCACCGTCCCGCCCCCGGCTTTCTTCGATCTCGATCGCGACAACCGTTTCGCTTCGTATTTTTTATACAGCTTCTCGCACTCGAATATCTTGACCTCTAAATCTCTCGACACCGAGGCTGGGTTGATTGAGGATGCTCTCTTGCTCATCTGCTTGATTAAAACGCCCGGGCCAAAAGATGCGAACGACGAGGACTTCTTAGCGTCTTTGTTTCTGTTCCCTTCTTCTTCTTCTTCTTCTTCTTCTTCTTCTTCTTCTTCTTCTTCTTCTTCAAAGTTATCGTTGACAACAAAATTGAGCTCGTTATAGTCCTCCACTTGGACGCTGTTCAGTTTTTCCTTTAGCGCTCCCACCTTTTTTTTCACGGAGTTCCCACGGACCGTCTTCATCTTCATCTTGTTATTAGCAGGATCGTGGACATTATCTCTCGTTGGCGTCATCGATGACGACGACGACGCGCTGCTCTCCTCCTCGTCAAAACTGCTTTTCTTCTTCCTTCTTCTTCTTCGTCTGTTTAATTTATTACACTGTGGAGAAAATATCCTACTCCAACGGTGTGTTCCAAGAAGAAATAAGCGAGTAAATCGAAATTTTAACGAAGTTAACGCAAAGAAAGATGTGGCCAAAAATCGATTTTTAAGCGCAGAAGTTGTATGTATGTATTTTACAGCAGTTTTTCGTTTTCATTTAAAACAGACCGAGGATGACGATACGTGCATTTCCGATCATCGCATGCGCTTGAAGTTTTGCGTGTCTTCATCCATGCTGCCGTCCATGCCATTATCATCATCTTCTTCTTCTTCTTCTTCCTCGACGATTCCGAAGTCACCTTCGGTTTCTTCTTCGATTTCTCGAAGGCCGAGTTGCGTGTCCAACTTGGCGAGCTCTTGCATGACGGTATTCATTTCCGCTTCGATGACTTCCATGTTCGCGCGGATAAATTTGGTATCAGAAACGACAAAGTCGGTGTCGTCACCGACACTTCTATCATCGTTAGTGGCATTCCTTTTGTCGATAATCTTTGCGATCGAGTTATCCGGTTTAAACACGACCGTTTCGTTTTCTTTCTTCACGCTCGGTTTCTTTAAATTCTTTCCGACGCCATAGAGCAAAGAGGAGAGCATGCCTACGCCTTTGTTTGTCTTGTTACTCTCGTCTGCTTCAACTTTGTTTACATCAGAGACATCGTTAATAGCGCTATCGGTAGTCTCAGAAGCGTCATCTTCATCCGACGAGGACGAGACTTCATCGCTATCGTCTCGCGATTTGAGTATTTTCAAAACGGCTCCAGTCGCGGCGTCCCCTATCCTCCCCGCTTGTTTACTCAAATTCTTCGCAAACTTAGTAATGTCCTTTTCAAGCACTTCTCTCGTTTTCAGACTAATCATGGATCGGTCAAAAGATTCGGTAGTGTCGACGTTTTCTTTCTTCGCTTGCTGTTTGAAGGAGCTCGCAGCGAGGATGATTTCCGTTCGGACTTGCGTGTCTTTGAACTGGAGCGATCTGAACAAACCTTGCAAACCAGCTTGCATTTTCTCGAGGACGGCTTCTTCTTTTTCGATTTGATCGATAGGCGCACCTTTCGCTTTTAATCTTTGCACAGTGCCCAACTGCCTCTTAATGCTCGTTTGTTGTCGCTCGATGCGTTTCTGCAAACCAAACATGTCCGAAAGAATCTCTCTCGATTTGTCCAACGATTGGCCGATACTCTCACCAATCTTAGCGGCTCCGCCCTGTTTAACTTCTAATTCAGCTGGATCGACGCTGAAAAAATCGTATTTTAAACAGTCTAAAGCCGACGGTCTATCCGTGTTATCATTGTTATTGCTCAGCAGCTGTTCGCCGCTTTTCGCCGTTTTCTTCTCCAACCAGTACGGACGCCCTTTCAAGAGTTCGGCGGCTAATTTCCAACCAGCATCGCCCCCGGCGTCTAAAAGAGCCGTCTTCGATCGCCCGAGCTGTCCTTTATTTTGTGTTCTCCACAAATCCAAATCGTAATCGCACTTTTTCAATCCTCGGTTGAAGCTCGACAAGCCTCGATTGGTTCGTAAACTTGGCAACGCCAACTGCATGAGGATAACGCCCGCGGAGTACGAATCAAATCGATCGGGTAAGTACTTTACCCACGCCGCGCTACCCGCGGCGTACGCGAGAGGACCAAGCAACTTGCGTAAATCTGGAGCGTCTTCGGTCGGAATCAAAAACTCTTCCGGTGGCGCGTACTTTGGATCCATGATGGTTTCATCTGGGGCAAAGTTTGTGCCCGTGCGAAAGCACGCACACGCGCCTAAATCGATGAGCTTAAACTCCGGTTCTTCCATCATGACATAATCCTTCACTTTCCTCTCGTACATAGCGCCACCGCCATTTTCTTCTCCTCCTTCTCTTCCTGAACCTTTACTCCCGCCTCTTCTAATCGAGGATAAACTTTCGCTGAGAAATTTCCCCGTGCCTTCCAAAACGTTTTTCCCTCTGTTTTTCTCGTCGTACGCTTCGCAATCCGCCAACACGAGATTGTGCGGCTTTATATCTCGATGGACTAAACCAGCGCTGTGCATGGTCGCTAAATTCGTGAGTAACTGTTTCATGACTTTCTGCGCAATCTCCAGTTCGCACGCCGCGTCTCCTTTGCGCACGCCTTTTCTCTTCAAAAGGTTCTTCGCCAATCCGGAGGGATAATCCGACTGTGCCATAAACTGCGCCAACGTCCGATCGCCTTGATACTTCCACACCAACCACAACCCTTCTTTCGCGGTTAAATCGTTCATTTGATTCGTATCCATCAACTTTTTCCACTCGTCGTACGTCACTCGATAGCTGCCTAAAAACTCCGCGCACGCCCCTTTCGCGTCTCGAGAAACGCGACCGTTCATCCAATTCTCAATCTCTTGAAGCTCTGCCGCGCCTTCTACGTTTAGTTTTGGTCTCTTCAATACCACTCTCTCTTTCCCTCTCCAGATTGCCTGGTAGACGATCCCGAACGATCCTTCTCCTATTTGTCGTTCTATTTCGAATTCGTGGCGTTTGAAATTTCGTCCCACTTGTGCTTTTATTTTTATTCTCGTTTTCTGTTTTGTTGCGTTCGTCGTATTTCTTTCTCGAAGCAAACGCCCACCCTTTCGTCGATCTCCTCCTCCTCCTTCAAAAGAAGAAGAAGAAGAAAAAGACGACGTCGCAAAGCTGGCACCGCCACCGTTCATCGCGGACGCGCTCGCTTTTGTGGTCGTTGTCGTCGCACTTCCTTCTCCTCTTCTTCTTCTTCTTCTTCTTTTCGTTTGGGCGTCGACGACGACGGCAAAATTTCTTCTCGACGTAACTAAAGAAGACAAAGACAAAGAAGAAGAAGAAGATACCGGTGGTGCTGATCCGACTCC
>Ga0255769_10005230_pt1 | contig 12293 bp, 9 predicted proteins | sample 041ome_9_FD_179637 | JGI IMG/M metagenome (GOLD analysis project Ga0255769, IMG submission 179637) | Coastal salt marsh microbial communities from the Groves Creek Marsh, Skidaway Island, Georgia - 041413US metaG (version 2) | ecosystem: Environmental > Aquatic > Marine > Intertidal zone > Salt... | reverse complement strand
TAATAAGACGTGCATTTTCTTTAAGCCAGTTGGAATAAATATGCTGAATTAGGGCTTCTGGATTTTCTAGATAATAAAACACTTCCATGGAGTGAACTAAGTTGACCTTTTCTTTAGGAGACCACGTTAAAAGGTTTTCACAGATATAGTTGTTTTGGGGATCTCCTTTTTTGGCTTTATCAATCATGTTGAAGGCACCATCAACCCCTGTAGCAGAAATGCAATTAGGTATTTTGGAAACGCTTCGGACTACCCATCCATTGCCACAACCTGCGTCAATAAAACTAAATTTTTCAAGTTTTTTAGTAGCAAAAGAAATCATATTTTCAACCGCTTCACTGTGGTTTTTTTGCATGCCTTCATCTTTTCCTAGGGTTACCCAGGAATCAAAAACTTCTATGGGTGCTTTTTTCATTCTATAATTTTTTAAAGTAAAAAACGGTATTTTTTATTCTAGTTCATTGATCCATTCATACAATCGATCGGTCCACCCTTGAAGGCTTCCTTTTCCTATAGCGAGTGAATATCCATGTCCTCCTTTTGGGTAAATATGTAATTCTGAGGCTACTTTGTGTTTTTGTAGGGCATCATAAAACAGCATGCTATTCTGATAAGGCACCGCACTATCATCTGCTGAATGAATCAAAAATGTTGCGGGTGTATCTTTTGAAACTTGGAGGTTATTAGAAAAGTGATCAATCATTTCTTGGGAAGCATTTTTTCCAATAAGAGCGTTTTTAGATCCACCATGATAATATTTTTCATCAAATGTAATAACAGGATAAACCAACACCATAAAGTCAGGCCTTGCACTAATCTTGTTTAGAGGATTGTCATTCGGTTCTTTTAAAGTGTTTTCGTCGTAATGGGTTCCTAAAGTTGAGGCTAGGTGCCCGCCAGCAGAAAATCCCATAATTCCAATTTGAGTAGGATCTATATTCCACTTTTCTGAATTTTCGCGAACGATCCTCATGGCGCGCTGTGCATCTTGTAAGGGAGCTAAATGTGGCTCAATCAGCGAAGGAGATCCCGGAAGACGATATTTGAGAACAAAAGCAGCAATACCTTTAGAATTAAACCACTTTGCAATATCGGTTCCCTCCCAATCGTAGGCTAATATTTTATATCCTCCACCGGGACATATAACAACTGCTCTTCCTGTATGATTTGCTTTTGCGGGCAAATAAACTTCTAATGTGGGCGTTTGAATATTGTCAATCCTTATAATATCACTATTTACTATATTTTCTTTCTCTTTTGAGGGATTTTGATTTGGAATACCCTCCGGCCACAGGGGAATAGTTTTTTGTCCAAAAAGCGTAATGGTAAAAAGTATAAGTATAGAAGAGGTGTAAAATTTCATCGGTTTGATTTTTCTTGAATATAAATATTTTGAATAAGAAAGACTGAAATTGTGTTTAAAAAATTCAGTTAAAAACTTATATTGCTTACATGAAGAATAAAGCACAAATAGTAATTAAACGGCCTGAGGGTTTGCCAGACAAATCAACTTGGGAGTTGGTGGAAAATGAAGTTCCCGAATTAAAGCCAGGAGAATTTTTAGTAGAAAATCATTTCATCTCTTTAGATCCAGCTATGCGTGGGTGGCTCAATAGCTCTAGATCATACATTCCCCCTGTAGAATTAAATGCCGTGATGCGCTCAGGATCCGTTGGGAAAGTTATTAAAGCAGAAGGAGACACAAAATTCAACGTAGGAGATTTTGTAAGTGGATGGGGTGGAGTCCAACAGTATAGTATTTCAAACGGTGAAGGATTTTTTAAGGTAGATCCTAATAAAGCACCTTTAACGCAATATATAGGGACCCTAGGGATGCCCGGTATGACAGCTTATTTTGGAATTCTTGAAGTAGGAAAGCTAAAAGCTGATGATGTAGTTCTGGTTTCTGGTGCTGCAGGAGCTGTAGGTAGTATTGTAGGACAAATTGCAAAACTTAAAGGTGCCACTGTAATTGGAATTGCAGGTGGAAAAGAAAAATGTGATTACATCACTAAAGAGTTGGGCTTTGATGGTGCGATAGATTATAAAAATGAATCTGTTTTTAAGGGAATTAAAACACACTGCCCTGAGGGAATTGATATTTATTTTGATAATGTAGGAGGTGAAATTTTAGATAATGCCATGATTTTTTTGAGAAGGAATGCTCGAATTGTTATTTGTGGTGCGATATCTCAATATAATAATTCAGTAGTTGAAGGGCCTAAAAATTACATGTCCTTGTTGGTAAATCGAGCGAGCATGCAAGGAATGGTAGTGTTTGATTACGCTCATAAATATAGCGAAGCTGTCTCAGATTTAGCAACTTGGATTATAGAGGGGAAATTAAAAAGTAAAGAAGATGTTTACGATGGAATAGAAAATTTCCATGACACTTTCCTGCGTTTGTTTAGTGGTGATAAGATGGGTAAATTAGTGTTAAAAGTCAAAGAAACTGACGATTAATGTGTTTTTTGTTATAGTCTTCAACACTTTCATAAGTACTTACCAAAAAAATATTTGAATTTCATTTGACTTTCACTGTCTTTAACTTTGTGTAAAGAATATTTTTTTCCACGCCTACTTCAATAAAGAAGGAATTAAGTTTTTCTTAATTATTCATATACTGTTGTTCAGAAATATTTTTTGGTAAATCAAAAAAATGTATGCTTTTCATCACACTATTCTGTGAATAAAGAAAAGTAGAAATTGAAGTAAGGATCACGAATGTAATTTTTTTCATTTTATGTGATTTATGATTAATTATAGACTAATCTATAAATCTTTATAAAAAAGCATAAATCATAGAACTTAATGAACAGTCAGTTGTACGTCTTTATTCACTTTATTAAAGACTTCCCTTTTAAATTTATTATAATTATTCTTCCCGTATATTTGAATGATGTTAGAAAAGTTGAAATATTTAGGATTATCGATTAGTGTTTTTGCATGTCTTTTTAAACTTATGTCTTGGCAGGGAGCTAATATTTTGTTGATTATCGGTCTGACTTTGTTGGGTGTTTATTTTTTGATTAAAGTTTTTAGGGGTAATAATGATATTTTATAGAATGAATATTTGGTGGGAAAATATAGTTCAACTTGGAATCCCATTATTAATAGTTATTGTAACTATTATCATTGCAATTGTTTTAGTTAGAAAGGAAAACAAAAAGAACTAGCTAGTTTCATTTTGCTCTTCGGGATATTTAAAATCACTAATATCAAAGCTGTGTATATGTATTTAACTGATTATAAAAGGACAAATCCAATATGTCGGGTCCATTAGATATCTATTTGCATTGAGTAGCGTATGGATTACAACTCCATATATTCTTAAATATACGCTGCAAAATTAATTTAATCCTTAAAACTTCTAACGCACTCTCCATACCCAAACACAGTGGCATGGGTTTCAGAAAACAGTTTTTCTATTTGAACATGGGGTTGTAATTTGATATGTAATCTAAACTTTAAATCTTAGAGGTATTATTAACCATAAATCAATTAAAATGAAAAAAACATTATTTCTTTTCTCGCTACTTATTGGATTATCAGTTTCTGCTCAAGAAGGAGAAATGAGAATCAACATGTGGTACGGAACAATTAATAATTCTGATGTTGAAGAACATTTAGCTCTTGAAAAACACTTTAAATCGGTGTGGAAACAACAAAGAGATGCAGGACTATTGATAAATTGGGAAATGTGGCAACTTATAAATCCTCATGAAGCATCAACAGAAACTACGTATTTATATACTAAGTTTTATACGGAAGAAAATAGAAAAAAATCAGCTAATATTAGTGGAATACCTGAAGGCTTAGATGCTGAAACTTGGGAAGTAATCAACAAAAAACAATTGTCACATTTCACTAAAATCTACAGTACTGATGTATCTTATAAAGGTGGATTTAATAATTCTGTAGAAGGAAGTAAACCAGCTGACTATGCTGTAATTAATAGTATGAGTGTTGATTGGTACAGACAAGCTGAGTATGAATCAATGGAACTCAAAACTTTTATGCCAATAAATCAAAAAAATGGCATGAAAGCATGGGCTCTTACAAAAGTTCTTAATCAATTTGGGACAGAAAGAAAAACTAATTATTATACTGTTGATTTCTACGATACTTTAGAAGATATATACACACTCAGGTCGAATACATCTAAAATGAATAAAAGTACTATAGATGCGAATAAGAAAATGGATCAAATACGATCACTTCTCAGCTCTGGCATCTTTAAACGTGTTGATTATTTAGATAAATAATAATTCAAAAGCCCTCTAAAGTGGAGGGTTTTTCATTTACACCAATGGATACAATCCAAATCTCTTCTAATTCATTGAAATCATTGATTTTAATCAGGATTTTATGTAGTCATTTTAGGGGGAGCTGTCTGCGTTTTGTTGGTAAAGGATGCGTATGAATTATAGCTCCATATACTCTACAAGTATTTGTCCCTTTCTTTTTTAAGCCAATAATGATAGGGTTTGTGGCGAAATATATATTTCGAAATGGGCACAGGATGGGCACAAACTAAGATAATTGATAGCTCTTAATGGTTTTTATAAGAATAAATTAGACACTTTGGACAGTGGTTTTTAACATTGTTGGAATTTATACTTTTTATATAATTTCATATCTCCTGCAATGATCAGATATGTTTTTTATTAAGGTTTCAAAGAAAAGTTAAACAAGCTGATGATCATATCGTTTTTGGCTTATGACAGCGGCATGCTATACTTTTAATAAGAAAAGAGATCTGCAAAGCAGATCTCTTAAACTATTATTAACTAACTAACATTAATAAAAATGAAACTATTTAGCAAACCACAATTTTGTTGTCATATTATCAGGTCCTTGTTTAGACACAGCAATATTTACATTTTCTCCATTGGAACCATAAACACTCGTTCCATATCTTAACCTTTGTGCCTGCAAGCCGTTCATTTCCCCGGCAAAACTATATATATCATTATTATCAGAGGTTATAACAGCTGTGGTTGGATATCCGGTATCCCTAACGATAGACCAAGATTCGTAACCGTTAGTATAATTAGCTAACCATCTTTGTGTAGCAATCTTTTCAAGATTTTCTTCTACAGTTCCATTTAGTGATCCCATATTAGAACCTAGAAAATCTGAAGTAGTAGAAGTTTCCCAAATAGCCATTGCTTTCTCTAAACCTATTTGATAGTAATTATTTGCATCACCACTAGCGAGCCCTTTAACAATTGCTTCAGCTATCATAAAATGTGAATCAGCAGATGTCATTAGAATTGTTGGGAATAAAGGCTTACCTTGATTTGTCTTTTGCGTTATTATGTCCGCTGGATTAGAAAATAAATAATCAGGCATGTAGCCTTTAAGTTTTGGACTTAAACGCGAAGGCATCCCAATATAATTAGTATTTTCTGGCATGGTGATGGTTAAATCTGCTGCTGTTTCTGTCCAAGTATAATCTGTGTCTAAAATAAGTCCAGATTTATCAAGAGTACTTTTAACGAAAGCAATATGATCAGAAATTAGAGTAACGCCTTCACCATCAGTTGGCTTAACTATTGTCATTGAGCCACCAACACTAGGTAAAGCAATCTTAGATAACCTTGGATCATTACTACTTTTCATAATATTTATCATTGCCTCAGAAACTTTCCATTGACTACCTGTAAAATTATTCCAAATATCTCCATATGATGCAGAACCTCCCCATATGTTTGTCTCTTCAGCATAACCTTCAAATAATGCATCCGCATCAGCTAATACACCTGATGAAATTGCTTCAGAAGCAGCATTTGCAGAAAAATCTTCTCCTTGACTTCCATGAGCTCTAAGTGCTATTCTTAATTTTAAACTGTTTGCAGTTTTTTTCCAATTTTGCATATTTCCATTGAATACCACATCATTTTCACGAAGTATACCAAATCCAGTCCCAGCATCAACGTTACTTCCAATAATGGCTATTGCTTTATCAATATCAGCAATTATACCCTTATAAACATCAATTTGTTCATCGTACTTAGGTAGGGTTATGTTGGGATCAGATGCTTCTGAAAATGGTATCATTCCAAAGGCTTCTGTAAATTGTTGATAATAAAACCCCTTTATTATTAACCCAAGAGCATAATACATGTCATCTTCTAATGCTCCACCTTCATCAACATTATTCATGTATGAAGTTAAAGTACTATTATAACCAGCAAGCCAGTCCCAACATCCTAGATCTGTATAAAAACTATTGTATACCCAACCTAAATCACCAGTCCAATCTGATCCAGCCCATCCATTTGATGATTGACCAGAAAATTGATCGGGCATTATTACATCTCCAAACCAGAGAGGTATCATTGTAGGTCTTAAAAGTTGTTGCTGTACCGTAGTAACAAAAAACTTGGCACTTACATCTTCTGTAGAAAGTGCATCAGGCTGTTCATTAATTTCATTAAAATCATCGGTACAAGACACGACAAAGAAAAAGCCCATTATTATCAAAATTTTATTCATCATTTTCATCATTTTCATCATTTTTAATTAAAAATTTAAAGTTAAATTTAATCCAAGACTGGTTAGGGTAGGAACTGCCATGTGTGACATACCTTGTACTCCAAGTGTTGTCCCTAACATAGCTTCAGGATCAATATCCTCAGCACTCTTAGACAAGAAGAATAAGTTTCTACCCACTAATTGAATATTTGCGCTTTGCATTCCAATAGAAGATACATCAGGTATATTATAACCTATAGATAATTCTCTAAGTCTAATATTATCTTGGTCATAAACATAGTTACCAGAAATTTCAGACATAGCTGTCCAGTATTCTTCTCCTGTAATGCTTTCGGTATTCAAAGAACCTGTTCCTGTATTAATGCCATCTACAATTATTCCTGTATCACGGTATTGTAAGCTTCTTTCTGAAACACCTTTTCTGTCTAAATCAGCGGATGTTTGTGAATATATTTGACCACCTACACGAGCGTCAATTAAGAAACTCATCGACAAATCTTTATAACTTATGGTGTTAGAAAATCCAGCTAAAAAATCAGGCTGTGCATTTCCTAGTAGTTCAGTTGGACCTGCTGATCCTAGTGGTAAACCACCTGCATCAGTTTCACCAGTCCAAACTCGACCATACAGATCACCCATGCTTCCACCTTGGGTTGCTGTTACAGCTAGATTACCATCTGTAGAAGTATTGTAGACGAATCTGTCTAGTCCATCTACTAACTCTTCAATCCTATTTTCATTTTTTGAATAAAAAAGTGAGGTGTTCCAGGAAAGATTATTTGTAGATATAATAGTTGCACCAAGTGCAATCTCTAAACCTTTATTAGTTACCAAACCAATATTTTCTCTATTAAACCTATAACCTGTAGCTGCAGGGACTGGAACATCAAAGATTAAATCTTTAGTTTCCATTTCATAAACAGCTACATCTAAAGTTAGTCTATTGTTAAGCATGCTTAATTCTAATCCAAATTCACTTGAAGTTACTGTTTCAGGCTTTAAAGCTGAGTTTAATTTAACTGCCGGATTGCTTAAAGTAGTTAGCCCCAGGTAACCTTGACCAGGAACATTATATGTTTGTTTAAGTTGATATGGATCTGTATCATTACCAACCTCTGCTATACTAGCACGAACTTTAAAGAGATTGAAAAATTTTTGCTCTGGGTCAATAAATTTATTAAGTAACGCAGATAAACTCGCAGAATTATATAAATAAGATCGATTATCAACACTTAAAGTAGATGACCAATCATTACGAACAGATACATCTAGATATAGGAAATTATCATATGACATATTTACAGCCCCGTACAAGGAGTTTACTTTTTTAATGGCTTGAGGAGATTGCTCAGGTGCATTAACCAATCTTAAGTTTGATATGAAAAACTTTGTTGGAATTTTAAAATCAACACCTCTAACCAACATTCCTTCAGAACTTCTTTTAGATAAATTACCACCAGCATTGGCTGAAACGCTTATTTTATCTGTAAACTGATGATTTGCAGTTATCAAAAATTCAGTATTTAACTCGTTAGATGTGCTTTCGCCAAGTTCCATTGAACCATTTAATATAAAGTGGTGCCCGGGTTTATAAATTTTATTATCTCTAACGTGAGTGACATCAGCTCCAATGCGAACAAAAGCATTTAGCCAATCTGTAAACTTATAATTTATTTTGGTAAAGGCTAAAAATCTATTTCTACGGACACTATTTTCATCATGAAGTGATTGCCAGAAGGGATTCCCTTCTTGTTCACCATAAGAAATCACTTTAAAATCATCTGGTGTTGAGGGGTTTTCCATTTGATAAGTACGTAAATCATTAACTGCAACATTTCTTGGCATACTGTATACATAATTTATTAGACCTTGTGCTCCAGTTGTTGATGCTCTGTTAGTCACCTTCTGGATAAAATAGGTAGCTTTAGAATCAATAGTTAGTTTATCAGAAAGATTGGCGACTGCCCTTAGATTAAAATTATGACTGTCTAAATCCGAATTTTCTATAATTCCCTCAGTAGCGTTATTAGTGTAGGAAAACCGAATAGAGCCAGTTTCAGAACCTTTACTTACGGAGACAGAGGTGATTGAGCGTAATCCTGATCTAAAAAAGTCTCCAACATTGTTTGTTTGAGCACTATATGGTTGAATTGTCCCATCGTAATATGGTTGTTGAGAATTATCTAATTTGCCTCCCCATGATAGAGAACTCCAGTCACCAGCGGAACGATCTAGATTTGCAGAACCTAAATTACCTTGACCATATTGATTTTGAAAGTCAGGTAAAAACATTGGATTGTCTACATACAAGTTTGTTTTAACCGTTACACCTAAACCTTTAGAGCGAGAACCTTTTTTTGTTGTAATAAGTATAACTCCATTACCAGCTCTTGATCCATAGAGTGCGGCTGCACTTGGTCCTTTAAGTACAGAAATGGATTCAACATCATCTGGATTAATATCAGAAATACCTCCAGCACCAATACTAGGCTCGAAACTTGGTTGCCCACCATTATCTTGTGACCCTGCATTTCTCTGATTATTCTCTGAACCAATTGGTAATGACGAATTTATTGGCATACCATCAACAACTATTAGTGCCTGAGAATTTCCACCTAGCGAGTTGTTACCTCGTATTGTTATCCTTGAACCAGAACCTAAAGATCCAGCTCCTGACACTTGCAATCCTGCAACCTTACCTGAAAGTGAACTGGCAAGATTGTTATCCTTAATAGTGTTTACATTCTCACCTGATACTTCGGTGACAGCATATCCAAGCGATTTTTTCTCTCTAGAAATACCCAATGCTGTAATTACAACTTCATTCAAAAACGAATCTTCAACATTCAGGTAAATACTTACATTATCAGACGATCCTACAATAAGCTCAGTCGTTTCAAAACCAATAAATGAAGCTTTCAACACTGCATCTTCATTTTCCAATTGAATTGTAAATTTTCCATCAAAATCTGAAGTCGTTCCATTTTCAGTACCAACTTCCAAAATAGATGCCCCTGGGAGAGGGTTACCATCGGAGTCAAAAATAGTTCCGTTGATTGTTCTTTTTTGTTCTTCTTGGTTTAACTCAATTGAATTAGGTGAAAGATTTTTAGATTTTTTCTTGATTATAACCTCCTTGTCAAAAATTTCAAAAATGAAATTTTTTGGTAAAATATCTTTCAAAAGTTTATCAAGAAATACTTTTTCAAAATTGACTGTTACCTTAGGTAAACCTTTAAATAAATCAGCACCATAAAAAAAATCATAATCACTTTGATTCATAATTTCAAAAATGACCTCTTCCACTTCAACATTTTCCAATTTAATTGTTAAGTCTGTCTGAGAGTAGGCACTGATAGCTGGTGTAATTGAAATAAAAAAGAACATAAACGATAATCGCATAATCTTAATTAAATTTTTGGCCGTGTAGTTATGCAGGGCATCATAGTTTTTCATAAATTTGATTTTTAGTTAAACATTGTTTTAATAGGCATTGAACTAGAATTGAAAGGGAATGATCCACCATTCCCTTTTTTTAGTTATTTAAAAATTATTTCATTTGACTAATATTATTCTTCCTTTTTTGACAAGAGTTACTTCTTCAGTTAATTCAATTACTGATCTAACATGATCAAAATTCTCATATCTTTTAAATCTTCCCGTAAATCGTTTATTTTCTAAATAAGAATTAACAAAAATGATTTCTACATCATACCACCTGGATAAAACTTTGGTAATATCTTTCAATTTCTGTTGGCGGAAATAAAATTTTCCTGACTTCCAAGCTATGAAATGAGCTGGATCAATTTTAAAACTCTCTATTTTAAGATTTTCCTTATTTAATATACTCTGCTCACTAGGAGATAGAAAAATACTTTTTTTATCTCCAAATTTTTGATTTACTTTAACCTTTCCCTCGATAAGAGTGGTAATTACTTCAGCATCATCTTGATAGGACGAGATGTTGAATGTTGTTCCCAATACCTCAATAATTTGATCATTTGTAACAACTTGAAATGGTATATTTTGATTATGGGCCACCTCAAAAAAAGCTTCACCTTTCAACTCAACCGTTCTTTTATCTCCTAAAAAAACCAGAGGATATTTGAGTTCGGATTCAGCATTTAACCAGACTTTGGTACTATCTGATAGTGTAATAAAAAATTCCCCTCCTCGAGGTGTTTTTAGTGAATTGTATTTTTGTTTTTTTGAGTCAGAAGGTTTGTTCAAGTAAGTGATTGAATTTCTTCCGCCAACAATAGTAGTTCCATCCAATTTTAAATTGAGATTTTGCTCTTCTACTAAATCTATTTTTTTACCATTATCAAGTGTAAGTGTTGCCTTAGATTTACCAGATTCAATCATCTGAAAAGGCTCAACAATTAAGCTTTTATTACTATCAAAACCAAAATCATACAAGTTCAAGACAAACAATGCTATTACAGCTGCTGCAGCTATGGCTATTTTTTTAGTAGCCCTACTCCATAACAATCTATGCATAGATATCTCTTTAGCAATTGATTTGTTTTCACTTAAAATTTTAGAAAGGACTTTTTCTTTGGAATCATCAATGTATTTATTTGACAAATTCCAATCTCCAACGATATTCTCAAAAACCCTAAGATTATTTTTATCATTTTCTAACCATGTTTGAAGTTCTTTAACTTCATCTTGAGTTAGATTATCGTTTAAATATTTATAAAGAAGTTTTTCCATTTAAATTTACCTGTTAATTATATAGAGTCTTTTTTTCTACTAAATACTTAGTATAGATTTAATATTTACGAAAAAATTATAAATTCATTGTTTTTAATGAATAAAAAGCATTTAAAAGTTTATTTTATTGAGATATACTTAGTGTCGAAGCTGTTAAATTCTTTTAAGGTTTGACAAAAAATAATTGCTCATCAATTTTAAAACATAAATAATACAACTTAAAAGTTTTTCAGATAAAAGGAAATGGGCTTTAAATATTTGATTCTAAAAAATTGCCTCTGTTTAAATCAATATTCAATCTTCTGCCTTAAAATATTTACTGATTGCTTCTTTGAGTTTTTTTAATATGATGTAATGATGATTTTCTACCGTTCTTTTTGAGATTCCCATTTCCTTTGAAATTTGTTCATTTGATTTTTCATTTTGGGATAATCTATAAACTTTACTCGCTTGAGGAGGTAAGTTACCAAACACTTTAGAGAGTATTTCTTTTAATTCTTTTCCCATTAATAAATTTTCAGGATCAATTATATCTGCAACGGTATAATGATCTGTCAATTTATTACTTATTTTTAATGCAGGTAGTTTAGCGTTTTTAGCCATTATTTTAATGGCTTGGTTTCTTACCGATGTATTAAGATAAAATTTTATTTCTCTTATTTTATGTAAACCGTCTTTTTTGGCCCATAAATTCGCAAAAACTTGAGAAACTGCATCCTCAGCCAAGCCCTTTTCTTTAGTTATGGAGAAAGCAAAACGAATCAATCTTTCAAAATTATCTTCATAGATATTTACAAAGATTTTTTTTAGACTTTCTTCATTGTTCATTCAATTAATTTTATACTTATTCAATATAAAGTTAATGAAAACTATTTATCACAAGGTTATAGCTTCATATACTCTACAATTATTTGACCTAAATTCCAACTAGGAATAAAAAAAGTAAACGGGGAGGGTTCTAATACTTCTTTGAAGATACGATCTTGGAGAACGGTTGAGTTTCCAGTTATAAGGGTAACTGAAAAAGGACCTTTTTCTTTTTCTATTCTTAAAAATTCGTGGACAGCTTCCAAAGC
>Ga0255769_10005226_pt1 | contig 12298 bp, 8 predicted proteins | sample 041ome_9_FD_179637 | JGI IMG/M metagenome (GOLD analysis project Ga0255769, IMG submission 179637) | Coastal salt marsh microbial communities from the Groves Creek Marsh, Skidaway Island, Georgia - 041413US metaG (version 2) | ecosystem: Environmental > Aquatic > Marine > Intertidal zone > Salt... | reverse complement strand
GCGCAAAACGCCAGACGCCGGCGGTTCCGACGACGGGGCGTGCGTGCGACGACGACGACGACGACGACGGGGTGGTGTGATTTCTATAGAGAAGCGCGAGTGGCGTCCGGTGCGGTGGAGACGCGCGCGGTGCGTCGTGGAGACGACGTCGTCATCACGCGCACCTCGAGAGCGCGCGCACGCTTTTGAGCGCGCGTCGATCGGCGCTCGAGTAATCATTTTCATTTCGGGGTGTCGTTTGAGTCGTTTCGGACGTGGGGCGATCGCGTGACGTGGTGCGGTGCGGCGTGATAGGCGTACGGTCGAGGACGCGGGTGCGGCGCGGGTGCGTTTGATTGGTGTGGTGTCACGCGGCGCGGGTGTTGAGGCGGGCGAGGATGAAGGCTATCGTCGTGGGCGGGACGCAACGCGGGGTGGGGAAAACCACCATTGCCGCGGCGTTAATGCTCGCGTTTAAGCGCCGGGGAATGCGTGTGAAGGGGTTTAAGATTGGTAGTGACTTTATTGATCCCCTGGTGCATGAACATGCGATTGGTGTGGCGAGCGAGAATTTGGACGTTTATCTCACGAGCGAGCGATACGCGGCGGAACGCGTGGCGAGCGTGGCGGATGCGTGCGATGTGTGCGTGATTGATGGCATCAGTGGCTTGTATGATGGTAGAGATGGTATGTCTGAAGAAGGTTCAACCGCGCACGTGGCGAAACTGATCAACGCTGGGGTGTTGTTGGTTGTAGACTGCAACGCCATGGCGCGGAGCATCGCGGCGATGATTAAAGGATATCGCGAGTTTGACCCGGATTTAGATTTGATTGGCGTGGTGTTTAACAAAACTGGAGGCGAGGCACACACGATATATTTGAAGGATAGCTTGAGCGCCGCAGGTGGTGGGGTAGAAGTGTTCGGGGGCGTGCCAAAGGATGCAAATGCGCCAGTGACGGGTGGCGGCGACGGAGGCGGAGCGCCGCCGCTGATGTCGTCAACGTCGGCTTCAGAAGTCTCCATGCAGCAGCGTATCGCGCACATGGCAACGATTTTAGAAACGAATGTCGATTTGGACGCGTTACTAGAGGCCATACCTCCGTATGTGCCGCCAGAGCTCGAAACGCCAATCGCAGAGGGTGCTGAGGATGACAGACGCGACAGAACGCGCGAGGCTGAGGTGCGCAAATCGTCAAAGGACAAGGTGCGCATCGCTGTAGCCCGGGACGAAGCATTTTGCTTTTATTACCCCGATAACTTGGCTAAATTAGAAGAAGCTGGCGCTGAATTAGTATACTTTAGCCCCATCGCTGGCGACGTACTTCCCGCGGATATTAGAGGCGTGATTTTTGGCGGCGGATATCCAGAATTTCACGCGCAGGCTTTGTTGAAGAATCGTCCACTGCGGTCGGCGGTGACGGCGTTTGCGACGTCCGGCGGTGTGGTTTACGGTGAGGGAGGTGGTTTAATGTTTCTTTCACAGACGCTTTCCGCGCCTGATGGAAGTTGTCCTCGTTCCATGTGCGGCGTCGCGCCATTTGCGACGCGCCTCACGAGCGCCATAAAGACGGGATACGTCGAAGTGACGATTGCACCTGGGAATCCACTCTTCACCCCTGGTGCGCGCGTGCGTGGGCAGACGTTTCGATACAGCGAAATAGATGGCGACCGTCCGAGCAAGATGCGCTTGTCGGATGACAATCGAGGCATAGGATGGGGAGCGACGTACGAGGTGCAGCCCGAAGCAAAGTTTGGCAACGCCGCCGGCGGCGTTGAACTCGACGGTTTCGCATGGAACAAGGTTTTGGTGTCGTACGTTCATCTTCATTTTGGAGTGAACCCGAGTTTGGCGCATTCCTTTGTTGCAGCGTGTAGAAGCGTCAGTGCGGATGCGAGCGAAACCGCCGAGCGAGCCGCGATGGTTTCGCGGCGAACGTTGAGCCGCAGCTTTGGCCCGCTCACGCCAGTGAACAGCAAGAAGTTGGTCGATGGGTTCTCTCGCAGCAAGAGTGAAGAAGATTTTGAACAGAAGAGCTCAAACTCGAGTCCAAATTCCGGCGGTGTTGACTCTCCACCTGAAAAAGTCAAGCAAGTGCTTCCACCTCGTCGAGCTCGCGCCATGTCGCGCGATTTCCGCGAATTTGAACTCGACTCTGCGGAAGGTATGGGCATGTTTCGATCGCGTTCTTCGGCATCAATGCAAATGTTGTCTTCGCAAATTGCGTCAAAACTCTCTTCGAGTTTACCTCGCAAGCAGGCAAACTCTGAGCTTGATCTCGCCACGCAATTGTACTATGGCAACGCTTCGTCGACGACGACGAATGATCACTTGCACGCCCCGTCTCAACTGCAGCTCCCAGCACCGCAGCCCGTGGGGTCGATTATTTCACTCTCCCCATCTGCGACGTCGGTGTTGTTCGCACTCGGTCTCGGTGATCGCGTGATAGGTGTTACAGACGCGTGTTCGATACCATCCGACATAAATGTCGCGCCCAAGATTATCGCGAGACACTCGTCCGGGTGCTCACCGACGTCGAGCTCGGGGCTCGGTCTCACTCAGAGACAGTCGCACAGCTCACTGGCCTCGAACGAGCAAGAATATGGTGCGTTGCATCACAACAGCAGCTATGGTTCGCTGAACAGACTCATGGGAAAAGAGAAGGACTCCGGATTGAGCTCAGACAAGTGGGCGTTGTTTGACGTCAACTTTGTCCGTCACGCGGAAGCGCGTTTGATTTTCACTCCAGATACATGCGAAGATTGCACGGATCTGCGGAACAGTACTGCAAAGTACCTTCATGAAGCAGACGTCTTCTTGACTGGGGCAGAATACGACTCCACGGATGATGGTACGATAGAATTCAATGGATCGAGGCCTTCGATTTTCCCAGTCGCCCCGCAAACGCTGAGCGACGTGTTGGAGATGATTTTGCAGATCGGTATTCTGTGCGGTGTGAAGGAAAGGGCCGTCACGCTTCTCACGCAACTGCGCTCGCGAATGCGCACGATCGCTCGTGTTGTATCCACATGCGACGAACGTCCGAAAGTTCTATCCTTGGAAGGCTTGAAGCCACTCTTCGCCGGCGGCCACTGGGTGCCAGAGATGAAATCCATTGCCGGTGGTATTGACGAGTTGCAAGAGCCGGGATGTTCAGCCGAGCGCCTGCGTTGGGAGCAAGTGTTATCATACGCACCCGATGTGCTGCTTTTGATTCCATCGTACATTGGACGCAGTTCTGAGGAAACTATGGAAAAGACGCTCGAAAAGCTCGAACACTTGGCCAGTCAACCCGGATGGTGGGTCCTTCCCGCGGTTCGCACCAGGCGCGTGTTTATCCTCGCCCACGAGATGTTCTGCCAAGCTGGACCTCAACTAGTCGATGGCATTGAGATGCTTGCGCGAATCTTGAACCCAGATGCATTCCCCATGGAACTCCCTCAAGGTGTGTGCTTGAAGCTCGCGCTCGAGGATGGACGAAGCTGTCGCCCGAAGCAGCTTCGTCAACACTTTGTCGAATGGCGGTGAAACACCCGTCGAACATTTAGATGATGTACATAGATATGAGCGCTTGTTAGAACAAAGACAGCTGCATGCACGCACGCGCCCCATCTACGCGACAGAAATATATGCTCGCCACGCGAGGGACCCCAAATGTTGACTTTCGAAACCTGCATGACGACGCAAAAAAAGAGCGCGCTACGCCTTGCGAAAAAGTTTTAGCTGCAACGTGTATGTCGTATCGCTGAGCTCCATGACGATGACTGCCGATGATGTGATGGTAAGTGTATTGTCGAAATTTATGGGTATAAAGTTAACAACGACTTTTGATGATTTTGACACGAAATGAAACAAACAATTTTGAAAACAATCAATTAAAACAATTTTAGTTTATCGGGCTCGAGGGGAAGGCGTACACCGCCGCCACCGTCACCGCCGCGTATAAACACTGGTTGTACAATACTGGCGACACCACTACGAGTGTGTCGGAAGCGCGTCCAAAAACGTGGCGACTTCGTGACGTAGACTAAAGCCCCACGGCGAGATGAACATGCCGTGGGAAAAGTTGTCTTGCCAAATCACACGCGCGTTTGACTGTCTCAAGACGTGCTTGGCAACAGCCTCGCAGTCGATGAGCATATCATGCGCTTCTAAGACAATCAGCGAGTTATCGGGAATTTGGTCAGCCCACAAGTTATGTGTTGCCCACCAAAATTTACGACGCAACGCCGTCATGACGCCAATCTCTCGTACCAAAAAATAATCTCTCAACAAATAATATAAAACATCTCCACCGTCTCTCCAAAACGTCGTCGTGAACATGGCCTTTGTGCCATTATTTTTGACGTAAGATTTGAACGAACTCCAACAATTTCCGAGATGATACAAAATAGATACCGTTTTCGGTAAACACAAACAAATGGCCACCGGGTCGAGTAACACGACTGAACTCACACGGTATCTGTGACACGTGCGAGCGATAACAAACGTCCCGAATGAATGACCATACAAACATGGCGCACGTAACTTGTGCTTCATCGTCAGTTCTGCTACGGTATCCACCATGGCGTCGATCTCTGGCACTTTCGGTGTCGCTCGCATGCTAATGTGAGGCAACGACAAGAGGGCTATTTTACGCCCCGGTTTACTACGCAACAACTGTGCGATATTTGGTAAATACGGCGCCAATCCAACGCCCAGCCCGTGGACAAATATGATTGGTTTTGCTACTTCCGCATCAACGTCGTCGACGGCACAACCAGTAAGAATCGGACGAGCATCGTCACCGGCTTCGCGACGTGCTCCTACCCACTCGTCCTCCTTTGCCATGGGCGCGTTGATCCAATACGAACACCCATTTGACGCGGTGTAACGCTTGAAACCCCAGAACTTCAATATCATTGCACAGATCCCACTCACGCCGTGCACCCACGCGGTGAACATCAATGGCTGGTGCATCGATCCTAAAGTTTCCTTGGTATGAAACATAAACGCCTCCTCAGACTCCTCGCTCTTTTCGCTCGGCGTCTGTTCCAATTTACACTCCCAAGTTCGTTCAATCTCATCCACAAACTCATTCAAGCGATCTTCGTGCTCTGAATTCTCTTCTGCCGACGTGGCGTCATAAAATCCAAACCTCGTAAACTTGACCACCGCCTCTCGAGGCAGCCCATCCTGCGCGGGCGAGGAATCCGCCTCAGCCTCCGCCTCGCGCGCCGACAACTTTTCTCGCTCCGTCCATGAATTACACCGACGCATCCAACCGCGAATAAACTTACCAAAATCAGGTAACCCATCGTACCTCAACTCTAAAAACCGCTCAAAATCTTCCTTCGTGGGCGATGCCACGGCTTTATTCGGCGCTTTACAATACTTGTCCCGCACGTCTCGACGATACGCAAACCACCCGAGCTCGCACGCCGCCGCGACGCTCGTCAACACTCGACGCTTCACCCTCCTCGTGCCCGTCGACCCGTGCCGCAGCGCGCGTCTCGTAACAACCGCCACGCATGCAAGCGGTGCGAACGCCCATGCGAGCCCGAGCGCGGTCTGCGTCGCCGCGTCGCGCGCGTCAAACACATCCTCGCGTCCCGAACGAAACGTAAACCTCTCGTGCTTGGTCCAATCCTCGATCGCGCTCGCGGCGGTCTCGGCGCCTCGAGCGGTCGGCGTGCGCTGTGACGCGGGTGCTGAGACCGGCCGTGGCGGTGGCGACGCCGCGAGCGGCGATCCGGTGCGCGTTGGCGACGACGACGACACCGTCGGTGGCGGCTGTGCACTTTTTGGTCGGCGCAACGGTGGGAGCCCGCGCGGCGACGCGACTGGCGATGGCGACGGCGGATGTTGCATGGCGTCGTCGTCGACGACCACTTCTGTAATCGTCGTCGTCGACATCGCGGTGCGTCGGGCAGTGAGGCGTGCAAGGATTGTGTATGTTCTGTGGTGCATTACAGTTACAAGTGGTGTTTCCACGCGAGCGTCAGGAGACGGTATGGATTGGCGAGCGCGTGCGGTGTTTCTTTAGCCAATGTGCTCGCATCGTCGGTGTTTGGAAGATGAATGATGGAAATATCCACGGTGAAATCTTTGCGGGCTTCGGTGACGAAGCGTTCGAAGACGTCGGCGTTGTTGTCGCGTAAGGTTTGGACGATGACGCACGCGCCGCCCGGACGCAGACGGAGCCGAATGGCGGCGGCGAGGCTTGCTTCTTGGCTGGAAAAGTAGAGCAAATCCGAGCCTATGATGACGTCAAACGTTGCGTCGGGTTCAAGCGTTGGTGCGAACGCGTCGGCATTGGTTTCGATGCCAGCGTTGCTCCAGTGACGCACGCGAAGTGGCGTCGCGGCGCCGCTCGCGCGCGCGTTTTCAATTTCTAAATCCTCCTCCCACAAGTGACGACGAAGTTTAATGTTGTGTCGAACCGATGCCCACGGCGCGCCATCGTTGATGTCATCCTCATTTAAAACAACAACGTCGTCGTCGTCGTCGTCGTCGTCGTCGTCGTCGTCGCTCACCGTCTCTATCGCACGCGCCGCCCTCGCGTTGTCCCTCTCGACGCGTCTCGCGTCCCGTCTATACATGGCCAACGTCTCCGCCAAATTCGCCATCGTCTTTGGCCCACAATCCGCAATCGTCACATGCCTCGCCCCTAACATCGTCGCGCATAAAAACCCAACAACCCCAGTACCGGCACCGATATCCAACACCTCCTGTCCACGCACGAGATCATCCCCGACCCGTCTCGCGTGCGCGCACAAAATCACCGCCGCGTTCCACACCACCGTCCCGAGCTCGCCCTGCTGCGCCTTTTGCGCCACGCGCACCGTCGCCACGGACGACACCGACGCGGTATCATCACCCCGTCCGAGCGTTAAAGAAAACACATCATCCATCGCTCGCACCGCACGCGTCGTCAACGTCCCCCGCACCGCACCATCACCATCACCATCACCATCACCATCACCACCATCACCATCACCACCATCGTCATCACCTGTGGTGGTGTCACCCCCACCAGCGCGCACGACGACGACGACTTCACCAGCCACGTACGTCACCCCCGACCACGTCGCGTGTAAATCCAACCCACACCCCCAATCGTGCTCTTCGTCGTCATCCATCCTCCGTCGTCGTCGGATGACGCACGAGAGAGGTCAACGCGCGCGCACCAAAAAACGCGTCGCTTTGCATACCTATCCATCCACGCGTTGGTGTCCGACCGACCGCGAACGGACACCGAGCGCTGATGCGCGGATGGCGACTCGAGTGGGCACACCGCGACGGCGACGGCGACGGGGGTTGGGTGATGACCGCGCGCGGGGTTGCGGCGGCGACGGCGGTGGCGATCGCCGCGCACGGTGGGGTTGATGCGTTGTCTCGCGCGCGAACGGCGTTGGGACATCGCGATGATGGGACATTGGCATCGGCATCGGCATCGGCATCGGCATCGGCGTCGGCGTCGCATGTGCGGCGCGAGGTGCTGCCGAGTCCGGTGCCTGTGGCGCCGCTGGCGGTGTTTCTTGGCGCCACTGTCGCGTACGTGGGCTTTCGCGGGCGAGCACTGCCGGAGGCGTACGCACGAGGGGTGAAACTCGCGGCTGGGGATGGGTTGAAGGTGGGCGTGGCGCTGCTCGGGGCGAAGCTGTCGCTGAGCGAAATCGGCGACGTGGCGACCAAGGCGGCGCCAGCGATCGCGGCGACGGTGTCTACGGGATTATTAGCGACGCCTATGATTAATAGAGCGGTGATGGCGAGGTTTGGGGGCGCGGCGCAGAGCGGTGGGTTGACAGCCAAGGTTGGCGGGTTGTTGGCGGCTGGGAGCGGGATTTGCGGCGTCACGGCGATTGGCGCGCTCGCGCCGGCGATTGCGGCGTCGCAGCGCGAAGTCTCGCTCGCCGTGGCGAACGTGGTGGCGTACGGGACGTTTGGGATGATGACGTATCCGTATCTCGCCAAGTGGTTGTTTCCTGATGGTGGTGCACCGGCGGGGGTGTTTTTGGGCTTATCCGTGCACGACACGTCGCAAGTCGTCGGCGCCGGGATGAGTTTCCGTGATATGTACGACGATGAAGAAGCCTTTAAGGCGGCAACGGTGACAAAGTTGACGCGTAACTTAGGCTTGGCGATTGCCATTCCGTATTTAGCGATGAAGCTTCGCGATGTAGTGCCCGCGGGCGCGGTGGCCGCCGGCGCGGCGGCGGCAAAGCAGCCGCCCCTCGTGCCGGGATTTCTCATTGCTTTTGTCGCCATGGCGGCGCTTCGCTCGCTCGGTGACGCCACGGAAGCCATTCGTACGGATGAACGATGGCGTAAGGGTACGAAATTCATCGGCGAAGCGGCGTCGCAAGTGTTCTTGCCTACAGCCATGGCGGCGGTGGGATTATCCACGAGCGCCGCGTCATTGCGAGGCGTCGGCGCGGCGCCCTTCATCGTCGGTGCGTGTGCGGCGTGTTCGGTTGGCGCCGTCGCTGCGTGTACGACCAAGGCGCTTGAACGAGCGGGGGCGTTTGACACCGACATGCAAAAAACACAGCGCAACGAAAAGTGATTAGCATAAATAGCGGCGAAGAAGATTGAATGAATTGATACGTATATGGTATTTTGATGAATGTCTAAATTTTGCTTGCCTTCCTCGCTATTAGGAATTTAGAACAAAGCCTCATCGAGGGCGTCTTCGGAAAACTTGAATGCGCCTTCGGCGACAACCTTTTCGAGCTTGGCCGCATTTTCGTCGCTAATGTTCAACACATCTTGGAGAGTCTTGCGTTCTTGCACATCCGACACTTCGCTGACAAAGACGGAGTACATGTCAAACACCTCAGACTCAACCTTCCAATCCAACTTCGCATCGGGGGCGACGCTTTGGCAAGCCACCAAGTTGCGGCAGCTCACGAGCACATCAGCAGCCTTCTTTTGACGCAAGACGGCAACGCCTTGAATCATTTGAGAGCGCTTCTTTTCGCCCGCAATCTTCACGAGCTCCTCCTTCGCCTTGGCCTCGTCAATCTTGAGATCCGCAACCAACGTAGCCGTGAGCTCATCGATGTTGGCGCTACCGCTACCATCAGACAAACGTCGCTCAGCGTTCTTACGGAACAAGTTCATGCGCTTGTCCGCCGGAATCATGCGATCAATTTCCACACCCGCCTCGCTCATCTTGCGAATCTCCGCCGAATCAAGCGTACCCGCAGAGATTTGCGATTGCACGTTGGCCATCATGCGTTGCGCGGTGATGCCCTTGATGATCTTTTGCGCCTCGTCTTCTGGTAAATTGAGTTGCGTCTGGATCTCCTTGAGCTTCTCCGCACGCTGCGCGGTGAGCCCAGCGCCGTCGCTGAGCATGTTTTCGGCTTGCGTGCGGAACGCCTTGTCCGCTAAATCCTTGTGCACTTGCCCAACTTGCATCATGTCGAGGCCAAGAATGTCCCCAAGTTGGCTCAAGCGCTTGAACTCACTTTGGTCTCTCTCGATGTTAATGCGCACACCCATCGGAGCGTTGACTTGATCACCAGTCATGCAGAACATGAGGTATTCTCTGTACATCGCTTGACGAGTGACGACATCCATATCGGCGGCGAGCGTGATTTCCTTTTGGTGCGCCGTTTCCTCCATCTTGATGACTTCCGGCTCAGCCTCCTCTTCCGTCTTGGCTTCTTCAGTAGCAGCAGCCTCCTCGCCCTCCTTCTTTTCTTCACTCTCCCCAGCAGCAGCGGCAGCGGCAGCCTTTTCTTCTTCCTCCTCCTTCTTCGCCGCCTCGGTGGCTTCCTTCATGAGCTCGGCGAGCTCCTTCGCGGCGGCCTCAGCCTTCGACTTGGTGAGATCTGACACGAGCGGCGTCACAACGCCTTGGTTATAGAAGACCATCTTACGAATCTCCTTTTGCGCATCAGTCTTGTTTCTAATGGACTTGGACGTGCGAATAAACGCGTTCAACTGCTTGCGCGCTTCGGCGCCGAGAATCTTGAGTGCAGTCTCGTCATCGAGACGAACATTCGCCTTGGCAGTCTTGCATCTGTCACGCAATTGCGGCGTGAACGCTTCCGTCGGGACAGAAAGCGCCGCACGAACAGCAGATCTGTACACTTCACCGCAGATTTCAAAGTGAAGCTTTTCAACGACACCCTTGGGCACGCACAAGAGCTTACGCACGCGCGCCAACGCTTCGACGTCGGCGTCGGTGAGCATCTTATCAGCAATGCAAGCTTCGAGCTTGGTGCGATAGTTCTCTTCGTGGATGCCCGCGGCAACTTCCGGGGGGAATCGAAGGCCTTCGCACATCGCTTGAAGAACCTTGGCCGGAGATTCAGCTTGGTCCAACTTGCCGCTCTTCACGGCGTCGCGAAGCGCCATGCGGTAGGATGCCGTCGTAGACTTGAGAATGATATCATCTGCCTCCTTGTTACCCATGCCAAACACGAGACGAAGCTTACCGAGGTTGTCGGAAAGCGCAGCAGAAAAGGAGAAGCCCTTGATGCCTTCTTCAAGGTACGCCTTGAAGATTTCAGCGAGGTCGCTCATCTTGGCGTCAAAGTCGCCGCCAAACAAAGACACGGGACCAACGCCCGGGAAAGAGCCCACAGCGCTCGAGAGCTTGGCGTTGTACGCCAAAACGGAATCAACATTGGCGCAAATCTTGGACATGTCGCGGCTCGAGCCACGCTCCTTGCACAACGCAATGGTTTCGTTGACAATTTGCGCGACGTGCGCCGTGGCGAGCTCTTGGGCAATTTCACCCGCAGAGTTATCATCCAAGTTGAGTTCTTGTTGGTACGCCTTGGCTTCAGCAATTGCCGTCGAGTTAACTTGTTCGATCGCCGCCGACTCCTTGAGCGCCGTGCGCAAGAGTTGGCTCGCGTTATCCTTCAACGCCAAGTCGACTTGCGCGTCAGACACGCGGAACACGCGCTTCCACGGCAACAAGAATCGCGCTTGCTCCTCGCCAAACGTTTGCGTAGAGATGAACACGAGCTTTTGGAACTCCTTGCGAGATTCCAAATCGGTTTCCTTATCCGTCGAACCGAGCTCGATGCGCTTTCTGAACAAACGGCGACCAGCTTCCAAGTGCGCTTGCGCCGCCGAAGCGTCGTCAATGCCGAGCGTTTGGCGAAACTGTCTCAACGCCTCAGCTTCCCAACCTTGCACCGGATCCATGCCTTGCGGCACGAGAGACATCAAATACACGTCATATAACTCAGTCATTTCAGTCGAGCACGTAGCACCCATGTTTTGAATCCCAAAGCGCGCGCCGACGGCGTTCACCTCCTCAGACGTCACCGACAACGGGTCGCGCCCTTGCAACGAGTTCCAAAGCGTCTTTGGCGCCGCCGTAAAACGCTTCTTATCCACCGTCATCACCCCGTACGCTGCACCACCACCAACAATAGCCGTCAAGCCAACCTTAGCAGCCGTGCGCACGTTCACCGGCATCACACCCCCAATCGCGTTCCCCGCCGCGGCGCCGAGCGCGACGGCTGCCCCGTACGCGCCCAACCGCGCCGGCGTCGGCAACGCCGCCATTTGCTTTTCAATCCCATCGAGTTCGCGCTCAAACCCAAAAGGCGATGGTCGATCCTACGAATACGTATCAATCACATCGTCGTCAGTACACACGCACACACACGCACGCCACAGACGCGCCATCGCGCCCGCCCGCGCCCTCGCGCGCGCGGATGGATAGCCTCGGCGCCGCGCGCTTTCCACGCGCGACGCCCATGCACACCACCCACGCGCGCGCGCCACCGCCCGCGATCGCACACACACACACACACACAGCACCCTCACGCCGCGCCGCCCCTCACGCCCCTCGCGAACGCATTCATTCATTCATGCACGCGCGCACGCATGCATTCCCCATCGCTAAAACCTATACGCACCGTCGGGACGTCTCGCCCGCGCGCGCGCGCGCCCGCGCCGCGCGCGACGCGACGAACCAATCGCCCATGGCTCGCGCGCGTTCGACGACCAGTAATGCTCGTGTGCACCACGTGCGTGCGTTGCGTCAATCTCGCCCCGTGCATCGTCGTCGTCGTCGTCGTCGTCCGTCGTCGCGCAGTGTCGCGAGGCGTGCCGCCGTCGCCCGCGACCTCGTGACCCTCGTGACCCTCATGTGTGTGTACCCTGGGTGTGTGTGTACCCTGGGTGGGTGGGTGTGTGTGTACCCTGGGTACACACACACACCCATGGATGGATGGATTGGATGCAGGATGACGATCTCGCGCGGCAGTCCGCGCGTGGGACCCGCGACATCGACGTGCGTGACGACGACGACGATGATGATGATGACGTGCACGGCGATGACGACGACGTCATCGGTGCGAGGT
>Ga0255769_10005221_pt1 | contig 12303 bp, 9 predicted proteins | sample 041ome_9_FD_179637 | JGI IMG/M metagenome (GOLD analysis project Ga0255769, IMG submission 179637) | Coastal salt marsh microbial communities from the Groves Creek Marsh, Skidaway Island, Georgia - 041413US metaG (version 2) | ecosystem: Environmental > Aquatic > Marine > Intertidal zone > Salt... | reverse complement strand
CTGTCGGATGGCGCTGCGTTTATCCGACCTACAAAAAACCATTGAAGCCTGAAAGCCGGGTTTCTTGTCTCTTGTCTCTTGCCTCTTGTCTCTTAATTTCCCTGCCGCCCACCTTTATCCTTTATCTTTTATCCCCCATGCTTCCTCTTGCATCCTGCCTCCTGCATCCTGTCTCCTGAAAGGTCGCCCCGTCGGATGCGTCCCTGCGCTCCTTATCCGACCTACAGCAAATCATTGAAGCCTGAAAGCCGGGTTGCTTGTCTCTTGCCTCTTGTCTCTTGTCTCTTGCCTCTGTCTTTCATGTTATTTCCCGAGTTTTCCGGTAAAATCCCGCGATGCCCCGACCTCGCGCCTACCTGATCGACTCCAGCATTTATATCTTTCGTGCCTGGTATGTCTACGATGATTCCATTACCGACAGTAATGGCAATCCCAGCAATGCGGTGTTTGGCTTTTCTGATTTTCTTTATCAGTTAATTCAACAGAAAAAACCCGAGTTTATTGCCTGCGCCTTTGATGCGTCCCAAACTGACTCCTATCGCAAGGGACTCTATCCAGAGTACAAAGCCAGTCGTGAACCCGCACCTGAGGAATTGAAGGTTCAGTTTCAGCATTGCAGAAATTTCTGTCGCGCCGTGGGTATTGCAGAATTTGGCAGTGATCGTTTTGAAGCAGATGACATCATCGGATCACTGGCTCATCGCTTGCGTGAGCAGGGTATGGCGGTGACTATCGTTAGTGCCGATAAAGATCTGACGCAACTGGTTTTGGGCGAGGAAGATGCCTGGTGGGATTTTGCCCGTGGTAATGTACTTAACTCGCGTGGTGTGGAAAAACAATTTGGCGTACGGCCTGATCAGATTGCCGACCTGCTCGCACTGACCGGGGACAAGGTCGACAATATTCCAGGCATTCCAGGTGTTGGTTACACTACAGCGTCACGCATCCTGCAAAAGTTTCCCTCAGTGGAAGCTGTTCTCGATAATATCGAAGAAATTGCCGCGATGAAATTCAGAGGCGCAACACGGGTTCAGGCCCTGGTAAATGCCCACAAGGAAATGCTTCCCCTGAATAAATTATTGACCACTGTAGTGACTGACATGGATTTCGATGAAGAACCAAACCTTAGCTGGAATGGTATCAATGCAGAGGCATTACGGGAAATCAGTGACCTGCTAGCCCTGAGCGATACCATGCATCAACGCTGGCTTAACCTGGACTAGTTATTTTGAGCAACATCGATACCAATTCGCCAGGTGATGACAGCACTGTCCACCCACTGAAAGATAAACTCCCTCTGCCATTGATGGCCTCCATTTCTGCCCTGCCACCTTTATCCATTGATATGTATCTGCCGGCTATTCCCGGCATGGCTGAAAGCCTGAATACCGAAATCAGCACAATACAGAACTCACTGAGTATTTTTCTGGTGTCTTTCGGAATTGGTATGCTGCTGTTCGGCCCTTTTTCTGATCGCTTCGGACGCAGACCACTGGCATTATTTGGCCTTGGTGGATTTGCCCTCACCTCTATTGTTTTAACCCTGAGTCCGACGGCCGATATCTTCCTGGTATTCCGATTTTTTCAGGGCCTGTTGGGAAGTGCGGCAACCATCGTCATACCCGCGATGATCCGCGATACCTTTGGCAAGGATACAGCGAAAGGCATGTCTACCGTTACCATGATCATGCTGACAGCACCGCTGGTGGCTCCCCTTGCCGGCTCAATGTTCCTCACCTTCAGCAACTGGCGAGCGATTTTTTTATTTCTGGCAGTCTATGGCATCGTGGTACTGGCATTGTCATTCTGGAAATTACCGGAAACCCATTCAGTCCAGGCAACAGATAAAAAATCATCGTTTGCAAGCAACTACCTGCTCATCCTCTCAAGCAGAAAAATTTATCCGACCCTGGCCACCTTCCTGCTTTCTTCCCTGGCATTTTTTACCTATTTGACCGCGGCGCCTTTTGTCTATATTACCTGGTTTGGCGTATCTGAAATTGTTTTCGGTTTACTGTTTACCACCACTGCCGCTTCCCTGATTTTGGCTAACTATATTAATGTGCGCTACGTCAGCCGACTCGGATCCCAACGCATGCTGCATCTGGGAATGTCCATGGCACTGTTGTTTGCCATTGTGCTGACCGCGGTTACCCATGCCAATCTGTCCTTTCACTGGACTGTCGCGTGTTTCTTCATGATCATTGGCAGCCTGGGCATCATTTCCGTCAATGCGGAGTCACTCATACTGATTGATTTTCCAAATCAGGCAAGCTCTGCCTCCGCCGTTGCCCGCACCCTGCGTTTTAGTACCGGTGCATTGGTAGGCCCATTACTGGCCCTGAGTTATACCGGCACACCAATTCCCATTGCCTATCAGGTGCTAATGGCAATCTCACTCGTTGTCCTGTTGCAGTGTGCCTGCCATTTTATTGCCAGAAAACATTAAGTTGCTAGTCTGCTTGCTGCCTGAGCAACTCGGTAAGAGGCAGCAAGCATTACAAAATACCGGGAAAGTGACCAGACAGTTTCAGGAAAAGCTGCGGCAGCAAAAGCGAGTATTGGATAATTTGCAGGTGATTCAGTATTTTCATTATGGGTAAATTTTGCAAATACTCATCCGACACGGCAACAAACCAGTATAATCTACCACATTTTATGATATCCGGCTTAAACAGGCCTGCTTAGCTATAGAGACGCTTAAAAAATGAATTTTATAAAATGGAGCCTGACCATTGCACTTTGCCTGACTATATTTGGTGGGCTGGCAGCCTATAAAGTTGCTGAGATCAGACGCGGTATAGCTGACGCGGAAGCTTACCCGGAGCAGTCCGAAGTGGTTGAGCAGGCGCTGGTAACAACTAGCGAATATATCCCTGCTATCACTGTGATGGCTGAAGTCATTGCCCCCAAACGCCTGGATATTCGAAATGAACTCGCAGGAGAAATCACCGCGGTTAATTTCCGATCAGGGGAATTCGTGCAACAGGGACAACTCCTCCTGCAAATGGATATTGCCACTGAGCAAGCCAACCTGGAAGCTGCCCGTGCCCGCGCAGAGTTAAGCCGTCTGGTACTAAACAGAAGCAAGGAGCTTTTCAATTCCAATCTGGCCAGTGAAGAAGAGGTCGACACGGCAGTTTCCCAGCTCACCAGCGCGCAAGCAGAAATCGCAGTACTGGAACGCACCATTGAAAAAAAGACTCTGCGTGCCCCGTTTAGTGGACGGGTAGGCATTCACAGTTTTGAAGCCGGCCAGTATCTTTCCGCCAATACCCTTATCACTTCACTTGTCGGCAGCACCGGTGAAATCTGGGTAGATTTCCAGATTCCGCAGTTTTATCCCCAGCTACCCATTGGCTCTGCCGTCACCATAAAAACCATCAATAACCGCAGTAATGAAAATGGCCTGCAAGCAATCATTCTGGCTGAAAACACCATTATCAACGCAGGCAATCGCAGCAGAGGATACCGTGCCAGCCTCAACAGCAATCTTCAAACCTATCCCCCACAAACCATCGTTAATATTTCTGCATCGGTAGCACCAGCGGAGTCAGTATTACAGGTGCCTTCCGTATCAGTGCAGTACGACCCCTTGGGCTCCTATGTATTTCTACTCAGGGAGGATCCAACCGGTAATAGCTATCGCGCTGTCCGGCAACAGGTAAAGATAAAACAGGTGGGTAGTGAATTTACCTTGCTGGAAGCTGGCGCGGGCCTGAAGGCCGGTGACCATATTGCCTCGGCCGGCGCTTTCAAGCTTTATGAGGGAATCAAGGTCTTTACCGCCGAAAGACCAAATCGCAGTACTACAAGCAAATCCGCTAAAAGTGATATGCCCGCTGATACCGTCTCCGCCAGAGAAGTCCCTTGATGGAAATTTTTGTCAAAAGACCGACACTTTCCCTCGTCATTTCCCTGGTCATTTTACTGGCGGGTACTTTTGCCGCTTTTAAAATTCCGGTGCTGCAGTTTCCCCAGATCGAAAGCGCCTCACTCCAGATTTCCACCTCCTACTTTGGCGCCTCTGCTGAAGTCGTTCAGGGCTTTATCACCGAACCCATTGAAGAAGTCGCCATGACTATCCCGGGTGTGGATTATGTAGATACCACCACAGCCCCCGGATTAAGCACAGTAACCGTATGGCTTGATCTGAATATTGATACCACCCGAGCCCTTGCCGAATTATCCACGCGTCTTGCTCAAATCAGTTACGAGCTGCCTCAGGGGGCCGAGGATCCGGCTGTTGAAGTAGTCCGGGCTGACCGTTCCAATGCCTTGTTCTACCTGGATATTGAGGGCAAAAGCTGGACCCGTAGTGAGTTGACCGATTATATGGATCGCCAGGTTAGACCCCTGCTGGCAGGTATTGAGGGAATACAACGGGTCGGACTGGAAGGCAGCCGTTCACCGGCTATGCGGGTATGGATAGACCCGGCCCGAATAGCCTCACTGGAGATTGGGGCCGATCAGGTAATGGCAGCAATTCGAGCCAACAACGTCATTGCCGCCATCGGCAAAAGTGAAAATGATGCCCAGCAATTTAATTTGCTGAGTAATGCCACCCTGCAAACCGCCGAGGATTTCAGAGAACTGGTGGTAATCGAGCGCGAAGGAACAATTATTAAACTGGGGGATATTGCCCGAGTGGAAATTGGCGAAACACGCGGTTCATCCAACGCGCGTCTGGACATGGACAATACTATTTACCTCTCCATCTGGCCCATGCCCGGCGCCAATGAAATCGAAATAGGCGATGCTGTCTATCTTATGCTGGACAATATCAACGCATCTCTGCCTGCCGGCCTTAGCATCAATATTGCAGAAGATGGCACCACTTATATGCGTGACTCGCTGCGTGAAATTTTCACCACACTTTTTGAGACTATTCTTCTGGTGAGTATCGTTGTGCTGCTACTAATGGGCTCGTTTCGCACCTCTCTGGTACCCCTGGCCGCAATACCGATTTCCATTCTGGGCAGTATTGGCGTTATCTATATGCTGGGCTTTTCCCTGAATCTGTTAACCATTCTGGCCGTGGTGCTTTCTGTTGGTCTGGTGGTTGATGATGCTATTGTGGTAGTTGAAAACGTCTCCCGGCACATGCAGGAAGGACGTAGTCGTATTGAAGCAGCCTTGATGAGCTCGCGGGAATTGCTCGCCCCCATCATCGCAATGACCTTTACCCTGGCCGCGGTCTACACCCCGATAGGGTTTGTTTCCGGGTTTACCGGCAGCCTGTTCCGCGAGTTTGCCCTGACTCTGGCCATTGCTGTGATTATCTCGGGCATCGTGGCCATCAGCCTTTCCCCTATTATGAGTGCATGGGTCTGTGCCGAGCGCGGGAAGGAAGGTTGGCTTACCAAGCAAGTGAATGCCGGTTTTGAATCCCTGCGCGATCGCTATGAGAAAATACTGGAAGCTTCTTTCCAGTGGCATTACCAGGTACTTTTCTTTGCGCTGTTTATCTCGGCATTAATGGTACCGTTTTATATGTTCTCAGCCACTGAACTGGCGCCGGTGGAGGACCAAAGTGGCATTTTCCTCATTGTTGAGGCACCACCTGATGCCTCGCTGGAGTACACCAACGACTACATGGATGATGTCATTGAGCAAATCCAGGAAAACATTCCTGGCCTGGAAATGATCTGGCAGGTGATTTCGCCAACTGGCGGCTTTGGTGGTATTGAACTGGTGAAATTTGATTCGCGAGAACAATCAGTGATGGAGATGCTACCTGAAGTCACTGCCCAGTTAAGCTCCATCACCGGATTGCGAGTATTTCCTTCACTGTCATCAAGTCTTCCCAGTCCCGGCCAATCCGATGTGGAAATGGTGGTGCAATCCACAGACAGTTATGAAAATATGGCAGCCTACGCCCAACAGTTGGTGCAGGCGGCACAGCAGAGCGGGCAGTTCCTGTATGCCAATACCAATCTGACGCTGGATCTACCGGAATATCGCATGCTGTTTAACCATGATCGCATTGCCGATCTTGGCCTTGATGTGAATTCAGTCAGCTCCCAACTCGCCACCATGCTGGCGGAAATGGATGCCAACCGCTTCAACTCAAATGGCAAAGCCTACCGCGTGATACCGTTGGTAGAAAATAGCGGACGCGCTACCCCCGATGCCATTCTTGACTTGATGATTCGAACGCCGGCAGCCGGCTTCATTCCCCTGCGCTCAGTAGTGGAGCTTGAACCGCTGACCAGCCCGAATTCGCTGAGTACGTTTAATCAGCAACGTTCGTTTCGTATTACCGGCGCTGCAGGGTCTGGCACCACTAGCGGACAGGCGCTGACTACACTGGAAAACCGCGCAGCGGAAATTCTGCCGGCAGATTACAGTATCGATTATGCCGGTATTTCACGCCAGTTAAGGCAAGAGGGAAACACCATGATCTCGGTACTGATGATTTCAGTCATTGTGGTTTACCTGGCACTGGTTGTGCAGTTCAATTCTTTTCGTCTGCCGCTGGTGGTCTTACTGGGGTCTGTACCACTGGCTCTTTCTGGCGCCATGCTGTTCAGTTTTCTCAGCCTGACCACCATTAATATTTATGCCCAGATAGGCTTTGTGACGTTGGTGGGACTGGTAGCAAAGAATGCCATTCTGATTACGGAGTTTGCTCACAAGCAGCAACTTTCCGGCATGGCAAAACTCGCTGCCATCAAGTCAGCCTCTCTGCTGCGCCTGCGTCCGGTGTTGATGACAACAGCAGCCACTGTGCTTGGTCACTTCCCTTTGGTTCTTGTTACCGGAGCTGGCGCAGAAGCGCGCAACAGTATTGGCATTATTCTGGTTGCAGGCATGCTCATAGGAACACTGTTCACCCTCTTTATTCTGCCTTCGGTTTATCTGTTACTGGCTGGCGAGACAGAATCCGATCATGCACAGAGAAGCGCTGATATGGACTCTGGTGATAGCAGTGAAACCAATAGTGATACTCTCATCCCCGTTTGAGAATGATAGCGCTCAGGAAGGTTTTCCTGGTACCCGAATATCCAGCACCATATCGACCACATCCTGGGGCGGTGCGGGAGTAAAGCGGCAAACTACCACTGAAATAATAAAATTCAGCAGCATCCCTACAGTACCAATTCCTTCCGGTGAAATTCCAAACCACCAGTTTTCTGCAGTATCTGCGGCAGGATTGATGAACTTGAAATAAATGATGTAGGTCGCAGTAAAGACTATGCCTGCAATCATGCCGGAAACTGCTCCCTCCTTGTTCATGCGTACCGAAAAAATACCCAGCACAATCGCCGGAAAAAAAGATGACGCTGCCAGGCCAAAGGCAAACGCCACCACCTGGGCAACAAAGCCGGGCGGGTTAATGCCGAAATAACCGGCAATACATACGGCAAAGAAAATGGCGATACGGGCAAACTTGAGCTCCTGTTTCTCTGAAATATTCGGCATCAGGTTACGTTTTAACAGGTCATGGGAAATTGAGGTAGAGATCACCAGCAACAAGCCCGCAGCGGTAGATAGCGCAGCGGCAAGTCCTCCCGCCGCGATCAGCGCGATAACCCAATTAGGCAGCTGGGCAATTTCAGGATTGGCCAGAACAATAATATCCCGGTCTACGTTTAGCTCATTAATGTCAGGATCGGCCACATACTGAATTCTGCCGTCACCATTCTTATCATCAAAGGTAATAAGATTGATATTTTCCCATGTACGAAACCAGACGGGCATCTCGGTATACACCGCATTGTTTACTGTATTGATCAGATTGGTGCGAGCGAAAGCCGCAATTGCTGGCGCCGTGGTATAGAGAATGGCGATAAAAAACAGCGCATAGCCCGCTGATTTTCGTGCTGCCCTGACACTGGGGACAGTGAAAAAGCGAATGATCACGTGAGGCAAACCTGCGGTACCCATAATCAGCGCGGCGGTAATAAACAATACATCCAGAGAACTACGCACGCCTGCTGTGTAGGCGGCAAAGCCCAGTTCCTGATGCAGGCCATCAAGCCGATCAAGCAGATACCCTCCGCCCATGGACTCATTCAGTTCCGAACCAAAGCCAATCTGGGGAATCACATTGCCCGTCATCAGAATGGATATAAATACGGCCGGCACCATGTAAGCGAAAATCAATACGCAGTATTGGGCAACCTGGGTGTAGGTAATGCCCTTCATTCCTCCCAGCACCGCATAAAAGAACACAATGGTCATGCCGATCAATACGCCAAGATTAATGTCCACTTCCAGAAAACGTGAAAACACCACACCGACACCGCGCATCTGTCCTGCCACATAGGTGAAGGACACAAAAATGGCGCACACCACTGCCACCATGCGGGCCAGCTGACTGTAGTAGCGATCGCCAATAAAATCGGGCACCGTAAATTTGCCAAAGTCACGCAGATAAGGCGCTATCATCAGGGCCAGCAGGACATAGCCGCCGGTCCAGCCCATCAAATAAACCGACCCATCGCGTCCCATATACGACACGATCCCTGCCATGGAAATAAACGATGCTGCTGACATCCAGTCTGCCGCCGTCGCCAGGCCATTGGCCAGCGGAGGGACATGGGCTCCGGCAATATAAAACTCCTGGGTAGAGGATGCGCGCGACCAGATGGCAATGCCGATATAGACAATAAAGGTGATGCCTACGAAAATATAGGTTAAGAGTTGTAAACTCATAGGTTCATGCCCTGCTTGTCTTTATTATTTTAATGGGAGAAAAAAATCAGGAAGCCTGATCACTTTTTTCTTCTGCAAGAATGTCCTTTTCTTCATGATGGTATTTATGATTAAGGTTATCCATCATCTTCAAATAGACGAAAATCAATATCACGTAGACATAAATCGAGCCCTGCTGCGCCATCCAGAAGCCAAACTTGAACCCCCCGATACGAATAACATCCAACTGATCAACAAAAATGACAGACATCAGAAAAGAAACAACGAACCAGATCCCCAACAGTATCTTCAGTATGCGAATGTTTTCCTGCCAGTACTTATTGTCGTCTTCCCGCATAGCCCCTCGCTAATCCAATCTGCTTATTTGCTGATAATCGACTTTATTCTATGGTATTGGTTTCTGTCCAGACGAACCCTGCAGACCATGTCGGATGGCGGCTTGTCAGCCTTATCCGACCTACACGCTTATTCGACCTAGGCGCTACACCAGATTACCTTTTAATTTTTCGCTGCATCCTTCATGTCGGATGGCGGGCTATCGCCCTTATCCGACCTACACGCTTATCCGATCTACCTGCACCCGGTCACCTTTATCCTTTATCCGGGTTATTCTCCCAGCTTCCAGCCCGAGGTTATCGGATAACGCCGATCCCTGCCAAAGCCCTTTTTACTGATTCTCACCCCTACGGGTGCCTGGCGGCGTTTATATTCATTCAGGTCAACCAGTCTCAATACTCGCATAACCGTATCATGATCAAAACCTTTTTCGATGATTGCATGAGCGCTTTCATCACCTTCAATATAAAGCTCAAGTATCTGGTCAAGAATCTCATAAGGGGGAAGATTATCTTCATCCACCTGATCAAGTGCCAATTCTGCGGATGGCGGCCGCTCAATAATACGGGCTGGTATCATTTCAGCCTGAACATCGGCAGAAACAGTGTTCCTGTAACGTGACAGCGAATACACCAGCATTTTCGGCACATCCTTAAGCACATCAAAGCCACCGGCCATATCGCCATACAGGGTTGAATACCCCACCGCCATCTCGCTTTTGTTACCAGTGGTAAGTACCAGGTATCCCTTTTTGTTGGAAATTGCCATCAGCATCACACCGCGGCATCGTGCCTGCAGATTCTGCTCGGTCAGATCTACGGCGGTACCGGTAAACTCCTGTTCCAGACAGGACATAAAGCCTTCATAGACGTCTTCAATAGGGATAACCCGATAATTTACATTAAAATTTTCTGCCTGCTTGGCCGCGTCTTCAATACTCATGTCAGAGGTATATTTAAACGGCATCATGACAGCATGCACCCTGTCACTGCCGAGAGCATCAACCGCAATAGCCAGGGTCAGAGCAGAATCGATACCGCCGGAAAGCCCAAGCACAATCCCCGAAAATCCATTCTTGATAACATAATCATGCAGGCCTAGTACCAGTACTCTGTATATCAACGCCTCTTTCGCCGCTACAGGGGCTATATCGCCATTTGCGATAGTGACGGCCCCACCATCATGTTTTATATGAACGCTTGTCAGGCTCTCTTCACAGGCTGGAGCAAGCACCCTGACGCTGCCATCACCATCAACAGCCATGGAGCAGCCATCAAACACCAACTCATCCTGACCACCCACCAGGTTTACATAAATAATCGGCAATGCCGCTTCCTGCTGTCTGGCATGTAATGCACCCAGCCTGCTGTGATATTTATCTATGTGAAAGGGGGAGCCGTTTATATTGATCATTAATTCGGCACCGGCAGCTTTAGCCTGCGCCATTGGACCTGGCTCCCAAAGATCTTCGCAAATAGTGAAACCTGTCGGAATATTATTGATGCTCAATACACAGGCCTGTGAACCGGCAGTAAAATAACGCTTCTCGTCGAAAACCTGATAGTTGGGAAGAATCTGTTTTTTATAGGTGGCAAGCGTATTCCCCTGGTAAATAACACAAAGCATATTGTAAAGACGCCCCTCATCCCTGCCGGGGTATCCAATAACCAGATGGCTATCGAACTTACATGCCTTGATTGCGTCCAGAGCCGACTCGATTCTGATGTCCAGACTGGCTCTTAACAACAGATCTTCAGGAGGATAGGCAGTAAGTACCAGCTCCGGGAAGACAATGACATCAGGCCGGCCCTGAGCCAGAATTTTTTCTGCCGTTTTAATGATGAGCTCGGCATTTCCCGGGATGTCACCCACCAGTGGATTCACCTGGGCCATTACTACGTTCAGGGTATTATGATTTGCCATGGGTCGGGATTTTAAAAACCTGTTTTACAGTGAAAGCGTATAATAATTTTGACATCTGTAGGATGCCAGCTAAAACACATTAAAAGGAATATAAAAGGCATGGACACCTGAGCTGCCTCTATGGATATTGTCATACAGGTGCGGTATTGTCTGCCTCTAGGCACTTATTATAAAGAATTTTTATGGGATTAATCAGACTTGCAATTTTTGCTGTGGTGATCTGGATGTTCTGGCGTCTGATCAAGAACTTTCTGGCCAAACAGGCAAAAATGAACAAAAAAGAAAGCGGCAAACTGGAACAGGGCAATATCGTGCTTTGCGAGTATTGCTCGGTTCATGTGCAGAGCAAAAAGCGGTATCCCATGAAAAACTGTGGTTTTGTAGCGAAAAACACAAAGAAAACTATCTTTCCGGTGATGACTGATTGTATCCGTCAATTTGCAGGCGGACCTTCTGCGTCTACCGAAAGCCGGCCTGTTGAGTCTTTCCTGATTCTTTCCCATGCCTCTCACTAAAAACAAAACTGACACTTCTCTGGAAAATCTGACGCAACAGCAAGATCAACGTGTCTTTGATGTTTACAATATCTACCGCTTCGTCCTGTCACTGATTCTGCTGATCAGCTTTGCATTCAGATCATTAACCTCAACGCTTGGCACTATCAACCCTGATCTGTTTGTTAACGTTGTAGTGATTTACATGGCATTTAATGCCATTGTTTTCTTCCGCGTGCTGCTTCCTCAAAGCAAAGGCCTGATGACTTCGCAATTTATCAGCGCCATTCTAATCGACATCGTCTTCATCATACTCATCAGCTATACCTGTGGTGGTGTAAGTAGTGGTATGGCTAACCTGCTAATCGTTCCTGTCGCTGCAGGCAGCCTTCTTTTTCGCTCACGCCTTAGTACTTTCTTCGCTGCAGTGGGCTCTATTCTCGCGATTTATAGTGAGGTTTATCTTTACCTGATTATTGATGATGGCATCGTCTATTTTGTCCAGGCCGGCCTGCTGGGTTTAAGCTTGTTTGCCGTATCCTGGTCACTGCAGTACCTCGGTGGAAAAATCAGGCAAAACGAACTGCTTGCCTGACAGCAGGAAAAAGCCAGCATATCTGGAGCGGCAATTTCACGCCTGCAGGCCTATAGTTTTCTGGGAAATGTCAGGGAACTGGAGAATATTTTGCAACGCTCACTCGCCATGGCTGAGAACAATTTGATTCAGGTAACAGACCTTCCTGAACTGAATTCACCTTTGGTGGATAATCCTGCGGCTATTGAAGGCCAGTCTGAAACCACGCCAGCGAAGTTGCAAGAGATGGGAACGATTACAGCGAACATAGAGAACAAGCTTGAAACCAGTGAAGACTTTTCCCTGGAAAAACAT
>Ga0255769_10005214_pt1 | contig 12312 bp, 11 predicted proteins | sample 041ome_9_FD_179637 | JGI IMG/M metagenome (GOLD analysis project Ga0255769, IMG submission 179637) | Coastal salt marsh microbial communities from the Groves Creek Marsh, Skidaway Island, Georgia - 041413US metaG (version 2) | ecosystem: Environmental > Aquatic > Marine > Intertidal zone > Salt... | reverse complement strand
GATCAATCGTCTCCCTGTCTACTACCTGGGTGCGTTTACACACTCGGAAACCTATATTCAAAGTAACCCCTCCTGTCGCTCATGCACGCGGTCTCGCTCTCTAGAAAGACCGGCTGAGTTAATCACTAAAGACTGATCTATCGATTCCCCGTCCAGCACTGCCAGAACGTTCCGAGCCGCCTGCATCGCGACGCGACGATTAGCCTGGGCTGTCACCCCGCTAATGTGTGGAGACAGTACGATTGAAGGTTCAGACAAGAACGGATGTGTCGGTGCGATCGGCTCCTCAGCGAACGTGTCTAGTCCCGCGCCGGCTAGATGACCACGTTGAATCGCCCGCAGCAACGCGTCTTCATCAATCAGTCCCCCGCGGGCAGTGTTCACCACATACCCGCCTTTTGGCATCAGAGCCAATGACGCATCATTCACAACCTGGCGGGTATCTTCCGTTAAAGGCGCGTGTAGGCTTAGGATATTAGACCGGCTGAACAACTCACCAGACGAGCCGACCTCTAGAACGCCTGCCTCTTCGAACCGACGCGACCCAACAAACGGATCAAACCCGATCACTCTTAAACCAAAAGATTTCGCAATCCTCGCGGTAGCGAGCGCGATCGCACCCATCCCAAACAGACCCAACGTCAATCCTTGGATCTCGTTACCCTGAAAGTTTGGTTTATCCCACTGCCCTGCCCGCATTCTCCTGTCGAGCTTGGTGACCTGCTTAGTTACCGCGAGAATCAAAGCCAATGCGTGTTCGGCCACAGAAATTGCATTAGCGCCGCTGGCGACCATCACGGGGATACCGAGATTGGTGGCCGTGTCGATATCAATGTTATCGACACCCACCCCGTGCTTTGCTATCACCTTGAGATTAGGAGCCGCCCTAGATATCGCAGAAAACGAGAGCTTACCCATCCGAGAGATAATCGCGTCAGGAGAACACTCATCGATCAGCCGATCGAGTTCATTTGCTTCGGAATAGGCCCCTGCAAAAACCAGTGAGCAGTCTTTTCCTTCGAGGAGACTTACAGCATCTTCATCCAATGAGGGGCCGGTTACTAGTACTCGGCGTGGCATCCATGACTTCCTTATTAGTTAATAGGAAGGAGTATTAATCATCAGGCGCTCTTTATAAAAATGAGTAATTTTGGTTATTAGATGAAGAATTTCTTTATTTCTATTAATGCGCTCGCCACCTGTATAGCTAGGCTACTTCATGTATGGGAATACATCGGCTTGCCATGAATATTAAGGTGCTCAGGAAAGTTAGCGATCAAGATCGTGCCTGTATCTGATTCGGTGATATACAGCGTCTCCAATGACTCACCACCGAAAGCACAGTTTGTTGTACCGAGTCCCAGAGGTGAACGAATTACAGCGATTGGTCTACCGAGCTCATCGTGAACCCATACCAGACCCATACCAGTCTGACAGACAACCAAACCATTGCTGTCGGTGAGTGCCAACCCATCCGGCCCAGCCCTACCACCAGAGAATTGAACGAATAATCCAGCCTTATTTACACGACCGGAACTCGAAATTGGCAATCGCCAGACCGCATTTGCTCTCGTCACGGCGATCATTAAATTTTTCTCAATATAATCGAATACCAACCCGTTTGGGCTAGGGACGTTATCAATCAGACAGTCAAGTCTTCGCCCATCCCAACGAAATACTCGACCCGACGGATCATGTAGGCCTGTTTGGCCTTGATCAGTAAAATATAAACGACCCTGCTGATCGAAGAACAAATCATTGCAACCCTTAAAGCCCTCAGTATCGCAATCCCGCAAGACTGGCTCTAGTTCTCGCGTTCCTGGATCTAGTCGAAGAATCCCGTTTTGATAGTCAGCCACATAAATTGACCCATCTCGATGAATCTTCAAACCATTAGGCTGGCCGTCATACTCCGTAATCAAATCGACTTCGCCCGAGGGTGATGCACGAAAAATACGGCCAAACGGAATATCAACAAACCAGAGGTTTCTCTCACGATCAAAAGAGGGTCCCTCAAGGAAACTGTCAACCATATTTCCTCCCCGATTTTTTTCGGCCCAGTAGGAATACGCGCCACTGTTCCTAAAACGCTCGGGTAGCTGGGTGAAAACTTCCGCTTCAATGATCACTGGTTCAGGGAATGGATATGTCTTCATTTAGGCTCCAAAGGTCAGCGATGGAAGAAATAGAGCGATCTCAGGGAACGCGATCATCAGGATCAGAAATAAGAGAATCATAGAAAAAAATGGCACTGTCCCCGCGATTACATCTTCTACGGTGACGTCTGAAGAGGAGCCCGCTACCACAAACAATATAACGCCCAATGGCGGCGTTAATTGCCCGAGCTCGATCAAAATTACAACAAAAATCCCAAACCATATAGGATCGATGCCCAGCGCCAGCAACGCCGGAAACAAAACAGGAATGATAATCGCAATCATCCCGAGCCCTTCCATGAAACATCCAAGCACACCAAACAAAACCATGACAATCACAAGAAAGAGCCAGCGCGAGATGTTGATCTCTTGCAGATAGTTCACAAGCTCTTCGCCTGCACCCGATAGGGCTGTACCGTACGCAAAAATCATTGATGCAAATACAACAAACAGAATGTTCCCAGTCATCACTAGCGTCTTAGACAGCGCCTGATCGAGCAGAGCTACCGAAAGACGGCCGTAGCCAGCAGCAATCATTATTGAGCCCAAAACTCCCACGGCACCAGCCTCTGTCGGAGTGGCTAGCCCACCGTAGATACTGCCCAGAACGACAACTATTAGTAGACCAAAGGGCAACACGTCTAAGGCTGCACGCCATAATTCTTCATCGACACAATTGTTAGGATCGGATGGAACCAAGGTCGGGTTTAGTTTCACTCGGACTGCGATAAATAGGATATAGAGACCGGCAAGCAGTATCCCGGGAATGACTCCCGCTGAGAATAATTGAGCCACCGACGTTTCTGTAAATGTGGAGTAAATAATCATCGTTATAGAGGGAGGTATGAGAATCCCAAGTGTGCCGCCAGCCGCCAAAGATCCGCAGACTAGTCGTTTGTCGTAACCCCTCGACGAGAGTTCAGGTATTGCTACGGTCGACATCGCGGCTGCGGTGGGAGAACTTCCGCCAGATATTGCTGCAAAAATACCGCTTCCGACGATATTCGTATGCAACAAACCTCCGGGCAAACGCCTTATAAAAGGAGCAACCCCGCTGTAAAGACGACCACTGAGTCCGGCCGCCAGAAGAACTTCAGCCATCAAAATAAATAGTGGTATCGCGGCGAGCGTAAAACTATTGGCAGCGCCCCAGCTCACGATTCCGAGAGCTTTTAATCCCGAGAATCCTTTAATGAATAAAATGTAGGCCAAGCCCGCCGAGGCGACAGCAAATTGAACCCACATGCCACACAGGATCAGCCCGATTAAGAGAATAAAAACAAGTATCGTGTCCATCTAATCAAGCGGCTCTTGGTCTTTACGAAGACTGTGAAACAGCTTCTCAATCACGAACATAGCCAAAACAGCAAACCCAATCGGTAGTGTAATTTGAGGAATCCATAGGGGCGTCATTAGAACCGTTGTGGCTATTTTGCCTCGCTCATAAGAGCTCAAAGTAAAGCCGGCCATCTTCCACGCCAGGGTCAGACATACGACCAAGGCAGCCACATAAAACAACCGCTCCAAGCGTCTAACGGCGTCCGGTGAAATTACATCAATCACGAGGTGCACTCTGAACAGGTTACCTTTGCGGAAAGATAATGCGCCACCAAACACTGTTAGAACCACAACAATGTACGCCGAAACTTCTTCCGCAAATCCCAGTGATGACTGAAATATCGCGCGTAAGAAAACCTCACTGAGGATTAAAAGAACCAGACTCACCAACGCGATGCGTGCTACCAAATCGACTGCTTTGTATAAACGATCAAAAAAGAGGCCTGGAGGCCTCTTTTCCTTGGAGTCGATCGACACTTTTATTTACCGATCGCCTTGCGCACGGCAGCAAGAGCTTTCTCGTAGTCCGGCCCCTTGGCCTTCGCCCACTGACTCCAATACGGTGCGAGCTTAGCTCTCGCTATCGCAGCGTCGCCACTATTTGGCTGAATAATTTTCATGCCCGCAGACTGCTGCTTCTTCATTTGTACGTCCTCGTCCACTAAGAACGCGGCAGACGTCTTTTCGCCTTCCTCGGACGCTATCGCGCGCAACGCCTTCTGATCTGCCGCTGACAGCGCCCCAAAAGAATCAGCGTTCGCGATAATCATTGAGTTGCCGTAGTTAACAGCGAATCGATAGTTGTAGGGCAGAAACTCGCCCCACTTCTTGGCTCCGCCCGCGCTTGCGGTGAGGACGCCTTCGATGACGCCTCGCTGTAATGCGGTCGGAACCTCACTGCCCGACAAGGTGATTGGAGAACCTCCAAATGATTCAATGAATTTACCTTGCTCTGGCGAGGTCACACGAATCTTGTGGCCCTTCAAGTCACTCAGGCTTGAAATTTCGAACGTGGTGAAGATGATTTGTTTGGGATATCGGTAGGTCCCCAAGGGAACAGCGCCCTGTTTTTTAAACCCGTCGATGATCATCGGCTCCACGGCGCTGTATGCTTTACGCCACTCGTCATCATTTTCGATCAACATGGGGAGGTTCATTACTCGTGCGATTGGTACGCTACCACCAAAGAAATAATCGGCTGCAAAGTCAATGACTCCGTCACCAACCGCTTGAGTAATATCGGATGATTTAATCTGTAACGTTTTACCCAGATGCAAGTCAATTTTCAGTTTACTCCCTGTTTCGGAAGCAGCACGATCAACGATACGTGTCATGCCCTTCACGGCCGATGTCGTGGGAACTGATGAATAGGTGTATGCCGTCCATTCGGCTGAAGTTGCCGTCATGGACACCGACACAAGCGCTGAGGCAAGGATAGCTTTAAGCTTCATAATTACTCCGTAATTTTTATGTTCTCTTCCAACTGAGATTTGCTCGCGACACCTCATGTAGATCCGAGCGACGTCTGCTTTTCAGTTAATTAAATGTTTTACATAAAAGATAATCTTTACTAAAGTGAAATTTATTGGATGGAATATGAAGAAAAACTTTACCTAGATGGATCTGCGCCAACTCCGATCATTTGTCGCGATCGCGACACACCGAACCTTTGCTAGGGCGGCCGAGGTCGTTTACCTGACACCTTCCGCGGTTGGCCAACAGATCAAGGCCCTTGAGGAGGAACTGGGCGTTCCTCTCTTTGATCGCACCTCCCGGCCTCCCGAGCTAACACCAAACGGCCACCAAGTTCTCGAGATGGCCCGTTCCATACTGGAAATTGAAGAGCAAACGGTAGCTAGCATTAAAGGCAAAAAGATCTCAGGTACATTGAGTCTCGGTACCGTCCGCTCCAGCGCTCTTGACCTGCTCCCTAAGGCCATTAAGTTGATGAATGAACGGTATCCTGATCTCAAAATCAACCTACATGTCTCGTTATCAACCAATCTGATAGCAGATGTCGCGACCGGTAGGATGGACGCAGCAGTCGTAGCAGAGCATCTTGCGATCCCGCCAACGCTTAGATGGAGCCCGTTTCTTAGAGAACCACTCTGGTTGATCGCCCCCCCTGGCTACGAAGGGCAGTTCGTAAAAGAAGCGCTAGAGGTCAACCCATTCATTCGGTTCAAAAGCGCGGTCCCGTTGGCTCAGTTAATCGACACGGAAATCTCTAGACTAGGCGTATTTACAAACGATATTGCCGAGATAGATACCATCACGTCGATAGTGACCTGCGTGCAACAAGGTCTTGGAGTATCAGTCGTGCCGCACGTCGCAATACAAAATGACAATACATGTGTACGCATTCCGTTCGGTGAGCCCCAGCTGACCAGACAAATCGGTTTAGTGGAAAGAATCTCGTCGACTAGATCAGTCATCATTGAGGAGTTGCACAACTTGTTAGCGACAGACAGCTACCCGTTTGGTTTATTCAGAGACTCGTCTATGGAGAACTAATGGACCATGACATACCGGATTCGTCTGTGACTAAGAGACAATCAGCCTCAAATGCATATCGCAAGTACTTGACTTACCCGACCCCAGATATTTACTTTCGTATCTAAGGAAAATAATAACAAGGTAACAGGATGAGCCAGACGCCCAAGCGGTTTGGGAGTGATTCGATAGCCGAATTACTTCAGTCCTACGACATACCATATCTGCCAATGACACCGGGAGCCTCTTTTAGAGGGCTGCACGACAGTATCGTCAACCACCTCGGCAACTCATCCCCCGAGTTACTCATTTGCATCCATGAAGAGCACGCTGTCGCCATCGCCCATGGATACGCCAAGGTCACAGGTGAACCGCTCATCGTCGCGCTCCACTCAAACGTCGGACTGATGCACGCCGCGATGGCGATCTACAACGCATGGTGCGACCGGGTCCCGATGCTGATCATCGGCGCCACCGGTCCACTAGACGCCGAGAAACGCAGACCCTGGATCGACTGGATACATACAAGTCAGGACCAGGGACAGATCATTCGCTCCTACTGCAAGTGGGACGACCAGCCGACCTCACCCGACGGGGCGCTGAACTCCATAAGTCGCGGGATGTCAATCACCAAGACCCTCCCTCACGCGCCCGTCTACGTTAACTGCGACACGGTATTGTTTGAGGAAGAGCACGAGCCAGCTAATAACCAATTGACCGATGGGACCCCTGATCAAACCGAGCTCCCCGGGCTCACTGAAAGCCAACTTGAACAACTGAAATCCAGAATATCGGGCTCCAAGAAAATTGTGATCCTGCTGGGTCGTCTCAACCGCAACCAAGACGATTTTGATAACCGTGTCCGGCTCGCTGAAGGATTGTCAGCGACCGTCATAACAGATCTCAGGACCGGGAGCACTTTCCCGTCCGACCATGATCTACACTGTCCACCAGATAACCTGATGCCATCCGAAAAGAGCTCTGACGCTATCCGTGCTGCAGACTTGGTAATGAGCTTCGACTGGATCGACCTGGGAGGAATGCTCCGAAATACTTTCGCAGCACCCGTAGCTCAATGTCCCACGTTCCACTTCAGTCTGGACCAAAACTTGATTAACGGATGGTCAAAAGACCACTGTGAGCCAGCTCGTAACACGACCACCCTGCTGGTCGACCCTAACACCGCGGTCAACCAGTTGGTGGAGATTCTTGATCTTGCAAAGAACCCACTCTCCGCTGTTAAACGGAAACCCAGAAAGGAAAGCGCCCACGAATCGCTATCGATGCGATCTCTTGCGTCGACCTGTTTCTCGGTTCTGGAATCTGAAAAAAACACGCTTATTCGGACACCGATCAGCTGGCGGAGTGAGGACTGGGTTTTCAAAGAGCCACTAGACCACCTTGGCTTCGATGGCGGCGGCGGGATCGGGTCTGGTGTGGGCATGGCTGTCGGTGGCGCCCTGGCGTTGAAGCAGAGCGACCGGTTGCCGATCGCCGTATTAGGTGACGGCGACTATCTGATGGGAGTATCGGGGCTTTGGACCGCAGTACACCACGACATTCCACTGTTGATTATCGTCGCCAACAACCGCTCCTTCTTCAATGACGAGCTGCACCAGGAGCGGGTCGCGATCGCACGCGACAGGGACGTTAACAACAAGGGAGTCGGGATACGACTAGACGAACCCGACGTCGACCTCGTCGGGATGGCTACCGCTCAGGGCTGTGTCGGGTTTGGCCCTATCCATACGCCAGATGACTTAAGACAAGAACTCATACTCGCGGTCGAGCAAGTAAAAGCAGGCAAGGTCGTCGTGGTGGATGCCCGGGTAAGCCGATCGTACTGAGGGAGAAAAGAGAGTTATGTCAAACCAAGCGTGCCTACCAAAAAACACCGGTCTTTTCTTCAACGGTGAATTCCACAACGGCGATGAGCTTCTAGTCTCACGAAACCCGGCGACGGGTGAGGATATCCTCGAGGTCGGGGTCGCGTCAGCTGCGACCGTCGACAAGGTCGTCAAGCACGCATCACGGGCGCAACCTGCGTGGTGGAAACTCGACATCAGGGAACGCGTCGCTTGTGTAAGAAAGTTTATCGAGAAGATCGAAGCACATGCAGACGACCTCGCGATGCTCGACGCTCTCGACTCCGGGAACCCATACAACGGCATGCAAATCGATATCAAGATCAGCCTAGCCGTAATGGATCTTTTCGCTGGTCTGGCAACGGAAATCAAAGGCGAATCATTTCCTGGCTCGGGGGATCGGATTAATTTCTCGGTCCGCGAACCACTAGGAGTGGTAGCGAGGATCATCCCGTTTAATCATCCACTGATGTTTGGTTGCATCAAGAGCGTCGCTCCCTTAATCGCAGGAAACGCAGTGATCATTAAGCCATCCGAGCACACACCTCTAAGTGCGTTACGAATCGCCGAACTAGCCGGAAACTTGTTCCCACCCGGGATCTTCAACGTATTAAATGGAGCACGCGAGACTGGCAGCGCACTGTCTCAGCACTCGAAGGTTCGGAACGTGAGCTTAGTGGGAAGTGTGCCTACTGGGAGGGCCGTGCTAGCCGATGCCTCTAAGGCTATTAAATCAGTGCTGCTTGAGTTAGGAGGAAAAAACCCTCTAATCGTATGCCCCGGCACTGATGTGGATTTCGCGGTAGCCACCGCCGTAAAGGGCATGAACCTGACTTGGACGGCCGGTCAGTCGTGCGGCTCCACGAGCCGACTAATGGTCCATGAAAGCCTCTACAACCAGGTCGTGGACGGAGTCACGGAGGCATTCAGTCGACTCAAACTGGGGATACCCTCTGATAAACAGACCGAGATGGGCTGCCTGACGACTGGGCCGCAATTCAAGAAAGTGAAAGAATACATCCAGATTGGGATAGCGGAAGGTGCGAGGATGACGACCGGTGGTGTACCAGATGAATCCCCTCACCCTAACGGATACTTCGTCCGCCCCACTGTATTCAGCAATGTCGATCCTAGCATGCGGATAGCTAACGAAGAAATTTTTGGTCCAGTCTTGTCAGTGATCCCATGGAAAAGTGATGACCAGGCTTTGTCGATTGCGAACTCTGTCGACTATGGGCTGACCGCGGGGATCCTATCGAATGACATCAACCAAGCGCTTCGGATGTCGCGTGAAGTAGAGGCCGGCTACGTCTGGATCAATAACTCGAGCGACCACTATCCAGGGGTGCCGTTCGGGGGCTACAAAGACTCCGGACTCGGTAGAGAGGAATGTCTCGAGGAGTTGCTCGCATACACCCAAGTCAAAGCAATTAATATTCACCTTCGGTGAACAGTGTGGGGACGATGACTACGCAACCGCCAGACACCTTACTTAAAGTCGATAACGTCTCCAAGACGTTTGATCTACCCAACGGTGGCGAGGTTTGTGCGCTCTCCGACCTGTCTTTGACAGTGGGTCAAGGAGAGTTTGTCTCGATCGTTGGTCCTAGCGGTTGCGGTAAATCGACCCTGTTTAACATCATCGGTGGGCTAACTAAGCAAGACCAGGGCACTATTACATTAACCCCCAACGAGTCCGGCGAGACGCCAAAAATCGGAATGGTCTTTCAGCAAGATAGCTCCTTTCCCTGGCGCACGGTTCGAGAAAATATCGAATTCCCGCTCGAAATGATGGGAATGGATCACCAACAACGCCAAGAAAAGGTTCAGTACTTTGTCGAACTGGTTGGATTACAAGACTTCGCTGACAGCTTCCCGCACCAGTTGTCCGGCGGTATGCGTCAACGTATCTGCATCGCTCGAACCCTAGCCTATGAGCCAGATATATTATTACTTGATGAACCGTTCGCGGCGCTCGACGAACAGACCCGGATGCTTTTGGGAGACCAGCTAACTGAGATTTGTGCGCGACTAAAACAAACAAGCCTACTGATCACTCATAACATCTCTGAGGCGGTACACCTCAGCGATCGAGTCGTAATGTTGTCGTTTCGGCCGGGAAAAATCATAGACGTCATTCCCGTGGACCTGCCTCGTCCACGGTCATCGGATCAACTCGGTTCCGATGCTTTCTCCAAGCTTGTCGGACAAATTTGGAGGGAATTAAAAGTAGAGGCAAACAAAGGGCTCGCAGAGTCTTAACAATAAGAAAGGAGTTGATCATGAAAAAATTGATCTTAAAGATGTGTACAGGTATTTGTGTAACCGCAATATCACTGTCAGCAATGGCTATGGAAAAAGTCTCCGTCGCCATCGGTCAGAAGGGACTCTGGGACACCATGGTCACCCTACAAGGAATCGAGCAAGGGTTCTTCAAAAAAGAGGGGCTCGACGTCGAAGTAACCTGGACTAAAGGGGGCTCTGCCACACTCCAGGCTGTGATGACAGGCAGCACACAATACGCGCTCGCAAACGGAACGCTTGGCGTACTCGGGGCCTATGCCAAGGGAGCTCCAATCCGTATCGTGATGGCTCAAATGACCGGCGCACCAGACCTATTCTGGTATGTAAAGAACGAATCGTCAGTCAAATCGATGAAAGATACTGGAGGAAAAACTTTCGGCTTCAGTCGCCCAGGTTCTTCGACACATTTGGTCGGCCTGGCTCTCGCTGACCAGGCTGGTGTATCACCGAAGATGACACCATCTGGTGGCATCTCTGGAACCAGAACACAGGTCATGTCCGATCAAATCGATGTCGGCTGGTCGGTTCCACCATTTAACTTAGACATGGTGGCCAAAGGTGACATTCGCATCATCGCACGTGGCAGCGACGTCCCTAGCCTGAACGGTCAGACGATTCGGGTGAACGTGGTCAACGCCGACTACATGAAGACCAACCCAGAGTCGGTCAAGAAATTCGTTCGAGCATATAAAAACACAATCGACTGGATGTATTCCAACACTGACGCATCTGTCGCCTTCTACTCTAAGTTCAATAAAATCGACGAGGCGGTAGCGCGCGACTCGCTGAAGTTCTACCCTAAATCCTCTCTGGGAATGTCGGTAGCCGGTATCGATGAGTCGATGGCACAAGCAATCAAAAACAAGAATCTAGAGGTACCGCTCTCTAAGGCCCAGCTTACTGAGCTGATACAGACGCCATAAACCATGTCATCTGTATTAAACCGTCCGATCGTTGTCACGACATTGTTCGTGGTAACGATCGGGGTTCTCATGCAGGTAGTCGTATCTACCGGGTTGGTCTCTGAGCTAATCGTCCCAAAACCCGTCCCGATGGTCATGGCTCTTGTCGATATGCTCCAAGACCAAGAGGTGTGGAACTTTTTTGTAATCACCTTCGCAAGCACTCTCGTCGCGAATCTGATAGCTATAGGTTTCGGGATTAGTGTCGCTCTGTTATTGCACTACAAACAGGTCTGGGCGAAGGCGACGACCCCCATTTTCGGGGCACTTTTCGCGGCGCCAATGATCCTTTTATACCCGATTTTTCTGGTACTTTTTGGACGCACACAGACCACAATTATCGCGATGGGGGCTCTGACCGGATTTATTCCGATCGTTCTTAACACGGTGGTAGCGCTCGACGCTGTCCCTAAAACGTTTCGTGCCGTCGCAAAAAGTTATGGATGTAGCACATGGCAAGAAATCTTCTACGTTGTAATTCCCGGGGCGGCCGCAGGGATGTTTGTTGGCATCCGACTCGGATTAATCTACTCACTGGTGAATATTATCGGCATTGAGTTCCTGATCAATTTTGGAGGGCTCGGATACTTAGTCAGTCACATGTATGACCTGTTTGAAATCACAAAGATGTATGCAGCGATTATCTTGGTGATCGCCGTGAGTGCTATGTTCTATGTAACCCTGAATCTGATTCAGGCGCGGATTAATAGGATTAGTCTAGGGTGATACGTATACAAATAGCTTTGATTCGGTTGGCGCTGTTGGTTTTAACCATCGCTTGCTGGGAACTGATTTCATATTCTGGGCTATTCTACAAAGAGGTATTTCCCTCTATTACGACTATCCTATCGGAGTTAACTATCCTTCTGCAGACATCCGAGTTTTATGGGCACACTTGGGTAACTCTCTTCGAGGTAGGCGCGGGGCTATTCTTCGCTATTTCACTCGGAGGTGTGACTGGGATCATTATCGGATCGAGTCACGTTCTCCATCGTGGTTTAGATCCGATACTTGTAGCGCTAGCGACCACCCCAAAAATCATCTTTTTTCCGATCATAATGTTATTGGTGGGGATCGGAGTCGAGTCAAAAATCGCGATGGGAGCTCTCAGCGCCTATTTTCCGATATGCCTCAGCACCGCAGCCGGGATTCGGTCAGTACCGCAGGTGTTTATCGACTCAGCAAAATCATTCG
>Ga0255769_10005211_pt1 | contig 12316 bp, 13 predicted proteins | sample 041ome_9_FD_179637 | JGI IMG/M metagenome (GOLD analysis project Ga0255769, IMG submission 179637) | Coastal salt marsh microbial communities from the Groves Creek Marsh, Skidaway Island, Georgia - 041413US metaG (version 2) | ecosystem: Environmental > Aquatic > Marine > Intertidal zone > Salt... | reverse complement strand
AGGGCATGCGTCATGTGGTTACCGGTCTTTACCGGCGAATGATCGATAGCCAACCAATTGTGAGTGCCTGCGCGCAAAGTGACCTCCGCGAGGCACAGTTAGTCACCAAGTTGCACGCTATGTATCCCGGAGATCCGAGCGTTGCGGTGGCTCTATTGCTCAACCTTGTCACCTTGCACCCCGGCGAGGCCCTTCGTCTTGATGCTGGAAATTTGCATGCGTACGTGTCGGGCACCGGAATAGAACTCATGGCCGCTAGCGACAATGTTGTGCGCGGCGGTCTCACGAACAAACCCGTCGACGTCGATCTGCTCCTAGAGATTGTCGACGTGAACACTCTTCATGAACCAGTCTTACCAACCGATCAGTCGTATGAGTTACCAGATGTCGGGGTTGCGCTGCGCCGAATCAATGTTGGCGACCAAATTGTCACCAACATATATTCGCTCTCGATCAGAGATGACGGCGTGTGTTGCTGCACGCCTCCCGGTGAGACGATCGATTCACGCGTTGGCTCTTGGGCGGTGGTGAGCGCTCGCTGAGCGAAGAGCGGTCGACTAACCGTTCTGGCTACAGCGCTGCGTGCATCGCGTTGGTGCCGGCGATGAGCGCTGCTTCTTCAGCTTCGGTCAACACTGCGAACGCTGGTTCGAGCATTTCGTTCGTGATCGCTTCGGCACGATCTCGTTTCGCAATGTCATCGGCAGTGGGTTCAGGAACTTCTCCTTCGGCCCAACCGAACGTCGCAACATCATTTGGCCGTTTGATGGCATGTGCCATCACCGAAGGGAGGCCGACAGATGCAATCGCCGTAAGGTGAGCACTTCCTCGAAGCTCTCGCAACACCATCGCTTGATGGAATGCGGCTGCTGGAGCGTCTGAAGGAACTGGCTCGGCTTTGAGACCAGCGAACAGCGCCATTGACGAGTCATCAATCGCATCGAAGATTTTCTGCACAGCCGCGACATATTCTTCGAGGCCCTCGATACCAGCAAATTTCGCCCGCCCATGAGCGTGAGCGCAGGCAATGTACTCGCGAGCAGCCTCACGCGGAGCGAGTTTTTCGCGACCGCCATCCCACAACTTCGCGATCATTCCTGGATTGAAATAGCCGAATGCAGAGTGAACAACTGCTGGCTCAACGTCTCCAAGCACACCGCCACGACCCAGCACATAAAAATAGAAACCTCCTAAGCCAAATTCTTTCCCCCGACCGGTGGTCTCTGGGGTGAAGTAAAAGGCCGCACCGATGTCACCGGTCTTCTGGGCGATTGCTGAAATTGTCTCTTGAGCACTCATGGGTCTAGATGTTCACACGCCGGTCTCACCGTCGACGAACCGGCGGACCTCTGGCGGTCGGCCTGTGTTGCCATAAGCGATACCGGACATGGTCTTCATGTTGCGGAACTCGTGATCGATGAGCCGAGGTGCCGCAGCCAGCAAGCCTCCGTCAGCGACCACAGTCTGACCTGTCACGAAGCGAGATTCGTCGGTCGACAACCAGTACATGACGTCAGCGATTGCAGTTGCGTCACCGCGATCTGGCCATGGCTGGATCTCGGCGCGCCATGAGTCAGTGCGCTCAGGCTTCCCACGAGTGAGCAGTTCTGTGTAGATCGCTCCCGGGCAGACGGCATTGACACGAATCCGGTGCTCGGCGAGTTCGGCTGCCGTCGTCATCGTGAGAGAGATGACCCCGGATTTTGTTGCCGAGTATGCCTGAGGTCCGCCGCCACCCGACATTCCTGCAACGCTCGCTGTATTGACGATGGTGCCTCCGTTTCCGAGGCCAATCATTGCTCGAGCAGCATGTTTTGTACCGAGGAAGACTGACCGCATGTTGATGGCGAATGTCGCGTCCCATTCCTCAACCTCTTGCTCGGTAATCGGGCCGAACGCTCCACCGATGCCTGCGTTGTTCACCATCGAATCAAGTCGGCCATAACGATTCATTGCAAGCTCAACCAATGCTGCAACGTCAACTTCCTCGGCGACATCAACCGGAAGAAAGGCGAGCCGGTCACCCGCATCAATTTCTGACAGCAGTGTTGCTCCACGCTCTTCGTTGAGGTCACCAACGACGACTGACCATCCTTCGTTGAGGAACCGTTCAGTTGCCGCTCGACCGATACCACCGCCACCTCCGGTGACAATTGCGACTTGTGCTGTGCCATGTGCTGCGCTCATGGCAACAGTTTGTCGCTCTGCGATCGACAGATCGTTACCGGCGGGAGGCCAGCAAGCGACTGAGCCAAATCAGGAAACGTGCCCTGTCAGGCCAGCGGTGGCGGTCTCAGGTGGGAATTTCGATGACGGCGAATGTCCCGGCGGCACTCACCACCTCGCGCCCCTGACCATCGGCCACAACCGCATCGACATGCACCACACGCCGTCCTGCACGTCGAACAGTTGCAGTTGCGGTGACCTCGCCAAGTCCGCAAGGACGCAGAAATCGGGTGTGAATGTCGACTGTCGTGCACCAGAAGCCCTCCGGAACAACTGACATCACGGCTGCTCCCATGGCGGTGTCGAGCATCGTGAACGGAATCCCTCCGTGCAACATGCCATGTGGGTTGAGATGCCGCTCGTCAGCGATGAGCGAGGCGGTTGCGGCGCCATCAGACTTCTCGATCGTAAACCCAAGCATTTCTTGCAATGGGAAAGAGAACATGTCGTTCATGGATGAGACCGTAGTGACCCTGGTACTGCAATGATGAGCCCAAGCCACCTCCGCCGACTCGGAGTTGACAGAGGTAGTTCACAACAATCAGGTGATGGAATTCGGCATCTGCGTTGCTTCTCGACCATCAGATATTGGTTACGTCCAACTCGCTGAGCAATTGGGCTACTCACACATGTGGGCTGCCGATAGCCAAATGATCTGGTCCGATGTCTACGCCTTTATGGCTCTTGCGGCGACGGCAACCACCACAATGAAACTTGGTACCGGTGTTGCGGTTGCTCCAACGCGACCTGCTCCCGTGACTGCGGCCGCTCATGCAACGATTAACGAGATTGCTCCCGGCCGAGTGTTTTGTGGAATTGGCACTGGGAATACAGCAATGCGAATCATGGGCCACCCGCCAATGCGCATTGCCGAATTTGACCGTTATCTAGGCGACCTACGGCATTTCCTTGATGGTGACGAGGTTGAGTTTGAATTCCGGGGACGAATCGCTCCAACACGACACCTCATGCCAGAGAGTGGCTTCGTCCGGTTCGAGCCCAGAATCCCGATGTGGGTTTCCGCATTTGGTCCAAGAGCAATGCGGCTTGCAGCCTTACACGGTGACGGACTTGTCACCTCGGTGCCTCCTCAACCCGCAGCGGTTCAATATGCACGTCAGCGCCTTGCAGATGCGGCAGACGAGGTTGGTCGCACGATTGACCGTGAGTCGTTCCCGATTACAACGTTGACAACTGCCCTCGTGCTCGAGGAAGGAGAGTCACTCGACAGTGAACGGGTTCGCCAACAGACAGGGGCTTTTGCGATTTCAAGCCTGCACTACTCATATGAACAGGTGCAGCAATTTGGGCGTCGACCACCTGAATATTTGGCTGACATTTGGGGCGACTACGTCGCAGAACTTGAGAACACTCCACCTGAGCGTCGCCACCTACGCACTCATCTTGGTCATAACTGTTGGGTGGTGCCCGAAGAAGAGCGTTTCGTCACCGCAGAACTCATCGATCGGACGTGCCTTGTGGGGACCGCCGATGAACTTCGCAAGAAAATTGATGAGTTAGAGGACGCCGGGCTCGACCAAATTATTTTGCTTCCACCGCTCGACGAGAAAGAAGCCGTCATCACCGATGTGGCGAAAGCGCTTAATCTCGCATAGAGGCTTCAACGTCTTCGGCACGTAGCCTCGTCACGTGCTTGTACGTCGCTGGTTCTTCTTGATGGCAGGGCTTGCGTTTTTCGGCTTCAGTCTCGGGCTTGTCGTTCGTGCTGATGTCGGCCTCGCTCCGTGGGATGTGTTTCACCAAGGCGTGTCACAGCAGATCGGGTGGTCGCTCGGGACCGTCATCATCGCTACGAGTTTTTTCGTGGTGCTGCTATGGATTCCAATTCGCGAACGCCCAGGAATTGGCACACTCGCCAATGCTGTCCTCGTTGGCCTTTGGGTCGACGCTTCTCTGTGGATCCTCCCAGAAGAGCTTTCTTCGATGGCAGCTCGCCTTGTGTTTCTTGTCGTAGGAATTGTCGTCAACGGTGTTGCAACGGGCCTGTATATCGGTGCTCGATTTGGGTCTGGTCCACGTGACGGCCTGATGACTGGGCTCGCAGCCCGCGGATTCTCCGTGAGGGTGGTGCGCACGATCATTGAGGTAATTGTCCTGGTAAGCGGCGTGCTGCTTGGTGGTTCGATTGGCATCGGTACCGTGCTCTTCGCTGTCGCTATTGGTCCAATAGCGCACCAAGCAATCCCGTTTTTCACAAAGTTCACAGCGCTTGGCGAGCACCAGAAGCTGTCACCTTCTCACCACTCAGGCTGATTGTTTGCGGAAGGTTTCTGCGAGGTATTCCGCAACCTCACAACCGCAGAGGTGGCCAGTCGATGAGCACTTTGGACCATCAGAGAAGTCGATGACATCGGCCCCGCGATGTGCAGCGACCCGCCGATCAGCATGGGCTTGAGGCACCGGGTGCCATTTCCCGGCAAAGACAGTTCCAACCACGCGGATACCCGCCATATCAAGGTTATCGACCTCGTATGGATCGTCGGATAGCACCGTAAAGTTCGCCTGCTTGCCAACGGAGATTGAGCCAAGGTCATCTTCACGCCGCCACGAATAGGCACTCTCGATTGTGATCGCCCGCAAGGCATCATGAACCGAAATTCGTTGCTCAGGAGCCGCCACTCGACCCGACTCAGTGATTCGGTTGACACCCCAAGATGCCATCGCCAAAGGGTCGCTCGCACAGATTGGTAAATCCGAGTGATACGAGAACGGAATATTTCGCTTCAACACCGAGGCCGCTCGCACCATGTTGTCAGCGCGTTCAGGACCAAGCCCCCACGCTCCGTAGCGATCGGCAAATCCAACCGGATAGTACGGGTTTGCCGACACAATCGAACCGGTTGCTGCAATTCGATCGATCAGCGCCTCAGTCGAGTTTGCAAAATGCACGATGACAGTGCGGTGGTCTAATCGGGGGTGCCGGCGCTGCGCATCTTCGATGATCTCGACAAGTATTTCTAGCCCGAGGTCACCATTCACATGGATATGAATCTGCCAGTCGTCATCCCAGTAGGTATCGAACACCTTCCGTAGGTCTTCTGGCTCCATCATCCACTCGCCGTGATGGTGTGGGTCAGGCTGCCCGTTTTCGTCGACGTAAGGGTCGGCCATTTGCATGAGTTGGCTCACTATCGCCCCGTCGCAGAAGAGCTTTACATGTCGGTCGAGCATCGCAACCTTGCCGGTTGTCCCCGCCTCTGCGATTCGCTCCTTTGACTCGTGCAAGGCGTCATCACCTTCGACATGTCGCACCGGCTGAGTCCTCCCCTCCACCATGAACGTCGAGAGCAAGGGAACATCTTCAGCGCCGAGGATCTCCTGATACAAATCCCACGGCTCAATCGCCCAATACACGCCTGGTTCGTTGATCGCCGTCACCCCATTCATATGCAGGTAGGTGACAAGTTGGTGAAGGCCTGCGCGCATTCGTTCTTCGGTGAGAAACACCGGCATGAGATAACGGCCGAGAGCAAGCATCCACCCGTTCTCCCAGTAATGGCCACGCTCAACATCAAGTTGTTCACTTGCGAGACCGTGGCCAGACATGAGTTCTGGAGTGATGCCAAGTGCCTCGGTTGCTGCCGTGTTGATGTACCACTCGTGCACTGATCTCTGCCAAATTGCACACGGTCGATCGCCGACAAGACTGTCGAGTCGTTGGCGATTCAGCTCGCCATGCCACAGCGAGTGATATCCCCATGAGAACAACCATTCGCCATCGTCGAGACGCTGGTGCGCTTGAATCACGCGTTCGTCGAACTCGCCTGGGGTTGCAGCAGCAACGTGAACCCGGTCGGGCATCACCCAATCTTCTGGGGCGATGATCTCGGTCGTCAAGGTGCTCGCCGCCAAAAACGGGTGCAAGTGCTGATCAATAAAACCGGTTATCACCGTGTGCTTTGCGAAGGTGTCGTCAACCTGATAGCCCGGGCCGACAGCAGCGGAGACTGCTTCAAGTTCACCAACGGCCACAATGACACCGTCGTTGACAGCGACCGCCGACACGCGAGGTGCGGTGTCATCCATGGTGATGAAGGACCGGGCGAGAAAAATTTTCGGTATCGAGCCCATGGAGCGACGTTAGGTCATGCGACCGAGGCGTCAGAGCGTTGGCGCGGCTGCCACACCGAGATCGCTCCACTCACCAAAGCGAACGCTGCCATGGTGACCCAGCCTGCACGGAAGCTACCGAGACCCTCCGAGGTGAGCTGCACGGCAACAAGTACCGCAACGCCAAGAGCTGCTCCGATTTGGCGACAGGTGCTGTTGAGCGCTCCGGCGAGTGCGAGTTGTTCAGGAGGGGCGTGCTGCACCGCGGATGCGGCGATAGCTGGTGACGCGCATCCAATTCCGATGCCGAGCAGGAACATCAGTGGCAACCATGTCGACCAAGGGGTCCGGTTTGAGTCGACGAGGAAAAGGAATCCCAGTTGGCAACACAGGAAACAGGTCGAACCGAAGATCAGCAGGTTGCGAAGTCCGAGCCGTGACACATTTCGACCGACAAAAAACGAGGTCGTGGCGACCGTGATTGGCGACAGTACCGAGAGCAGTCCTGCTGCAACAATGCCGTATTTCCATTCGGTACGCAGGAAGAGCACGTTGTTCAAAATGTTGCCTGAAAACGCCCCACCCCAGATGATCATCGCAATATTCGCAAGGTTCATTGAACGGTTCTGAAACATGACACGAGGAAGCAACGGGGTTTCGCTCGTTCGTGTTCGATGGATAACGAAGCCAGCGAAGACCACTGCAACGAGCAATGCTCCCCACACGCGGATGTCTGATACCCCTACCGTTTCGGTCTCAGCGATTCCCCAGACGGTCGCTCCAACTGCGATCGTCAATAACAGTGCGGCAATAACGTCAGGCATCGGCCCTCGATCGACAGGTGGCGGAGCGTGCACCTTGCGCACGAGAACTAGCACTCCGAGACAAATTGGGATGTTCACCCAGAATGCTGCCCGCCAGTCAAATGCCCCGATGAGAACTGCGCCAAACGTCGGCCCGGCGGCAACGCCGAGTGCCGCCATTGCCGTGTTCCAGGCGACCATCTGACTTCGTCGCTCGGCAGGGAATGCTGCGATCATCATCCCAAGTGCTGACGGAGTGAGCATTGCTGCTCCGGTTCCCTGCAAGCCTCGTCCAATGATGAGGACCATCACACTGGGTGCGCTTGCGCAGACAACCGAACCAACCAGAAACACCGTTACCCCTGCGGAAAACACGTTGCGCCGGCCGACACGATCGGCGGTGCGGCCAGAAACGATGAGTAGCGACCCGTACAAAATGCTGTACGCCGTCACCGTCCACGAAATCGTGGCTCGAGAAACACCTGCAAACGAACGTTCAATTTCGATAAACGCAACGTTGACAACAGAAAAGTCGAGGGTGCCGATGAATGTCGCAGTGCCACACAGCCAAAAGGTCAACCATGGATTAGTCGACCGCTGGGTATTTGTGGACGCCGTCTGAGTCACACTCGAAACGTAACCAGTAGTCGCAAATTCGTTGCTACTGGAGACCGCTCAGGCGCCGGCAATGAACGACAGAGCTGCGGCTGACGTGCAAACGGTTACAGACACCGCAAGGAGATGCAGACGGACTTTTGTCTGCAGCAAGATAATGACCGCGATCGCATACACACCAGCAAACATCCGAAGGTCATTTCGATCGGTCCAGATTCCAACAGGGACATCAGTTGTCAACATCATCAGTGCAAGGCCAAAAAACGCAGATCTGACAACACTCAGGTGTTCGCCGCGGAATAGTGACACCATCGCGCCAACCGTTACAGCGAGAAGCACGAGGACCTCAATTGCGTGAACGGCATTGAGCACATCGGCCGATATGTACGCTCGTGAGAACACCTCAGGCAGTTGATCAAGCAGCGCTGTTCCGGGACCACGAAGGCTTCCAGTTCCCGCCCCGATCTCGAAAACTCCACGATCCCATCGAAGAACAATGATCACTTGCCACAGGCCGGCGACGATGATTGGCATCAGCCACACAAGGTCCGGTGCACCCCATTTTCGACGGCGTCGGACGATGGTGACACAGTCGGTCAGCCCGATAAGGACTACCGCAGCGATGACTGTCTCGCGAGACAGGACGGCAAGCGATAAACAAAGTCCCGCTAAGAGAAATCGACGTCGTGTTGCCAGCAGCACTCCGCCGACGAGAGCCGCCGTGGCAACAACCTCCCCTAGGTCACGAGCGATGGAAAACGCGAAGCCGAAATACACGGGCAAGAGCAAACCCCAACCAGCGTGTCGGTTTGCAGATCTCGCGATATGTCCACCGAGATATCCGAGACTCCCAACAGCGAGCAGGTTCACTACGACAAGCGACCAGGCAGTGGAGATACCACTCATGCTGATGACCCACGCCAACAACGGGAATCCAATTCGAGTCGCACGCCACGTCGAGTCAAGGACGGTTCCAGCCACTCGTTTCTCTGCATCGAATGGATCGACGGCTAGTCGGTGGAAAAATTGACCGTCGTAGCCGGCACCCTCTAGAAGTGGCAGCCCTGCCAAGGAGTCGGTGAAATCTGTGCCGGCGAGCACGAAGTACCCGATATCGCCATCACCAAGGCGAACGAGTCGAACGACGACGAACACCAACCAGGCGAGTAGCGCAACCGCTCCAACGAGCGCCGGGGAATTCGGCAGCTTGCTTGAGTATCTCATGAATGATTGACGGTAGTTCGGGGGCGAACTGCAGCGGCGTTACCTACAACGCACGCCATGCTGCGAGTTGAGCGATGTGCTCAGGCCCGAGTCCACAGCAACCACCAACTGCGAAACAACCGAGATCGCGCCATCGTTTGGCATAACCCGCAAACGCATCTGGTGTCATGACGTCGTTGAAGTTCCATTGAGGCATCTCAAAATGGCCGCTGTCTGGGTACACGACAATTGGACCATTCCAATGGGAACGCAATTGTTCGATCGCCGGTTCAACGAGATCCGCCCGCGAGTGCATGATGCTTGCCGCGCTGACCCGAGCATCAAGCAGATGGAAGAGTTCATTCAACGGTCGCTCGGCATGTTGATCAAACAAGACGGGCGACCCGTTACCCCCCTCACGCACGCTGAGTCCAAACCAAACCGGAAGACCCGTCGCACAGGCCGCATCCTTTGCGATAGCGGCGCGCTGCGGGTGGTACATCATTTCGAGAAGGATCATGTCGACACCGGCATCAGCCAGTGCTGAGGCATGGCGTTCACAGTCTTCGATAAACCCGTCCGGAACATCTCCGAGGGCAGGGTCAACCGCGTCTGTGCCTGCGAGCACCGGAATCATGTGTGACATTGAGCCCGCCACCACCGCTCTGTCCTCGAATCCACAGGCTGCGATCGCCTCTCTCGCGATGGCGACTGCGCGTTCGATGAGGAATCGATGGTTGTGTTCTTGCCCGGCTGCTCGGAGCATGCCTGGCCCGCTCGCAAATGTGTTCGCAGTAATGATGTCGCAACCAAGGTTGAGATAGTCCTGGTGAATTGCGCTCAGCACGTCGCCGTGTTCTGCAACTGAGGGTCCGCACCACGCATCGGCATCCATTGGCACGCCTCGTCGTTCCAGTTCGGTTCCTGTCGCTCCATCAAGGAGGACAAATTCGTTGCGGGACAACTTGTCAGCGATCAACTCGTATGCCACGGATCGATGTTACGTGATGTCTGCAAGCGGTCGAGGCCTGCTGTCGGGACCTACCGTCGATGCCTACTTAGGTGGCAGCGATGCTGCGAAGCGGATCCCCGCCTCGACCCACGTCCTCAACCCTTTGCCGACAAGACCTTCAGGCATGACATACACGAATCCCCTCATCGAACGACCCGTGAAATCCATCTCGGTCACATGCGGCTCGAGCAGTGCTTCCTGCCATCGGTCGCGACCGACTCTCACCATCAGCCGAGTGTCGATGATGCCGACTGCCATGTTCCCGTTACACATAAATGCAATCCCTCCAAACATCGCGCGTTCAGAAATCGACATGTCGCCGGCGAGTAGCAACCGCACACGTTCGTGAAGTTCAGCGTCAACAGCCAACTATCTCACCCACGCAATGATTCATCGGGCAGTTACCGATGCACTCGTTCCATCAACACGAATCAGGTTCATGAGGTGAGTGTCGTGAACTGCGACATATAGGAGCCCATGTCGAAATAGTCGCGCCACAACGTAATGAGTCCATCGGTCACTTGAAAGAATCCGGCTACCGGTAGTTCGAGCCACCCGTCGCCGATCTGAAAGCGATCGAGGCGCTCATTGATCACGGTGTTACCAACCTCCCATTCGCTGAGCACTTTCCACTCGACCTCACCCGCCGACCCAAGAAATCCCTCGAGCACCTGCCGGACCGCATCACGACCGACGACAGGATCGATAGGCATGTTTTCGTAGGAAATGTCGGCTGCAAGCAAATCTGCCGCAGCGTTGACGTCCTTTGACTCAATGTGGTTCATAAACGTGTTCACGGTCTCGAGTGGGGTCATCGTCCACACGATATTTCATGTGCACGCAACGTCATGCACGTCAAGCAGGCTCGCTCTAACGTCTGGCTTGTGCAACGAACACCACCCGCCGCACTCACCGGCCTCCACCTCATCTCAACCTGGTTCATGGTCGGTTTGATTTGGACAATCCACACTGTGCACTATCCACTGTTCGCGACTGTCGGTGCTGATACATACGTCGAGTTTCAAGCAGCTCATGTCGACCGAATCGGCAAACTTCTCCTTGTTCCGTGGGCGGCCGAAGGGGCAACAGCGCTTCTTTTGCTCATCTGGGCATGGCGTCAACGTGATCAATCGCTCCTTCCACCGCTTGTCATCGGTGGAATCGCCATGGGAGTGGTGCTCGTGGTGAGCGGTTTCTTCTCGGCACCCGCTCATGCAGATCTCGCAGATGGCTTCATCCCAGAGGTGCACGATCGCCTGATGAAAGCCGACCTCGTTCGAACCCTCGCGTGGACGACTCGAGGGATAACGGCGGCGTGGGTTTCGGCAGTGATTTGGAAACGGCGCACCACATGATGTTCGAGAACTGGGGCGCGACAACGAGCGAGATTTCACGTCGGTTGCCTGGTGATGAACTCATCACCACCCCGGCGTTTAGCGCTACTCGGGCAATAACGATCGAGGCACCCGCAACCGAGGTGTTTCCGTGGATTGCACAGATGGGCTTGGGTCGAGCTGGCTGGTACAGCTATGACCTGATTGACAACTTTGGTCGCAAGAGCGCAACATCGGTTCACCCCGAGTGGGCAGTGTCGTCGGTTGGCGATGTCGTTCCGGGTGGTCCAATCAGTTTCGTGGTGACACACATCGATGCCCCGCACCATCTCGTTCTCTCTCTTCGTGGTCACAAGCAAACTTCTCGCTTCAAGTTCACCCTTGCATATGCATTGAATGACGATGGTCAAAACACTCGGCTCATCTCTCGGGTGAGGTCCGAACTTCGGCTCCCGCTTGGAGCACCATTACTGAAATCCACCCTTGGCCCTGGCGACGGAGTGATGTTGCGACGGCAACTACTGGGCTTGAAGGACCGGGCAGAATCTCAACACCAATAAATCTCAACACCAATAAGAGGTCGCATTGGCGGACTATCTAGGGTTTGTGAATGGAAATTTCCGGTAACGCGGTGTTCATTACTGGCGGTGCATCAGGTCTTGGTGCTGCTACGGCTCGTCATCTTTCTTCGCTCGGCGCGCGTGTCGGCATCCTTGACCGCGATGCTGCTCGAGGCGAGCAGGTTGCGCAGGAGATCGGTGGTGAGTTTGCCGAATGTGATGTGTCCTCAGCCGAATCGTTAGAGGCTGCATTCGGTCACCTTGTAGAGCAACTCGGACCCCCTCGAATCGCGGTTGCGTGCGCGGGCGTTGGAGCTGGGAAGAAAGTCATCGGACGCAACGGTCCACATCCGCTCGACGAGTTCCAACGCATCGTGAACATCAATCTCATCGGTGTGTTCAACATTGTTCGACTGGCTGCGTGGGAAATGCACAATCTCGAACCAGTAGGACCTGACGGTGAACGGGGAGTAATCGTCACGACCGCATCGA
>Ga0255769_10005192_pt1 | contig 12342 bp, 9 predicted proteins | sample 041ome_9_FD_179637 | JGI IMG/M metagenome (GOLD analysis project Ga0255769, IMG submission 179637) | Coastal salt marsh microbial communities from the Groves Creek Marsh, Skidaway Island, Georgia - 041413US metaG (version 2) | ecosystem: Environmental > Aquatic > Marine > Intertidal zone > Salt... | reverse complement strand
ACCGGATCCCATGCGGAAACATAGCCTACAAACTCTCTGGGGGCATCGGGGTTATCACGGTAATAGGTGAAATTGGCTCCCATATTAATGGCCAGGTTATTACCCGTTGGATTTGGCGTGAAATTGGCGTCACTCTGCATGGCAAAGTAAGCGCGCTGGGTAGCAATATAGATATAGCCAGTTTCAGGATTCCATGCATTGGCGTGCCAGCCATGGCCTCCCTGCACTCCCGGCGCAAGATTATAGATGTTTTCAAAGTCATAGCGCGCTTCAGGGACTTCAATCGGACGCCCTGTCACCATATCAATACCGGTGGCCCAGTTAACTTCGGTAAACGGATAACCACGCAGCAATTCCCCGGTACCGGCGTCGACCATGTAAAAGAAACCATTCTTGTTGGGCTGCGCCACAACATGACGCTCTACTCCATCTACTTCAAGATCGAGCAGCATCATTGGACTCATGGCATCATAATCCCAGGTGTCACCCGGAGTAGTCTGATAATGCCAGGCATACTCACCGGTATCAGCATCCACTGCCAGAATGGAGGCAACAAACAGATTGTCACCGCCTTCAGGATCACGTGCGCGCTGATCCCAGGGCGTACCGTTACCAGTACCGAAAATCACCAGGTCATTGAGTTCATCATAGACGATGGCGTCCCAGACTGTGCCGCCACCACCAAGCTCCCACCATTGTCCGCTCCAGGTAGCTGCGGCCATTTCCATTTGTGGTGTTTCAAAACCCAGTTCCGGATTGCCAGGCACGGTATACACACGCCAAAGGTCTTCGCCGGTTTGGGCATCATAGGCACCAAGATAACCGCGCGCAGTTTTTTCACTACCGGAATTACCGATCAGGACCTGTCCCTTGATAATGCGCGGAGCACTGGTAATAGTATATTGGGCATCCGGATCAACGGTAAGCTTGCGCCATTCCTCTACACCCGTGTTCGCATTAATGGCGACGATATAGCCATCAAGAGTACCGAGATAAATTTTTCCTTCGTAGGCTGCGATGCCTCGATTCACAATACCGCAACAAACTTTAGTAACAATTTCCCGATTGGTCTGGGGGTCATAATGCCAGAGCAATTCGCCGCTTCTGGCATCAAACGCATTCACCATGCTCCAAGCGGTAGAGACATAGATAACGCCATCAATATAAAGCGGGGTGCCCTGCTGACTCAGATTTACATCGTAGTCTGCAAACCATGACAGATTGAGTTCACTAATATTGTCACGATTAATTTCATCAAGAGGACTGTAATGCTTTTCATCATAGGTCCCCCCGACCATCATCCATTGACCCGGCTCATTTTCAGCATCAAGTAACCGTTGCTGGGAAACATTAGCGGCAGAACCTGATACTACAGATACTTCACTTGAAGAGGCGCCAGCATCGTTTTGCATGGATGACTGGGATGTTTCATTATCGGCTGGAGAACAGCCAGCTAATCCTGTGAGTAACAAAAAAAACGGGATTAAACGAGTACGGATCATATTTCCCCCCTGGAAAATGCATGTCTATCTAAAAAAACTGGAAGAGAAGCATATATTGCCTTTTTGAAGCCGTCCAGTCGCCGAAAAAACCAGCCCAGTGGACACAAGACAATAGATAAAAAAAGAGCGGGAAATTCCGCTCTAATTTAAAAGCTTTAACTCAATTGTTGACCTTCATTTCTGAAGCGCTATTGTGATTCTGCGATATTTTTCATATTCACAAGCATGCCCTCGAACATACCGCGTCGTCGCGCCATATCGGCATCCTTGGCTTCCTGATTTTCCAGATTGGAGACATCATAAACCAGGGTATAGATCATTTTTGATGTATTACTGCTTACTGGTCTGGCTTCCATAAAGCCGTGATAAAGGTTGTAAAACTGCCCTTCCTGCACAGGTTGGGTATAGCCATAGGAAAGCTCGGTTTGTGCTACCAGTATCTCCACTATTCGACCGCCAAGCAGATCACGCACCGTTCCCATTTCCCCATTACCGGAAGTGATTGCACAATCAAGCCCACCCCACTCTGCAATATCGCAATAGCCGCCAACCGCATCCCAAACTTCTTCAGCTGACTTGTTAATGTCTATTTCCATTTCGATACTGACGTATTCAGGCTCTGCAGCAAAAAGCGACAATGATGCAGTCAGTGCTAAAACAGTTGTTGTTAATCGTAATAATGATTTCATCAGGTATTCCCGTTCACAGTAAAAAAGATGAGCAAGCATAAACACACTGTTGATTATCGTCCAGTGATTCATAAACTGTTTTATGCTGATAATAGCTGTACCTGATACATGAGCAGTGACACACTCGCAACCCAATAATAACTATAGAGTTATTTCAACATGGCGTTCTTTTAATAAGTGCCCCCTGACCCCTTGACCAACAATTATTTCTCGATAGGACCAAAATAGTATTGGCACATAGTGCCAAGGGTTTTTATACTCGACCGGGCTATAACAATAAATATACTTTCATTCATTTTTCCAGGGGGATAAAAAATGTCCAAATACGCAGGTGGTTGCGAACACGTACACACACAATCAGATAATGACCCAATCGACAATCACACTTGTCACTGTTCCGTTTGTAAGCGAGTAACAGGACAGGACACCACTCATGTTGTATTTTTTAATCATGATGACCTGAGTGTCGATAATGCAGATGGCTTAAACAGAATACCCTTTAATGATCAGAATCCGGATGGTCCCCTCGAGCTATGCGTCTGCAGTGATTGCGGCACTCCTATTATGCTCGACGACAAGCAAGGCCGAATAAGAGTTGTGGTACCAAATCTTATGGGATATTCCGCAGATTTTCCCCAGGCCAGCTACCATGCATTTTACGATCCCGCATACGGCGAACCTGAGCCCAGTGATGGCCGTCCCGCATTTGAGGGACTGCGTCCTGACTTTGTTTGGCCCGAGGGTAGCTAGAAAAATATATTCAGAACCACCCTGCATATAGCTATGCTGTGCAGAGTCGGTTCGTATATTGTTAAATACACTGTCCAATTCAAGCTTCTAGCAAAACCTCAATCTATGTCTATAATAGCGAATCGCTATTGATTGGAATTTGATAAATCACCGGAGTAACCATGCTAAAAAAAGTTCCCCAGTTTCAAGTCAGCACCTGTCTTGGGTTAATAGTTAGTATTCTGTTTTTTTCTATCCCTGTTTCAGCTGCAGACAAACCGGATTTTTCCGGCTCCTGGACTACTTACAGGGGAAATGGAGGCGCCGGAGCTTTTGCCGCACCTCCAGGTGAAATTAAACTTACCGCCGAGGCCATGAAAGCACGTCAGGACTTTATTTCTGTCACTGAAGGCACGAATCATGGCGCGGGCAACTCCTGTGTAGGTTATGGCATGCCTGCCTCCGTGCTCGGCTCTGGTGGCTATCCCATGGAACTTATACAAAGGCCTGAACAACTATTTTCAATTTACGAGGCACATAACGAAATACGGCGCATCTATATTGGTGATGAAGCCGAAGATCCCTCGACTTTTTTCCCCGAACGCAACGGCTACTCAAGAGCACACTGGGAAGGTGACAGGCTGATAGTGGAAACAAGTCGCCTGAAAACCCAGGTGGATTCCCGTTACCCCCACAGTAATCAAGCCACCATTCGGGAAGAGTATTATTTCGATACGCCGCTTGAAGACGGCACCCGGGTACTGGCTGCTGAACTAACCATGATCGATCCACTATGGCTGGAAGAGCCTTTTGTGACTACCAAACGCTGGCAGGAACTTTCCGATTACCATGTAATGACTTACGAGTGCAGCGAGCCCTTGTGGCTCGATGAAATGGAACAGTTATATAAAGACGCCGGTTTGGAAATGGTTCAGGAATAAATACCAATATTGCTTACATTATCGACGAGGAAATAAAGTGAAATCTTTTTTTAAGTATTCAGTAACTCTAGTTTCAACATTGTTGTTCAGCGCTTCTCTTTATGCGCATCATTCAGCGGCACAATTCGACTTCAGAAATACCGTTCTGGTGGAAGGCAAGGTAATGGAAGCCCGTTTTGCCAACCCGCATATGCGCCTTGTATTGGAAGTCACGGACGATGCTCGCGGCACACGTGATATAGAGTTTGAAGGCCATAGCCGAAACAATATGCGTCGACAAGGTCTCATGCCAGACATGTTCACTGTGGGTGATACTGTGACTATTCGAATAGCACCAATGCGTAATGGTAATGATGGCGGCTACGTAACTGCACTACGAACTCCTGACGGAGAGGAAATCGGCCGGGTGACTGGCGCTGATTAATATTAATGATGTCAGAAAAAGCGGGGTTATTACCCCGCTTTTTTTTCAGTAAAAAATAGACTTTTCTGTTGAACTGCACAAACCTTGGTAAGGTGTTATCCCGGTTTCATAGTAAAGTAATGATCCAAATCCTGAGGGGGACAGAAGAATGATTGGGAAGAAGATTCTTGTAGTGGCATCAGTTCTATTAATGACCAGTGCTGCATCCGCTCAAAAAACTGCAGATATCGGTTTTACCAGTGTAGGCCGCGGCGCACCGCTAGCCATGGATATTAATGAATACCCATTTACCGGGGCGACAATGCGTGTAATGGGCGCAGTTGGTCCTTTTGAACAAAGACCAAGGCGTTTTACCGGCAGCGCCGAACCGGGAGAGACACCTGAAGGGATAACACCTCTGGCACGTGATTTATTTACCTCCGATGATTTTTATGCTGACCGCGATCTATGGATGGATCCACGTTATTTTCGCTGCAACACCTCCGCTGCTCTGGAAGATATCTGGGGTGGTAACCGCAGAGCCCTGGTAGGTGAAAACCCTCCCGCCACTGCGGCCTGGGGATATTGTGATCGGGATTATCCAAGAGAAGCTATCGTCAGCCCATACCAATTTAGCTCTGCCCAGGAGCACTACGAGGCGCTAATGGAAGAAACCCGTCAGCGCGGTGGTCCAACTCAGCATACCTATGCAACTGTACCAGGAGAGTGGTCAGGTATTTATGCACACCCCGGCCGTTCGCCCGAAAACTACTACTGGTATCGGATGCGTCATAACCAGATCCCTACCATTCTTTCCCTGCTGACCGATGAATACCAGACTCGCTTTGTGCAGGAAGCCTATCATCATGCCAATACCAATGCGGCGCAATGGCCGTCACAATATTGCTGGCCTGAAGGGTTTATGCGGCGCTGGCATGAAGCGGCAATCTGGGAAAATTACATTATGGTTACCCCGAACATGGTCCAGATTCTGGCCGGAGTGGCACGCAATTTTATTACCAATATTCATATTGGCCGGGAGTTCAACATGGATGGTCTGGTGCCCAGGCTGGGTGAAGATGTGCCACGCTGGTATGGCGAAACCATCGGATTCTGGGATAACGATACGCTTATCACATGGACTTCCAATATTCAGGGCTGGAAAATTCATGCTGCCCCGGATTTTTCAAACTTATTACAGACCATAGAAATCTACACGCCTAACAGGGATGAGCAAGGCAACTTTATCGGGCTGAATCATGAAGCCATTTTCTATGACCCTGAAGCCCTGATTGAGCCTATTCGCATAATAAGAAACTATACCAAGCAAAATGAATTTGATGATGCTGATGCCACCCCTTATGTTTTCGTTGAATGCATTCAATCCATATTTCCGGTCGATGGTGTTGCCACACCGGTTAACCCCGGAGAAGTCATCGAGTATGAAATTCCCGACATGTATGGACGCCCCTGGAATTATCTATGGCAAAAATATTTTGAACAGGACATGAGCAAACCGGAAGAAGAAGATATTTTCAGTTTTGAATAGTGACAGTCACTTTCAGGTGAATACCTGTGCCTGGTGCAACTCACCAAAACAGCATGGATTGGTTTGTCCGGATTGTGGTGCTGATTATGCAAAAGCAGAGGCTATAAAAAGCAAAGGGAAAGCAGAACCCATAGTCGTAACTGCAGTTAACAACACCGAGGAGTCATTTTTTGAAATTAATGACCCTGTGATTCCAGTAAAAGACCCGGGTTTTGAAAAAATAGTCTGCCTGACCGCCCTGCCTGCAATGCTGGTGATTGCCATGCTGGTCCAGATAACAGGTTTTCTGGCAGGAATGCAGCGCATTGTCTTTGGCATGCCGGTTAATGAAATGGGACATGCCGTTACCGGCTGGTTATGCGGGTTTAATTCCATCCCCTCCTTGTGGGTCACGGTCAGTTCGGGGGAAAGAGGCTATATTTCCTCGATTGCGGTGCTGGCAGCATTATTGATGCTGGCTCGCTATGCCCTGGTGAATAAAAAGCCTGTCTGGCTTATTCCGGCCGCTGTCATCTTCCTGCTTCAGCTCTACGGCACCCTGATTATTTCGGGAAATACCGCTGATATGCTTATTACTGTGGGCGGAGATGCCATGGGGCTGATACTTGCCACTCTGCTGATAGTGATTTTTTATCGGGGAAAGGATACACAGCTTTATAAAGGCAGCCTGCGCTGGGGATTTCTGGCCATTGGTGCCGCCGCTTTTATGGATATCTTTGCTCCCTGGTACAACAAGGACATCTCGGCAATCGGCTATGGAATGACGGGAAACATCCACACTGATTCATTCAAGATGATCAACGTTCATCTTTGGCAATGGGATAGTCTATTTACCCTGCATAATACAATTGGCTACAGTTGTTTGTTGGTAGTGGTATGCGCTTATTGTCTTGGAATAAAGCAAGCGAACCAGTGGGTAAAGGAAAGGGCCCGACAGGATCGCCTGAAAAGTATTAGAAATAACTAAGCACTTTTAACATCGATGAAAAACTATTCGACTCTTAGCATCTGAATAAAACCACTTAATCGTTCAGTTTCCAGGCGATAATTCTCACCCCATTGGGTAGAATAAATTCTCACCTCATCGCCCTTTCTCAGATTGTAACGCCTTGAATGTGTCTGGCGCCAAACCTGGCCACTTGCCAGACGAATAAGCCACATATTCGGCTTTGCCATTGTTAATTCGACCACCACATCAATCAGTTCTTCCTGACCCTCGGCATTTTCAATGACCTTGCTGCTTGTACTTGTACCACGACCAAAATTGTCCAGGCGGTCAGCAGAAGTGTCTTCGCTTAGTGCAACTTCCTGCTCCTGATCCTCGTCACGATTGCGTCTGAACAGGTTGCCTATCACCGGCAGTTTAAAGCCTTTATCATCGGCTTCTTCAATATTACTGGTTTCGTCACTGGACACCTGATTTCTACCAAAGTCTTCCAGCTCTCGTGCATTGCCCCTATTTTCAGAAGCTTCGCTTGCTCCATCAGTGACAGCTTGTGGCTGATCATCCTCTTGGGAAGCTGATTGTTCCAGGGCAGTTTCCAGACAAAGCACCCTCTCCACTCTGTCCGGGATTTCACCACAGGCCAGAAAACTCTCTACCTCTTGCGCCGAAGAGGAAGAATTAAATGATAGTAGTATGATGCCCAGCAAAAATTTACCAAGGGATTTGTACATTGATAGTGCTCCTGTAACCAAGGATGACAAGAGTAAAGGAAAGGCAAAAACAGGACAAGCTTCCCTAGCGGATAATTAGGCCAAAACAGGCTTATTTATTGGACTGACTCCCTTCATACATTCTACACTGCGTTTCGACAGGAATTCTTACAGTGTAAAGAAGTAAATATCTGCCTATGAAAAACAAGCAATCAAACACCGTACTGATACAGGTGAACGAACTGGATGCCCAGGGCAACCATGATGAAGCGATCAATGTGCTGGCAGGCGCCACCCAGAATGGCGATGAGATCGCGAAAACAGTTCTGGGCAAGAGACTGCTGGTAGGAGATCGTTCGCCTTATCTCCCCAGAGAAGGCGCCTCTTTTATCATGGAGGCGGCCCAGGCTGGTGTTGCCGAAGCGGTTTCTGTCATAGCGGTGTTTCAGGCTACGGGTATTTTTCAGGAAAAAAACTGGCCCCAGGCCATTAATACGCTGACTCATGCGGCGATCTTGGGTTCAGAATTAGCGCGGGAACAACTAATCCTTTTATCCAATGCCGGCGACCCGACGTCAAAGCCTGCCCTTATTTCGAATAATGAAGCTGAGTACTGGCAAAGCCTAGCAACAGCGATCAGTCTCGAGCAATGGATAAATGAGCCCGCAGGACAAGTCATCAATGATGAACCCATGGTAAAAGTATTCCCTGAATTGTTGTCAGCCCCAATATGCCGTTGGCTTATCAGGCTTTCAGCCAGTCGTTTGAAGCCGGCACTGGTTTATGATGCAAGCAAGCGCGAGAATTACCAGTCTGAAACACGGACCAACTCTATCGCTGAATTTAATCTGGTAGAAAATGAACTGCTGCACTTTCTTATACAGCAAAAAATGAGTGCCGCCTGCGGCGTACCAATGACGCAAATGGAAGGTACCGCAATTCTCAACTATAAACCTGGTGAGGAAATTTCAGATCATTTTGATTTCGTGGATCCTTCCATGCCCGATTATGACCAGGAAATAAGAGATAATGGCCAACGCATTATCACTTTCCTAATTTACCTGAATGATGGCTATGAAGGTGGGGAGACCATGTTTACCGAACTGAACTTGAGCTATAAGGGAAACACCGGAGATGGAATGTTTTTTGTCAACGCCCTAGCTGACGGCTCCTCCGATCTACGCTCTAAACATGCGGGACGGCCAACCATATCCGGGGATAAATGGATTATTTCCCAATTCATCCGTAATCGGGAAGTTAAGTATATTCTTGATTAAAAGCCATCATTGAAGATTTTTTTCAAAAAATTTAACCTGACTTTCATCAAGCTTATTTGCAAATAATACAGGCATAAAAAAACCCCGCCTTACGACGGGGTTTTTTTTGATCATTACTTTCTGAAAATTAGAAAGAAACTCTCAGACCGACAAAGTAACGACGTCCCAGCAGATCATAAAGCGCTGCGTTAGTCTGGTCACTATTGGTATCACCACCCGCAGGGTTGGAGTTAGTGAGCTCGGCATCTTCATCGAACAGGTTATCGATACCAAATCTCAAACTGTAGTTTTCACCGAAGTTATAACCACCATTAAGATTAAAGACATCGTAAGAGCCTGGGCCCTGAATTGTCGTATTCGGGCTCAGAGACGCTGCCGCAGACTTTGCACTGGCAAGATGACGCCAGGACATACCAACATTGAAGTCGCCCCAGAAGTAATTGAAACGAGTCAAGGCCTGGAAGTCATAAAGACCTCCCTGATCCATCGTGCCGGTGGCATCAACAACCCTGTCACCGGGAGCCAGCTGATACTCGAAGCTGTCCAGGAAGTTCATGGTGCTGTTGATTGCCAGACTACCTGGACCTATGTCCATATTGTAGTTGACAGTCAGGTCAATACCCTGTGTCTCAAGAGTACCCAAGTTATCAAATGGAGTATCGACTTCTTCACGGTCACCGGTGAAGGGATTACGTCGGATCTGTTGACATCTTGGGTTATTCACATCATAGGTTGGATTCGAAGTACCATTGGCATTGAAGCAGGCATCGTAAACCGTCTGCACGTTCAATGGATTAATGGTGTCAGTCAGTGAAATATCATAGTAATCCAATGTCACGGTCAAACCGTCCAGACCGAAAGGATCTGAGACCACGGCACCAAAGGTAATAGTTTCACCCTCTTCCGGACCGACGTTAGGATTACCCTGGCGCAGCGCAATTTCCAGCGGGAAGAACGGAGGGTTCTGCCTGTGGAAACCTTCTGGTCCAGAAATACCTGTTATGGAGTAAGTCTGGGTATCAAAACCTGAGGTGTCGTTACCGATAATGGCACGACAGAGATCAATCACCTTCTGACGATCCGGATTAGATGGCACGTTACCGTGAGGAGCAAGGGTAGTTACGGAACAGTTATCCTGATCAGGGTGTCCTACCACTTGCTGGGTTGGTGCAGTAAACAGCTCAGCAATATTAGGCGCACGGGTTGCTAACTGAAAACCACCACGGACGGTCACATTGTCCAGCGCATTCCAAGTGAACATGGCCTTGTAGGTATCCACGCCACCAGCTGTGCTGAAGTCGGAATAACGATAACCCAGTTCAGCGGTCAGGCTGTCAAGAACGGGAACCAGTGCCTCAACATAGTACTCACGGACACTGATCTTGCCGCCCGTGGCATTGTTTGCGAATACACCGACCGGGTTGTCACGCATCTGCTGCACAGGGTTACCAGGTTCAAATCCATAGGTGTTGCCGCGATAAGTACCACCGGCAGCGAAACGCACTTCGCCGGCAGGCAGTTCAAACCAGTCGCCCAGGCCACCCTGTAAATTGAATTCCAGAATTTCCTGAGTCAAGACACTGCGGTTAACCAACTGGGTGTCAATACTCGTTAGACAGTCATCACTGACCTGGAATTTGTCAAAAACAGGCAAGCCCGATGTACAGGTCAAGACATAACCACGTCCGGTACCAACCCCCCTGTCGGCGCCCGGTGTATAACCGGATACCTTGCCAAAGTTTGGCGCATAAACAAGCTCCTGATAACGCTGCAATGAAGGCAGGTTATTATAAACAGCCTGAATGTCAGTCTCACCACGGGAGCCGTAGGCTTCCCAGGTCCAGTCGCCGTCTCTCAGCTCGCCTTCAAGACCGACCATGAACTGCCACACATTGTTGTCATTTTTACCCTGGATTTGACCGTTATAGTCCAGCACGTGGAACAGTGGCCATACCCCATCCGGATTATCTCGCGAGTCCAGTAGCGTGTTTAGAACAGATGGCAAGGCACGGCCGTCACGGGGAACGCCAGGAGCCGACCAGACAGTAATGGCAGGGGGCACTGAACCTCTCTGATCCACATTTACATTGGTATAGTTCACCTGAGTGAATGCCGAGATATTGTCTGTGATTTCGTAGTTACCACGAACAAACACAGAATGTCTTGTCAACGGCGTGGAGAGGTAGCTATCTACCACACGACCACGCTGGTCGAGATTGCCGTTGTCCAACAACTTCATCATGGAGTAATCGCCACAATCAAGACAGTTGAACGGGCCGTTATAGCCGAGACCACCCTGAACTACAAAAGGGCTGCCGTCTGCATTAAAGTAGATATCCGAGGCTCTGCCGATAGTGCCAGGGGCAACCTGCGGGAACAATGCATCGATCGCTGCCTGAGAGGCTGGGTTTGGGTTGGCGTTACCTGCAAACGCGGCAGGCATCATAAAGTCTCCACCGGGGTTGCCAGTATCCGTCCAGCCATTTATGTAGAAATCACGGTCACGCTGCAGCACCTCGCCACGCTTGGTCCAGTCGATACCAACCATCAAGTTGCCGCGACCATCTGCGGAGTTCATACCCATCAGCATACTGAAGCGCTCTTCCTGACCATCACCTTCAGCGGTTTCACCGCGCTGGAAGTCGAACTCAACGCCTTCGAAATCATCCTTCAGGATGAAGTTAACAACACCGGCCATCGCATCAGGACCATATACCGCTGAGGCACCACCGGTAATCACTTCCACGTTCTGAATAGCAGCCGCGGGAATGGTGTTGATGTCAACAACCATAGTGGCGTTAACTGGCTGGGCACGCTTGCCGTCAATCAATACCAGGTTACGGTTTGAACCCATGCCCCTGAGGTTAAGGGTAGCAGCACCCGGTGTGTTGGTAGCACTGTTCTGAACACTGGAGTTAAATTGAGTACCACCGGGAACGAACTGTGGCAACTGGTTGAGCACGGACTCAACAGAAGTTGTCGCTGAGTTATCAAACGTCTCACTACCGATGGTAACAATAGGACTTGCCGCATCCAGGTCACGTCTGACAATACGTGAACCGGTAACAGTAATCTCTTCCAACTCTTGTGCATTGACATTAACACTTGCGCCACCGGCCAGCATGGTTGATACCGCTGAAACAATGAGTGCAAGGTTCTTCTTACGCAGATTTTGTTTGCGCATTATGGGAAACCCCCTTTGGTTTTTTTTAAAATAAAAGAAAATATCCCGGACCAAAAGCTTCCGGAAATGAGAAGGTAACAAGGAATAAATATGAATGGAAGTATTTTTACTGAGTAAATAAACAGGGGGAGAAAGACATTTCAAGGGGGGAGGGATTTTTTCACACCTGAATAACAATATATTATTGCTTTTTATATATAAATCAATAGGTAACCGGAACTCCAGGATAATTAAACCATATGCATAGTAGGGTTTAATGGGATGCGAATCACCCCCCCCGAGCGCAATAAAAAGAACAGGCATGCGCATATCCTTTTTTCAAAGATTGATAGTGATTTTTACCAGGAAGTCGACCCTGATGAACCTCCAGCCTATCTCTGTTCCCGTAATTGAAGCAAAAACTCTCCTAACG